>Ga0207933_1000937_pt1 | contig 24748 bp, 28 predicted proteins | sample NGESurdeep092012_4_FD_184488 | JGI IMG/M metagenome (GOLD analysis project Ga0207933, IMG submission 184488) | Arctic peat soil microbial communities from Barrow, Alaska - NGEE Surface sample F53-3 deep-092012 (SPAdes) | ecosystem: Environmental > Terrestrial > Soil > Wetlands > Peat ... | reverse complement strand
GCGGTTGAAGCTCGTGAAACCGCCGCCGCCGGTGTCGGGAAGGTACACATACGCAACCTGCCCATGCGACAGCGCATCCGTCTTGCGAATATTGTCTTCGATCCACTCCGTCGAGCGCATCCCGGTCTCGCTCGCCACCGGCACCACCAGCACATCGCGCGACCCCTTGCCATCGGCGCTCGGCCCGACGGTCAGGTTGGTCTGCTTGCCCGCCAGCCCCTCAAACGCCGCATAGATATTGTCCGTCGCATGAAGCGGCGTCCCATTGACCGCCAGCAGATACTCGCCTTCATGCGCATTCACCCCCGGCTGCGTCAACGGCGAGTACAGTTGCGGACTCCAGTTGCCGCCATTCACAATATGGGCAAACTTGTAGCGGTCGTGGTCGATCGCGTAGTCCGCGCCCAGCAGCCCACCCTTGGGTCCATCGTTTGCCCCGCCTGGCCCACGGATGAACATGTGCCCAACCGTAATCTCGCCCAGCATCTCGTCCTGCAAGTAAGTCAGGTCGCTCCGCGAACTCAGCCCATCCAGATACGGCGAATACCGCGCCTCAATCTTCTTCAAATTGAGCCCGTGCAGGCCCGGGTCATAGAAGAACTCGCGCTCGATCCGCCACGTCTCGGCGAACATCTGCTTCCACTCCGCGCGCGGATCGACCTTCGCCTGCATCCCGCCGAGGTTCAACCCCTTTCCGGGAGTCCCATCCGCCGCCGCCGGCGTCAGGTCGGTGACCTTGGCGATAAACCACCCCGCACCCTTCTTGTACAGCACTGTCTCGCCGTTGAACGATGTCGTAATCGCGCCCGCATTGTGCAGCACGTCCTCCACCTTGCGAGTCTCCAACGTAAACCGCCACACCGACCGCAGCATCCCGCCGCCATTCGATGGATTCGCCGCCGCCGCGCCCTCGCCCAGCAGGATGATGCCGGCCTTCCCGGCCTCCAGCGTCACATAATTCCGCGCCGGAATCGGCAGCGCCAGAATTCGCTGCTGAATCCCATCGAGATCGATCTTCGTCACCACGGCCGGCTTGTCGGCCTTCGCCTTGTCCTTGTCCTTCTTCTCGTCCGACTCCTTCGCCGCATCCTTCTTCTCATCGGTCTTCGCATCGTCTGCCGGAGCGGGCTTCTTATCCGCGTCCGCCTTGTCCTTCTCGTCGTCGCTCTCTGGTGGTATCGGAGACTTCTCGTCCTTCGACAGCACCGCGATATACACGCTCGCCGTCGTCGTCCGATTCAAACTCCCCAGCCCGAACCCATCGATCGCCGGCCCGATATCGGTGCTCGCGGTAAAGAAAATGTACTTCCCGCTCGCATCGAAAATCGGGTTCGTCACATTGCTCATGCCATCCGTAATCTGCGTGCTCTTGCCACTCGTCAGCGAGTAGAGAAACGCCGCATTCTCCAGGCTCGGCAGCGACCGCGCATACAAAATCCAGTTGCTGTCCGGCGAAAAACTCGCGCTGAACCCCGAAGGCCCAAAGCCCTCGCGCAGGTCCACATCCACCTTTATGGGCTTGCCGTTATCGACGTTCACATACCAGAGGTTCAGCCGCTTGTCGCTGAACAAAATCCGCTTCGAATCCGGCGACCACTTCGGGGAGTAGTAATACGTCGCATCCGCTCCCAGGTCGATCACCTTCGGCGCGGCCAGCCCATCCTGGTCGCGCAGAACCAGCTTGTACTCTCCGCTCGCATCGCTGAAGTACGCCAACCGCTTGCCGTCGGGAGACCACGCCGGATTGCGCTCCGCCGAGCTGGATCTGTTGGTCAAATTCCGGACATCGCCCTTCTCCGCCGGCACGGTAAAAATGTCCCCATGCGCCTCGAACACCGCGCGCACCCCGGTCGGCGAAATCCCCGCATTCTGAATTTCACCCGCCGCGATCTTCGCGATATGCGGCTCCAGCGCAGGCAAATCGCCATCCGCCGTGATCTTCACTTCATGCTCCGCGCCGCTCGCAATGTCATACAGATGGACCGTCCCGAACTGCTCATACACCAGCGTCCCGCCGCGCCCCTCCAGCGTCTTGAAGTCCAGGCCCTTGTTCTCGACAAGCTGCTTCACCGCCTTGGTCTTCACGTCGTAGCGGAACAGCGACACCGGCCCATTGCGGTCCGAAAGAAAGTAGACAGCATCCCCAATCCACAGCGGATGCGTATCGTTCGAGTTCTCGCGCGGCACCTTCACCCGGTCCAGCGTCTTCAGGTCGATCAGCCATACCGGCTGCGTCTGCCCGCCGCGATACCGCTTCCAGGAGTCCGCCTCCCACTGTAGAAACGGGTTGTACGCCAGGTGCGTCCCATCCGCCGAAAACGACCCATCGAACGCCGAAGGCAACGGCAGCCGCTCCGGCAAACCGCTGCCGTCGGCGTGGACTTTATACAGTTGCATATACGTCCGCACCGCATCCTGCATGCTCTGCATCAGTATGTCGCGCCCATCGGGAGTCCAACCGGCGGCATAGTTCCCACCCGCCCGATACGTCACGCGCCGCGGCACGCCGCCGTTCACGGAGATCGTATAAATATCCGTATTCCCAGCCACCCGCGCCGAGTAAGCGATCGTCCGCCCATCCGGCGAAAAGAACGGTCCGTCCACAATGTTGGAGGTCGAGGTCAACCGCCGCGCCGCGCCGCCATCGCGGCCCACCAGCCAGATATCGTCCGCATACCGGAACGCGATCTGCGAATCCGACAGCGACGGCGCGCGCAGCAGGTGCGGCGCCTGCGCATCGATGGCAGCGGGCGCGGCGAACAAGGCTAGAACGAACAGAACGGAGACAACACAAATTCGGCGCATGGAAGTCCTTAAGAAATCGGAGTGAAGAAAGTTTAGCCCCACGTACGCCCGGGAGTCAGGCAAACCGTCACAAATCGGCGCTGTTCCCATCGGGCTGTCCTCGCCGGAGGCCGTTTTGCCGCTTCGTCCCAAAACTTGTCAAGCCCTCCAGCCTGTGCAAAACCACCAAACCCCGCATAAACACAGGCAAAACTAATTTTCAAAACCGTGCATGATATATCGCTCAATTCTGTACAATTAAATCAGCACTCAAAACTCACAACTCAAAACTGAACAGGACCATTCCGACGCCAACCGCGCCCAGGACCTCTACGCTCTGAGCTCTGAGCTGACCGGAACCCTCGCTCCTCAAACCCTCAAACCTCGCGCCGGAACAGAAAGGTAGGTGTACTCCCTCATCGCTCGCCGCCCGAAAACTGGAACCTGGCAACTGAAAACTGGCAGCTCGAAGCTCGTAGCTCGAAGCTGAAAATCAACCCTCAACCGCCAAACCGGCCAATAACTCCTTATGTAGAAATACTTTGCACCGAATCCGTTTTGAATGAGTCGTTTGCGAAGACCTCCCGCCCTGGATCCCAGCATTCTAAAGCACTTCCCTCCAAGGTACCCTCCGGGGGGACGGGGAGGGGGCCCCTCCCGGACTCCACGATTTGCATCGCGACCGGCCTACCTGCGACTATGACACGGACACTCGCACGTTCCGAAGGAGGTCTACCTTGGCCAAGCGCCGCATTCTGCTCGTCGATGACGAAGTTACCGTTCTGCTCACCATGAAGGCCGTCCTGGAGATCAGCGGCTACGACGTGGACACCGCCGCCTCCGCCCGCGAGGGCAAGTCGAAGATCAAGCTCCGCGAGTACCAGATGGTCATCACCGACATGCGCATGGAGTCCGACGCCGCCGGCCACGAAGTCATCCAGGCCGCCCGCACCGCGCCCTACCATCCGGCGGTCGCGCTGCTCACCGCCTTCCCGCTCTCCGATGAGGATTGGCAGGACATGGGAGCGGACAAGATGCTGGTCAAGCCCATGCACACGCGCCTGCTCATCCAGCAGATCGAGAAGCTCATGGAAAAGCACGCCGCCAAGCTCGCCCGCCTCGCCGGCGCCGCCGCGGGCTCCCCGCTGGCAACTCCGCCCGCAGCCCCCAAAGCCGCATCGAAACCCGCGGCAAAGAAAGCCGCAAAAAAGTCGGTAGCAAAACCGGCGAAGAAGGCCGCTTCGACCTCAGCAGCAAAGCGGCCATCGAAATCCGCCAGCCAGAAATCAAAGAAGCGCTAATCGCTTCGCTAACAACTGACAACTTAGAACTAACAACCCAGAACCTACAACCCACAACCGAGAACCCACAACCGAGAACCACAACCCCTTGCCTCTCGACCTGAACCTCACGGGCAAAGTCGCCCTCGTCACCGGCGGTTCGCGCGGCATCGGAGCCGCAACGGTTCGTCTCTTCCATCAGGCTGGAGCGCGAGTCGTCTTCAGCTACCGCACCGAAGCACAACGCGCAGCGGACCTCGTCGCCGCATGCGGCGGCGAAGACCTCTGTCGCGCGCTGCAACAGGACCTCTCCACCGCCGAAGACGGACAGGCGCTGATCGCCGCTGCAACCGCTGTCTTCGGCCGCATCGACTGCCTGATCGTCAACCACGGCATCTGGCCTCCGCACGACCAGCCAATCGCCACCATGACGAAAGCCCAGTGGCGCGGAACGCTCGGCATCAACCTCGACAGCGTCTTCGGCCTCGTCCAGGCCGGAACAGCCCAAATGCTGTCCCAGCCGCTGGCGCAGGAAGGCGCAGGAACACGCGGTCACATCGTTTTGGTCGCCAGCACCGCCGCCCAGCGCGGCGAGGCCTTCCACGCCGACTACGCCGCCGGCAAGGGCGCGCTGCTCTCGCTCACCAAGAGCCTCTCCAGCGAACTCGCTCCGCAAGGCATCCTTTGCAACTGCGTCGCCCCCGGCTGGGTCCGCACCAAGATGTCCGCTGGAACACTTTCCAATCCAGACACGTCCAAGAAAGCGTTGGATTTAATACCGCTGGGCCGTCCCGCCGAACCCGAAGAGATTGCCGGTCCAATCGTCTTCCTCTGCACACCCTGGGCAGGATTCGTCTCCGGCGAAGTGTTCAACGTCAATGGCGGTGCGGTTTTGGCAGGCTAGGAGCAATGATGCGAGCAGTGCGCAACGCGGTCTTGGCGATGATGGTCTTGACAACGGCAGCAGCCGCGCGCGCGCAGGCTTCGGACGTTCCCAGCGCCAACGCTGGACCTTCCGTCACCGGAAACGATCGCGGCCGCAAGCTCATCGCCCTCATGGTGCAGGCGCTCGGCGGAGACGCCTGGATCAACCGCAAGGACTGGACCATCGAAGGCCACGCAGCGACGTTCTACAAGGGCAATCCGAACGAAGGCGTCATCGCCTATGAGGAGTTCCACCGCGCGCAGCCCAGCTTCGCCGAGCGCATCGAGATCATCACCAAGATCGGCGTCTTCATCCCCACAGCCAAGCGCGACATCGTACAGGTCTGGACGCCCGACAACGGTTACGAGATCACCTACAAGGGCAAGAAGGAGCTGCCCAGGATCGACGTCGCCGACTTCGAGCGCCGCCGCACGCACAGCGTCGAGGCAGTCGTAACCGACTGGCTAAAGCGTCCCGGAGTCGTGATCGTCTACGAAGGCACCAGCATGGTCGAGCGCCATCTCGCCGACAAGGTGACCGTGCTGAGCGCCGACAACGACGCCGTAACGCTCGAACTCGACGAGACCACGCATCTTCCGCTCAGCCGTGAGTTCGAGTACCGCGATGCGGTCTACAAGGACCACGACGACGACCGCGAAGAGTACGACGACTACCACATGCAGGACGGCTTCATCACCGCGCTCGTCACCACGCGCTATCGCAACGGAGACATGGTCTCGCAGCGCTACTACACCAAGGTGACCTACAACACCAACCTCGCGCCCGCGCTGTTCGACCCGGACAAGCTGCTGGAGAAGCACAAGTAGGGTTCATGGGCAAGAGTGGCCGGTGATATTCTGGGCGCTGCTATGAGCGAAACCCCCGAATCTCCGGCAACCGAAACTGCCGCTTCCGACCCACCGCAGAAGACGACCATGGACATCGTCGAGATCATGGCGATCCTTCCGCATCGATATCCCTTCCTGCTCATCGACCGCGTGATCGACATGGAGCGCAAGGTGCGCATTGTCGCCCTCAAGAACGTCTCCGTGAACGAGCCCCACTTCACCGGCCATTTCCCCGACTACCCGATCATGCCCGGAGTGCTGACCATCGAAGCCATGGCGCAAGCCGGAGGAGCACTGTTGCTCACCGAGTTCTCGGAGGAAGAGCGCGCCGGCAAGCTGATGGTCTTCACCGGCATCGAAGAGGCCCGTTTCCGCAGGCCGGTTCTTCCAGGAGATCAACTCCGCATCGAGGTCACGGTGGTCAACTGGCGTTCGCGCACGGTCAAGATGCGCGGCGAATGCACGGTGGACGGCAAGATCGTAGCCGACGCAACCATCACCTGCCAGCTCGTCCCGCGCGTGCGACTGCCGAAGCCTGCTGAGGCACCCGCAGAGTGAGCATCCATCCCACGGCGATTGTGGCCGAAGGCGCGGTCGTGCCGGCCAGCTGCCGGATCGGACCGTTCTGCACGGTCGGCCCGAACGTCGTATTGGGCGAAGACTGCGAGTTGGTCTCGCACGTTGTACTCGACGGCCACACGACCTTCGGGCGAGGCAACCGCGTCTTCTCCTTCGCCTGCCTAGGCATCGCGCCGCAGGACCTCAAGTACGCCGGCGAACCCACGCGCCTGGAGATCGGTGACAACAACTCCATCCGCGAATACGTCACCATCTCCCGCGGAACTGTCGGCGGAGGCGGCCTGACGACCGTCGGCTCGGACTGCCTGATCATGGCCTACACCCACATCGGACACGACTCGTCGATCGGCAACGGCTGCATCCTGGCCAACTCCGCCACGCTGGCCGGACACGTCATCGTCGAGGACTTCGCCGTCGTCGGCGCGCTGTGTCCAGTGCATCAGTTCTGCCGCATCGGCAAGTACAGCTACATCGGCGGCGGAACGACGATCACCCAGGACGTGCTGCCCTACTCGCTGACCTCCATCGAGCGCAACAACCACGCCTACGGCCTCAACAAGGTAGGCCTGCAGCGGCGTGGGTTCACCCCCGACCAACTCCGCCAGCTCGGGACGGCCATGCGCGTCCTCACCTCCGGCAAGCGCAACACCACCCAGGCCCTCGAAGTCATCCACGACATGCTCGAACAGGGTGGCGGGGGCGAGCACGTGCGGTATCTGGCGGACTTCGTGGCAGCGAGTGAGCGCGGAGTAATCAAGTAAGGCTATAGCACTCTGTGCTATAGTCTGTCCGTGCGTGTCTTCAAGAGTCGAGCTTTCGCGCAGTTTAGCCGCAAGAACCGCATCGCAGACGCCGACTTGTGCAGAGCCATCGAAGATATGCTGGCCGGCACAGTGGATGCAGACCTCGGAGGAGGCGTTTTCAAGCAGCGGCTTCGGCGAAAGGATCAAGGAAAATCGGGCGGCTTTCGGTCGATTATCCTGCTGCGCAGGCAGACTATTTCGCTGTTTGCCTATGGTTTCGCGAAGAACGAGCGCGACAATATCGACCGCAGTGAACTCATTGAATTCCGCACGCTTGCGAAGGAGGTTTTTCAGTATGCCGAAAAAGATATCGACCGTCTCCTCAGCACCGGCTCGCTCGAAGAAATCTGCGCCGGCAGGTAGGACTTATCGCTCGAAGATATCCGCGGCCATGCATCGGACGGCGGAAGACTTTCATCGGTCGAGGGTCATGTCCAAGAAAACGATGCGTGAGTTCGATGAGCTCTGCCTGACACCGATCAAACCGTTCGACGCGAAGCAGATCGAAGAACTTAGAAAACGTGAGGACGCGAGTCAAGCCGTGTTTGCGAGACATCTCGGGTTGTCGACCAACTTGATATCGCAATGGGAGCGCGGGAAGAAGAAGCCTCGCGGCGCTTCACTGAAACTGCTGACGCTCGTAGAGCGGAATGGGCTTGACTGGGTCGCGTGAACGAAACGTGCCGGCGAGCAAGGAGGCGAGTATGTGCGGTACATGGCGGACTTCGTTGCTGCGAGCGAACGCGGAGCGATCAAGTAGACTGTTGCCATGCCCACCGTGCTGAGAATTGGGCCATACAGGTTCTTCTTCTATTCTGAAGAGGGCGCCGAACCTCCGCATGTACACATCGAAGCCGCCGAACGGCGAGCAAAATACTGGTTGCACCCAACTTCACCTGTTAGAAACGATGGTTTTTGCTCTGGGGAATTGAAGGAAATCGAGAAGATTATCCTGGATAATTTAGTCATGCTATTGAAGGAGTGGTATGAGTTCTTTCCTGATAAGTGAGGAATTGGTGCCTACGAATGTTGTAGTGGACGATTCGATGATCCGCGTAAAATTTAACAGCGGATTGGAGATAGCTACACCTGTATCGCGATTCCCTCGTCTGGCGCGCGCTACGCCCGAGCAGAGAAAAACTTGGAGGTTGATCGGCAAGGGCGACGGCATTCATTGGCCGGATGCCGATGAAGACATCTCTGTGGGAACACTTCTTTCTCGGCCTGTGCGGAGGACCGCAAGCAGGGAAGAAGCGATACCGGCGCTGATTGCAAAATTGCTTTATTCCACCAAAGGCCTGCACGATTTATTTCAAGAGCAGACGTTCAACCTTGACGGTTCGTTGGCGAACAGCATTGGCAAGGTTGTCGCTGAATTTGTGTACGACCTACAGCTAGAGCCTTCGAATTCACTTCCTGTGAACGCACACACCCAAGACGGCCGTTCGGTGCAAATCAAGTTGACCAGCGCATCTTCCTTCACGTTCAGGTGGCCGGTGAACAGTGGGACTGAATTACCCGAAATTTTACTTGCTCTCAAATTGACCGATGATGGATTTGAGGAGATTTATAACGGTCCCTATCCTCAACATCTTTTCGACGGGCGAACAAACGCAGCGAACGGTCAGTTAAAGCTGCCAGTCTCCAAGCTGCGAGAGTTGAATCCTATGTTTCTACGACAAAAGGGCAGCTTCACGACTATCAATCGCTGGTTTACTCCAGATCTGGCTGATGTCGCATAGCCTGGGGTTGATCGCCGGCAACGGACGCTTCCCGTTCCTGCTCCTCGACGCGGCGCGGGCGCATGGCCTCGATGTAGTCGTCGTCGCGATCAAGGAAGAAACCTCGCCGGAGATGGACGAGCGCGCCGTCCGCGAGCCTGAGCATGTGCGAGTGCATTGGATGTCGCTGGGCGAGTTGTCGCGGCTGATCGAAACCTTCCAGCGCGAGGGCGTGACGCGCGCCGTGATGGCTGGACAGGTGAAGCACAAGCAAATCTTTTCGAGCATCCGCCCAGACTGGCGACTGGCGAAGATGCTGCTCAACCTTCGCACGCGGAACACGGACATGCTGCTGGGAGCGGTTGCGAAAGTGCTCGGCGACGAGGGCATCGAACTCATCTCCTCAACGCAGTTTCTTGAGCCGATGCTGGCCGCCGAAGGTGTTCTGACGAAGCGTTCTCCAGATGAGACAGAGCGTGGAGACATCGCTTACGGGCTAACCGTCGCGCGTGGTCTCGCGGCCTTCGATCTAGGACAGACGGTAGTCATCGCCGCAGGCGCCTGCGTGGCCGTCGAAGCGATGGAAGGCACGGACGCGACCATCGCTCGCGCCGGCGCGCTGTTCCGCACGCTGGAAGAATCCGCGAGCACGCTGGAGCGCCGACTGACCGTGGTCAAGGTCGCAAAGCCGAATCAGGACATGCGGTTCGACGTGCCGGTTGTGGGTTTGCCGACGATCGAGGCCATGCATGCGGCGGGAGCGACGTGCCTCTGCGTGGAGGCCGGCCGCACCCTGCTGTTCGATCGCGAAGCGATGGTCGCAGCCGCCGACGAAGCTGGAATCTCAGTTGTCGCGGAGCCGCGGGCCGATGACAAAGTTGTGACAACGAGGGCGTAAGATTGCACCTATCGGCGTGCGCGGCATTCGAGCGGGCCCGCCATCAGGAGAGTTCTCATGTTGCGTTCAAAGATGTTTGCCGCCGCGCTTTGCGGCTCGTTGCTTCTGGCGCCGGCGGCGTTTGCCGCCGACACGGTAGCGGTCGGCGCCAAGGCGCCCAACTTCACGCTTCCCTCGCAGGAAAACCTGCCCGTTTCGCTCACCGACTACAAGGGCAAGTGGGTCGTGCTGTATTTCTACCCGAAGGACCAGACCAAGGGCTGCTCGCTGGAGGCGCATAATTTTCAGCGCGATCTGCCGAAGTACGAAGCGCTTCATGCCGTGGTGCTGGGTGTAAGCCTCGACACGGTGGAGAGCCACAAGACCTGGTGTACGAAGGATGGATTCTCATTCAAGCTGCTGGCCGATCCGGGACACAAAGTGGTCGATGCCTATGGCGTTCCGGTGAAGACCTTCCAGACGGCGGATGGCCCGATGTCGATCGCGATGCGCGACACGTTCCTCATCTCGCCTGCAGGCAAGGTGGTAAAGACGTGGGAGGTCAAGGACATCGAAAACCACAGCGCCGACATCCTTGCGACCATTGAAGCGGCAAAGAAGTCCTAGCAACTCCCCGACACAATACAGACGCAAAAAAGCCCGGGCCTCGTGAGAGGTGCCGGGCTCTTTTGCTTGCCTTGTAGGTACGGCGTGGGAGACAGCTTACTTCTTTGCTGCTGCCTTCTTTGCAGGGGCCTTCTTTGCTGCTGCCTTCTTTGCAGGGGCCTTCTTTGCCGCTGCCTTCTTTGCAGGAGCCTTCTTTGCCGCTGCCTTCTTTGCCGGTGCCTTCTTTGCTGCTTTCTTAGTTGCCAAGGTGTTACCTCTCGTTGTTGATTTTTTTGTGCTCTTGTTGCCAACCGCCTTTTTAGGGGCAGCCTTACCGCCGCGCAGAGCACGTACCGACTTCGCGGCAGATTTCAAACTCTTTTTGCCCGCAACTTTCTTCGCGGGCGCCTTCTTGGCGGGCGCCTTCTTTGCCACCGCCTTTTTCGCTACGGCTTTCTTTGCCGAAGCCTTCTTTGCCGGAGCCTTTTTCGCGGCAACCTTCTTCGCGGGCACCTTCGTGGCTACTGCCTTCTTCGCCGGGGCTTTCTTCGCGGGAGCCTTCTTCGTCGCCGTTTTCTTTGCCGGCGCACTCTTCGCCGGAGCCTTCTTTGCTGCCGCCTTCTTTGCGGGGGCTTTCTTCGCTGTAGTCTTCAGCGTGGTTCCGAGGCTCGTCTCCGCAGCGTTCTCAACCGGCCGGGCAGACTCACGGGTTGGCGGCTCGTACGGCGCTGCGGGCGTCGAAGGAGAGCTGAACATCTCCGCATCTTCGGCGTGGGTGGTGTCGTGAGGGGTGGCGTTATCTTCGTCGTCGCGGGAAGAACTGAACTCTTCTTCCTCGTCGTCCTCATCGAGACGAACATGGTCCTCGGTTTCTTCGCCGTCGAAGTCTTCTTCGGCGGATGCGTGCAGTTTGATGATTTCATCCTCAAGCATCATGACCATCTCTCCGTGCGACTGAGCTCCTGCGCTTCCGTCGCCAATCGTTTCAACATGCATTTGCAAAACAAGACGGCGTGCAAACTTTCTCGTCGCAAATTCTATCAACAGGATTACGCGCGCCGCACTTAAATAGCAAGCACCTTTTTTGGTGCAGTGATATTTTTTTTCGCCAATGAAGACGCGGCTCCCCGGAAATTAGGTGTCCACAAAGAGGTGTCCATGTATCAAAAGCACAATCTCTTCTATGCCGACTGGCGCAACAAAGCGGGTCAACGCAAGCGCAAGTCCTTCCCCACAGCCAACGCGGCGGAGCGTCACGAAGCCGCGCAAAAAAACTCGGCCCACCCTCCTGGGGGCATCGCGGCCCCAACGTCGCCCGCTTTGTCCTCCGCTACGCCGACGCCGCCCGCTCGTCGTCGCCGAACAAGTACGCCGATATCGCGGCCAAGCACATCATCGCCGCGTGCGGCAGTCTCCAGCCGCAAGCCCTCACCGAAATCGAAGTCCTCAACACCGCCGCGCAAGGCCGCAACCTCGCCCAAAGCACGCGCTACGGGCTGCGCTCCCACTACCGCCGCATCTTCGACTACCTCACCCTCAACCACGGTGCGCCGCCCATATCGAAGTTCCTCCCCCGCGTCGCGCTCCCGTCGCCCCGCGCCGTGACCGCCACGCACGCCGAACGCGCCGCAACCCTCAAGCACTGCAAGCCCTACGTCCTGTGCTGGCTGCTGCTCATCTCAGACCTCGCCCTGCGGGCCCAAACCGCACTGTCTATCGCCCCGCAACATTACAACCGGGAGTCCCAAACCATCACCTTTGCAACCAAGTTCGGGACCTGGCAAACCCTGCCCGTCACGGCGCAACTGCAAAAGCTCTTCGCCGCCGTCGCGCCAGGGGCAGACCCGCTCATGCCGTACGTCGTCTTGCTGCATCCGCGCCACAAAGTCTCCCTCTGCACGCTCCGCCAATGCTTCTACCGCGCCATGTCCAAGGCCGGAATCACCCGTCGCATCACGCCCCACGATATGCGCCGCACCACAGCAAAGGAGGTCTACGAAAACAGCGGCAAGGACCTACGCCTCGTCCAAGCCGTTCTCGGTCACAAACAACTCGCCAGCACGCTCCACTACCTCGACCACCGCAACACGCCCGTCCCGCTCGCGGCATTGGAACTGGCGAAACTCAACCCCATAACCGAAAGGAAACAATGACCACCCCGAAAACTCCCCCCGTCGTGCCTGTCTCCTACCTCAAAGACTTCAACACAGCCCAGCTAATCACGCTGCTAAAAGTCATCGCCCGCGTCCTCTGCGACCGCGAGGAAGCTGCCCGTAAGGAGCGCGGGTGACCCAGCATCCACTCCAGCTCGAAGCCCTCTACGCCCTCGCAGTCGGCGACGCCATAGCCCGCGCCTTCGGCGCGGACGGGCAACACTCCGACACCACAGCAGACTGGATTCACTACTGCGTCACAGCCGCCGAAGAAGCCCACGCGGCAGTGCTTGACGATCCTCCACAAGGACGCACATCGGTAGGCCAGGATATGTGCGACGCAATCGACCGCGACGAAATAGGCTTCAAGCCCAGCGCCCCGCCCGCCCTCGTCGGCGCCGCCCTCATGGCAGCCGCCAACAACGCCGCCGCAGTCGCGTTCCGCTGCTGTCTTCCCCAACTCACAAACCGCCGCCGCGTACAGGCATACATCGCATGCATCGCGGTCGGCGTGGGCCATCACTACATTGCGGCGAAAGACGGGAACGCGCTGCTATACCCCGCGCAACTCGCACTGGCCGCGTTCCCTAAACGCCGCGCCAACACTCCACGAAAGGCCACAAACCCATGAGCACAACACCCACCCCCACCCCCCTTGGCGTCAAGCAACCCGTCATGTCCTCGTCAAGCACTGCCGCGTGGCCCGTCACCGGCGCGGCCCTCGAAGCCGCCCTCAAGAAGCGCCCCCGGCTCACCGCCGCAACCGTGGTCGAGTATCTCGACTGGCTCACCGCCAACATTGGGGCGCTCCCGGCCCAGCACACGGCCCAGCACATGCAAGCCGCCGAGCTGGCCATCCGCACCCTCGCAACCGAAGCGCAAAACAAAGCAACCCAACACACCCTGGTCGAAAGCGGCGTCATCGACCCACCACCGGCTGCAAGCTGAGGCCAACACACCCCCCCCACCGGGGGGGCCATGGAAGGAGGTGAACAAAAATGCAAACCGAAAACGACAAACCAAAGCGTGCGGCGCAAGTCCGCGCCGCGCTCCCGAAACGGGAAAAGAAGGCAGCCGCAAAACGCAAGCGGACGGCCGCGCCACAAGCGGCGCAAAACCCCAAACCCGCGCCGCAGTTTGAAGAATGGGGTACACCCGGCCTCATCTGAAGCCGAACCAGACAAAAGCAAAAACCACCCCTCCGGGTGGTTTTTTGCTGCCCGCGCCGCTCGCCAGTCGCCCCACACGGCGTCGCCGCGCCCGCGAAGGTACAAGACCACCCCGGAATCCGCCTACGGCCCGTGGTAGCCTTCCAGCCATGCGATGCAATGCGACGGTCGAGGGGCGGTCGCTCGCCATCGCGGCTCGGGCCATCCAGGCGCGGCGGCGGCGAAACGGTCGGCGAGCCGTGCCGCCGCCCCCGGAAAACCTGCCCCCATCCGCCGCCGCCGAAGCCGCGCTCACCCGCTACGCAACCTACGCGCCGCACCCCCAAAGGCAAAAGCAAAAACAAAAACAAATCAAAAAGCAACAGCCCATCGGCCTCGTCGCGAGCCCCAGCGAAAGGCCCTGAGCAGCGTGGTTTGCCCCGGCGCCCGGCCCCCTTCCAGCAACGGGTGTGCAGCTTCCAGCCTCCGTGCCGGGGCCTCCGCCTCCTCCCGCGCGAGCACCCTCGCCCCGGACACGCATAAAACCCTCGCGTGCCCCGGCTGTGGTTCCTCGCGGGCGGTGCGGACGCGTCGCCCGCTGCGTGGGGGGGGAAAAGTATCACCCGTGAAAAGGCGTCCGCACCCCCCACGCAGCGGGCAACGCAGCTGTTCCTTCGGCGGTCTCGATCTGCGGCGTCGGGCGCAAAGTGCCGCGCCCTTTGGCCTCGCCTCGCCGCCTCGTTTCGTCCACAAACAACAGCAAAAGCAAAAGCCCCGGAAGCGGCCAGGGTGCGGGCGGGTCATCGTCATCGCCCCCGGCCCGCGTCCTGCCCCGCCCGAACTACCACAGCAGGGGCCGGGAAAATATCTGCCAGCGGGAAGGAGAACAAAAGCAAAAGCAAAAGCAAAAGCAAAAGCAAAAGCAAAAGCAAAAGCAAAAACCCTCGGCCCCCAAAGACGCCTACCATTCCGGGAATCCAGAGGGCCAGGCCCAGCATTCGGGCCGCGCCTCCGGGCCAGAGAGTGAGCGGCAACCGCAACGAAAAGCAAAAGCAAAAGCAAAAGCAACAGCAAAAGCGGGGCGTCGGAAAGTGTATTGGCCGGGGCCGGGGCGGCGGGCCTCCTCCTACGGGCCGCGCGGCCTGGCCATCATCGCCCCACCCCGGCATCTCGGGCCGCGCTGGGCCACGGATAGTCGTCGGCCCGTCCGCCCCGTCCACCTCCTCCGCCCCCCGAAGCAAAAAGCAAAAGCAAAAGCAACAGCAAAAGCAACAGCAAAAGCAAAAACGCAGGTGTCCACAAAATTGTGGACACCGGCCCGGACACCTGCAATAATGCGGCTAACCGGGTAGTGTCCACTTATTTTTTTGGTGCAGTGATATTTTTTTTCGCCAGCCGAAAATGGCCGCGCCGCGCCGCCAACGTTTTGCGTCTGCGATTCTCAGCGCGCATGCTTCCTGGACCGGGTTTTGGAAGCCTTTTTTGCCGGCGCCGAAGTGTGAGCGGCAGCGTGAGTCGCTCTGCTCTTTCCGGCGGCGTTCTTGCCGCGCTGGCTGGAAGCTTTGCTCCGCTTGCCGCTTCTCCGGCCGCGCGTTGCATGCGTACCGGGCGCCAGCCGCACCGGCTCGGCGACGTACAGCGATCGACCCGCCCCAACGCGGTTGCCGGTGAGATGGTTCCACGCACGCAGCTGCTCCACCGTCACGCCGAAGCGATCGGCGACCGTGACCAGCGTGTCGGAGCGGCGGGTGGTGTAACGCTGCTGACCGGCCCTGCTGCTGGGTGCCGCGACCGGCACCACGACCTCGTCGTTGAGCGCCAGCGGCTTGGCCGCGGAGACCTCGTTGATTTCGGCAATCTCGGCTGGCCGCGCGTGGAAGGAGGATGCGATCGACTCCAGAGTTTCTCCGGCACGCACCACATGGAAGCGCCAGCTCGCGCGCTTGTCCTGGGGAATGTCCTTGAGACGCTGAAGGTAGAGATCGCGGGTGCCCTGCGGGATGTGCAGATCGTATGGAATATCACGCGGCGTCGAAAGCCGCAGCAGCGCGGGGTTGAGCGCCACGATATCGGCGACGGTGGTGTTCGTCATGTCGGCGACAAGCTTCATGTCGATGGCGTAAGTCGTCGTCACCGTATCCGAGAGCACGGGTGCGTCAGGCACCAGATCGGTCAGCCCGTATTGGGCTGGATTCTTCGCCATGATCATCGCCGCAATAATGCCCGGGACGTAATTTCTAGTCTCGGCCGGCAAAGCGTTGCGGCGGTCGAGCTCCCAGAAGTCGGCATAGCCGGTGCGGCTGACGACGCGCTGCACGTTGCCTGGCCCCCAATCGTACGCCGCCATCGCGAGATACCAGTCGCCGAACTGGTTGTAGAGGGCCTTCATGTACTTCGCGTACGCAATGGAGGACTTCTCCGGATCGAAGCGTTCGTCGAAGTAGCCGTTGCGCTCCAGGCCGTAACTGCCGAACGGCATGAACTGCCACATTCCACCCGCGCCGGAACTGGCGTTGAGGGCCTGCGGCTGAAAGCCCGACTCGGCGACCGCCTGGTAGATCAGGTCCTGCGGAACGCCGTTGTCGCGCAGTATCTTCGAGATCATACCCTTGTACTTGCCGGCGCGTTCGAGCGACCGCTTGAGGTGCGCGTGGCCCGCAGGCGAGTTGGTGAAGTAGCTGATGTAGCCGGCAACATAGTCGTTGACGACCAGGGGGAAATCGGACTGCGTGGTGCGCAGCTCCTCTGTGACCTTGCCGACCAGCGCAGGGTTCGAGGGGAAAGTCACTTCGCCGGCAATGTCGAGCGGAGCAGCTTCCAGCGGCGGCGAGAACCCATTGCCCTGCTTCAGGGCGACCATCTCCAGCGAGTTGATCGCGGACAGCAGATGGTCGAACTCCTCGGAAAGCTGCGATTCGGTCTTCAGGTCCATGCCGCTGGAGAGCATGATGTCCACGGCGGAATCGAAGTCCATGCGTGCGGCGTCGAGGCGGTTGGCGTTGTAGTTGCTTACGCCTGACTTATAGCTGGCTTCGGCGCGGTTGATGAGCTGCTGCACCTTCTCTGCCTGCTGATTTGCGGCAATCTGCTTCTGCACCTCCTGCGCTTGCGCCTGTTGCGAGGCAACGGCTTCGGCGCTGGGAGCCGTGACGGTCGGAGACACACGGCCTGGAGCGGCTGCGCCTGTGGTGGTATCTCCGGGGCAACCGGCGAGCGTCAGCAGCAGCGGGACGCAGGCCGCCGCGGCGAGAACTCCATGTAGAACGCGCCGAATCGGCCTCAACGTGTGGTCACTCCAAACATCCTGTCATTGTATGACGCGGAGGCGCCCGAATGGTCGTACAGGTGCAGAGCCGATGCGAGGCAGCGGATGTTAGCCTAGTGATTCGAGCCTTTTACGCTCGCTGGACAGCATGGACCCTCAACACATTCGCAACTTCGCGATCATCGCGCACATCGACCACGGTAAATCGACGCTTTCCGACCGGCTGTTGGAGCTGACCGGAAGCGTGACCGCGCGCGAGATGCAGATGCAGGTCCTCGACACGATGGACCTGGAGCGCGAACGCGGCATCACCATCAAGGCCCACACCGTTCGGATGATGTACACGGCGCACGACGGCGAAACGTACCAGCTCAACCTGATCGACACACCTGGACACGTCGACTTCTCGTACGAAGTGTCGCGGTCGCTGGCGAGTTGCGAAGGCGCGCTGCTGGTGGTCGATGCGTCGCAGGGCGTGGAAGCGCAGACGCTCGCCAATGCGTACCTCGCGATTGCGGGGGGGCTGGAAATCATCCCCATCATCAACAAGATCGACCTTCCTTCCGCGGACATCGAGCGCACCAAGGCGATGATCGAGAAGTCTGTGGGCTTGCCCGCGAGCGATGCGGTCTCGGTGAGCGCGAAGACGGGGCTGAATGTCGGCGAGATCCTTGAAGCCGTCGTGAACCTGCTTCCGCCGCCGCAGGGCGATGTGAATGCGCCGTTGCAGGCTCTGATCTTCGACTCGTGGTTCGATCCGTACAAAGGCGTCATCGTTCTGGCGCGCATCATCAACGGGCGGATGTACAAGGGCCAGAAGATCAAGGTGATGTCGAATGGCAAGACCTTCGACATCGACAACATGGGCGTGATGACGCCGAAGCCGCTGGTGCTCGAAGAACTGACCGCAGGCGAAGTCGGCTTCTTCGTCGCGACCATCAAGAACGTTGCGGACACCAAGGTCGGCGACACGATTACCGATGCTGTGCGACCGTGCGCCGAGGCGCTTCCGGGCTTCGAGGACATCAAGAGCATGGTGTTCGCTGGGCTCTATACGGTCGACTCCCACGAACATGCGCTGCTGCGCGACGCGCTCGAAAAGCTGCGGCTAAACGATGCGAGTTTCAACTTCGAGCCGGAAAGTTCGGTTGCTCTGGGCTTCGGATTCCGTTGCGGCTTCCTCGGCTTGCTGCATTTGGAGATCATCCAGGAACGTTTGGAGCGCGAGTACGATCTCAACCTCATCATCACGGCGCCGGGCGTGCAGTACAAGATCACTCTGACGGACGGCTCTGTTGTGATCGTCGACAATCCTTCTCGCTGGCCTGATCCATCCAACATCGAGACGATCGAAGAGCCGGTGATTATGGCGAAGATCCTGACCAACGAAGAATATGTCGGAAACATCCTGAAGCTGGTCGAGGACAAGCGCGGGCGGCAGCAGAACATCGAGTACGTCTCCGAGACGCGCGTCATGCTGACCTACGAGCTTCCCCTGAATGAAATCGTGCTGGACTTCTACGACCGCCTGAAATCCGTCTCTCGCGGCTATGCGTCGCTCGACTATCACCTCGCGGGCTCGTGGATTTCGCCGATGGTGAAGATGGACATTCTGATCGGCGGCGATCCGGTGGATGCGCTCTCGATCATCGTGCATAAGGACGCGGCGTACGACCGCGGCAAGGTGCTCGTCGAAAAGATGCGCGAACTGATCCCGCGGCAGATGTTCGAGGTGGCGATCCAGGCGGCGATCGGGTCGAAGGTGATTGCGCGCTCGACCGTGACTGCCATCCGCAAGAACGTGATTGCCAAGTGCTACGGCGGGGACATCAGCCGCAAGCGCAAGCTGCTCGAAAAGCAGAAAGAAGGCAAGAAGCGGATGAAGCGGATCGGCAAAGTCGACATTCCGCAGGAAGCGTTCCTGGCGGTGCTGAAGGTTGGCGAGGAGTAGGCACCCCTCCCCCTCCCCTCTGTGGGTACCTTCGTGGACTTTCATCGGGGCCTCGGGCGCGCGGGGACGCCTGGAAGTGGATTGGCGGAAGACGAGCGGCTGGGGTCAGGCGGGTCGCATGGAGTTGGAACGTGGTACGCTTTGCGAGTTGTTCGCGGCTGAGGTTTCATGAAGAAAGGCTGAGTTCGAATGCGCCGGTTTGGCTTTCTGCTGGGAGTGGGTCTTTTGAGTGTGGCGTCGATGGCAAAGGCACAGGCGCCGATCATCGTTCCAAGTGGGCCGCCGGGGCCGGGGCGGGTGACCAAGAGCGCGGAGAGGCCGCAGGGTGTTGTCGCGCCGGTGCCGGCTTTGTTGACGGCGGGGCGGAAGGTGTTTCTTTCCAACGGCGGAGCGGAGGCGGGGCTGTTTCCGCACCCGTTCACGGGGACGCAGGACCGCGGGTATGGGCGTCTGTATACGGCGCTGGGAGGGAATCCGCGGTTTGAGCTGGTGGGGTCGCCGGCGGACGCGGACCTGGTGATGGAGTTGAGGCTGGCCGCGCCTTCGGGGTCGCTGGGCGGGGACAAGAAGAAGGGCACGGAGGATGCGCTGCCGGCGTTTACGCTGACGATTTATGACCGGCCAACGCACTACGTGCTGTGGACGATTTCGCAGACGATCGACCAGGCGAATCTGCAGAAGACGCATGACAAGAACTTCGACGATGCGTTGGATTTGCTGGTGAAGCAGTTGCTGATGGTGGCGAATGGAGGCACGGCAGGGCCGTCCGCTGCTGCCCCCGGCCCGACCCCCTAACGTGACATCAGGGGTGAGATGCCCGGCAGCGGATTATCTGGAAGGCAGCGAAGCCACTTCGCGGAGGACATAGGAGTCTATCGTGTCGCGGTCTCGAACGCCGTGCGCGATGGCATCGTCGCAGCCGGTCCACACGGCGGCGACAACCAGGTTGTCATGACCGGCCATAAGATCGCGAGCGAGGTCGTGGGCAAGCTCGTCGCGCTCAACCACGGTGAGGTGCAGGGTCGCCCGGGGTTGGAGAGAGAGCTGGAAGCGGGCCTCGTCGGCGTGAAGCTCTTCGTCCATTCGAGTGCGGACATCCTGCGCTTTCAGCTCAACGTCGGCCTCGTAGTCCACATGGTTATAGATGCTTGCGAGATCATCCGGCACGAGCGCCGCCGTGCCATTGGTCTTGGCGACAGCCCACACCGAGTGAGCAGGTTGGGCTGGGCCAGCGGCCTGCGGTAGAGCGGGCAGCGTGACGGTCACTGTTCCGTCGACAGGTTTGGCCTGTAGCAACAGCGTCAATACCGAGTGCATCCAGACAACCTGCGCGGAGCCGAAGCGAACGTCCCCCTGGAGGATCCGCGTATCGCTCTCGGCCTCGGATTGCATCTTCTGGATGAGATCGGCGCGCTCGTGGCGATGGTGCAGCGCCTCGACGGTCTGTTCGAGTCCGATGGCGATGAGCAGGCCGACGCAGATGGTGGCGATGTGGATGAAGAAGTCGCGCCAGGTGGTGGCGGCGTGATGGGGCGGGTGGACGTCGAGCATGGGCGGAGGCTCCGATAAAGAGTTGACGATTGCAGTGTCAGAGGTCTTGCGGCGTCAGGCCCGTCTTCTTTGCGATGCGTGCGAGCATTTTAGGCCCGATCTCATCGCCATCGTGAAATGCCCACGTAAAGTCTGCGTAACCGGTGCGGCGAAGCTGTTGGTGCGAGCTGCCTTTGATGAAGTGGTCTTCCTCCCAGCCGATGCGAATCGGCGCCTTGTAGACACGGCGAGCTTTCGAACTGGGCCAGTGGCTCATGCCGCGGCAAATTGGACGTGGGTCATTGTGGAGTTTGTGCGCTCCATCGAGTCGGCGATGACGCGGAGTGCCATGGCTTCAACCCTGGACTCCGCCTCCGACATGGTGGAGCCATAGGCCATGACGCCGGGGAGGGACGGTATCTCCGCGATCCAGCGGCCATCCTCTTCCTGCTCGAATTCGATGGAGTAGTTCATGAAGTTAGTTTACAGGGCTTCGCAGCCTGCTCCAAACCGATGACGCAGATGGTTGGCGATGTGGATGAAGAGGTCGCGCCAGGTGTGGGCGGCGTGGTGGGGCGGGTGGACGTCGAGCATGGTGGACTCCGGGGATTGTTGTATGCGGCTATCGTAACCCGTCACTTCGGCAGCGCGGCCACAGCCCGGGCGATATATGGGCCCATCTCGTCCGGGGAACGCACTTGGTGAAGGACCGCGTCGGAGCTGCCTTCCCAGATCGCATCCGCAGTCGACAACTGGCGGGTGCCTTCCATGTGCAGCGCGACCGCCCGCATCAACTCGTCGCGCTCCTCCGGGGTGATGCGCAGGGCCGCGTCGGTGGCCAGGGTAAGACCGAGCCGACTGAGGACCGTGTTTTCGGCGACGCGTCCGGCGGTGCGGGCCTCCACGGCTTTTTCTGCGAGTTCGGCATAAGCGTTGACTCTGCCGAAGGTCTCAATCTCTTCGCGCGGCAGCACACCGACCGTCCCCGAGGCCCTGGCCGCCGGCCAAACATTGTCCAGCGGCCTTCCCGCGGACGGAGGATTGACTCTCGCCGGAATGACAAAGGTGACGAATCCCGCGGACGGCGTAGCCTCCCTGCCCGCCTTCAGAACGTCTTGAAACCATGCCATGTAGGCCGCAAAACTTTTCTGATTGGCCTCGATTCTGCCGATATTCCGTTGCGCCTCATCGCGCAGGTCTTCCTCCAACTGGTGACGCTGATGGCGGTGATGGAAGAACTCGACGGTCTGCTCCAGTCCGATGGCGATGAGCAGGCCTACGACGATCGTGGCGATGTGGATGAAGAAGTCGCGCCAGGTGGTCGCGGCGTGGTGGGGTGGGTGTACGTCGAGCATGGGTGGCTCCGAGTTTGGTGTTGAGTCAAGAGTATGCGACCCTGCTCATGCCGCAAAGTTCGCGTCAAGAAACGGGACACCCGGCGGCTACTGGGTGGGTGTATCGTGGATGATTTGACGGAGCTCTTCGAGGGTGGGCGCGGGGTTGAACTCGGGGTAACTGCGGCTGAGGATACTCATATCGGTTCCGATACGGTAGTGCCATTGCAGCAGCAGGCGGGCGCGGTCTATTTCGACGGCGAGATCGGCGGGCGAGAGGTGGGCGGGGTCGGCGTCCTGGACGGTATAGCGGCGAGCGTCTTCGATCGCCAACAGGTTCTGGCGGGATTCTTCGCGCAGGTTGTCGAGCATGTCGTACAGTCTGTCGGTCGCGCGGACCTCCGACTGCGGCATGAGCGTGGTGACGTTGCTTTGCTGGGCGGTCTTCCAGGCGGTGTGGCTGAGGGCGACGTAGAAGTTGCTGTGCCAGTTGACGATTCCGGGCAGCTGGGCCGCCTGGGCGCCGGGATGTTGTTGCAGGAAGAGGAGGACGGCGAGGTTGGTCTGGAGTTGGACGGTGTGACGCCTGAACTCGCGGGATTCGCGCGCGAAATTGGCAGTGTTCTGCTCACTCTCGTCGCGCAGGGCCTGGCGGGTTTCGGCAACCTGATGGCGATGGTGGAAGAACTCGACGGTCTGCTCCAGGCCGATGGCGATGAGGAGGCCGATGACGATGGTGGCAATGTGGACCAAGAAGTCTCGCCAGGTGGTGGCAGCGTGGTGGGGTGGGTGGACGTCGAGCATTGGGGTGACGGCTCCGGCGTAGATTTGGGACGCGGTGTCTTTGAGATAGCTTAGCGGAAGAAGGCGAGGACCTTCCTGCATTTGTGGACAACGGGCGAAATGCCGCGATCTCTCCACTGCGCATCGCATGAAGCCGCGATGCTTCGGTCGAGACGACAGATTGGGATGGGTGCGAGAGAGAGTGGTCGCGCTCTGCGCGATACCCCACCCTTTCGCAAAGTGCGCGAAAGGATGGGACACCCGACGTTGGTATAGCGGACTAGCGGAAGAAGTGCGGCACAAAGCTGCTGAAGTTGTCGGTGATGGGGCCGGCGGATTCGCGGATGCCCATGCCGCAGCATTCCTGGTCTATCATCCAGAGGCCGATGACGGGCCAGCGGCCACCGGCCTGCAAACCCGCCACGCTGTCGGGGAAAATGGTCGCGGGGCCTAAGCGTTGGTCGATCTGCAGGCGGTTGTCGTAGGGCCCGGGGGTTTCGAGCTTGTTGCCGTCGAGGCCCACCATCGTGATGTTCGCGCCCTCGCGAGAGTGCATGGGCTTGCGCACCCAGCCGGGGGCCGGGCTCCAACCGGAGCTGCTGTCGACGAAGTGGGATTCAAGCAGAAGCTCGTGGTTCGGGTACAGCTCCCACAGGATGGGGAGGATGCCTTTGTTCGAGAGAAGCATCTTCCAGATGGGCTCGATCCACGTCATGTTTTTGTAGCTGCGCAGTGCCTGGGTGGCGAAGTCTTCGTCGAGCATCGTTTCCCACGGGTAGAGCTTGAAGATCGACTTGATGGCGAGTTCCTGCGGGTCGAGGTCGACGAAGCATTGGCGGGGCTCGTTCCAGCCGATGTCCTGCATGAGGAGTTGCTGGGTGTTTAGGCCGGCCTGCTCGGCGGTGTCGCGGAGGTAGGCAATGGTGAGCAGGTCCTCGGGGTAGTCCGCGCTGGCGAAGTAGACGGGCTTGGAGAGGTAGCCGGCGATGTCCTTCCACTTGGCAATCAGTTTTTCGTGGAGGGAGTTGAATTGGTCGGCGTCGGGGTAGATGTCTTTGAGCCAGTACCACTGGATGACGGCGGCTTCGAGCAGCGAAGTCGGGGTGTCGGCGTTGTATTCGAGGAGCTTGGGTGGGGCGGCACCGTTCCCGTTGTTCCCGGACCAGAGGAGGTCGAAGCGGCCGTAGAGCGCGGGTGGCTCCTTGTTCCAGGCCCACTCGATGAGGGGGACGGCGTCGGCGGGGATTTCGAGCTCGGCGTAGCGCCGGTTGTCGATGACGTGCTGGGCGGCGGCGAGGCACATGGTCTGGAGTTCGTTACCGGCGGCTTCGAGGCCGTCGATCTCGGCGGAGGTGAACTCGTAGCAGGCGGACTCGTCCCAGTAGGGGCGCGCGCCGGGTGGGAGGGTGTCGGGCGTATGGAAGGTGAGACCCTGCTGCTCGACTGTTTGCTGCCAGTTGGGACGGGGGGTGAGGTTGAGTCGCTGCATTATTCTCCTGAGCCTCCGTGGCCGCCGCTGCTGGAGAAGGAGCTGCCGAAGCCGCCGCGAGAGGTCCCGGAACTGGAGGTCGAAAAGGCGCGGCTGGAGGGCGAATAGCTGTGTCCGGAGACTGGAGCGTAGCTGCCGCCGCTGACGATGCTGCCCAGAGCGTATCCGCCGAGGCCTCCATAGTAGCTGCGGTACATGTGCGGGATGAAGACGCCGTTGGAGCCGTAATAGCCGCCTCCGTTGGTGCTGTTGCCGGAGGAGATCGCGCCGGGCGGCAGGTTGGCGCAGAATTTCTGGTCGACGACGTGGTTTTGTTCGTCGACGCAACGCTGCGGCTCGGGCTGCTGGTGACAGCCGGTCGAGAGCGCGGCGGCGGTGAAGGCGAGAAGAGGGGCGAAGACGTGGACGGAGCGGCGCATGAAGGCGGTTCTCAGTTGTTAGTTCTCAGTTCTTAGAGCTTATCCGTAAATAGTATCCAATTTGATACTTGTCGGCAAGAAGCCTGAAGGTGCTGGGGCAAGTCGTGCGAGGCTGTTCCTGGAGGATCAGGATGGCACAGGTCAAGTCGTGGACGGTATCGGATGAGTTATGGGTGAAAGCGGAGCCTTTCGTTCCCATCAGACAGCGCCAGGAGGGCCGGCAATACCAGCGCAAGCCAGGAGCCGGACGCAA
>Ga0207933_1000936_pt1 | contig 24760 bp, 19 predicted proteins | sample NGESurdeep092012_4_FD_184488 | JGI IMG/M metagenome (GOLD analysis project Ga0207933, IMG submission 184488) | Arctic peat soil microbial communities from Barrow, Alaska - NGEE Surface sample F53-3 deep-092012 (SPAdes) | ecosystem: Environmental > Terrestrial > Soil > Wetlands > Peat ... | reverse complement strand
GGGCCGGCGAACGACCTATGGGAAAAGGGGCTGATCACGGCGGAAGAATTTCTCGCCCGCACGGTTTTTTTTGAGCCGCGGCGCTTTACGCCGGCAGAGTTCCTGGAACAGATGAAGGCGCAGTCACGGGAATTGCCGCCCGGCCGGGGAGCGATGGACACTCTGCGGCGGCTTCACGCAGCAGGTGGAGTGAAGTTGGCGGCGATCAGCAACGAGGCGCGGGAACTGACGAACCATCGCATCGAACACTTTGATCTGGACCGGTACTTCGAGGCGTTCTTCATCTCGTGCTATCTGGGACTGCGCAAGCCCGACCCCAGAATCTTTATGGTTGCGCTCGACGTGCTTCAACTACGACCGGAAGAAACCGTTTTCGTAGACGATCGCCCGGAGAATTGCGCCGCGGCAAAGAGCGTGGGAATGCGCGCTATCCACTTCCTCGACGAATCCCAGTTCAACGAGGAATTGCAATCACTTGTGAACTTATAGGAAGGCACACATGGCAACGATGGAAGCAAAAGCCTCTCCCGAAGACGGACAGGGTTCGCGAGAGCAGCTGCACGTTCCCGACCCGACAGTGGTGGTGATTTTTGGCGCCTCCGGCGATCTGACCAAGCGCAAGCTACTGCCGGCTCTCTTTCACCTGGAAGAGGCGGATTTGCTGCCCGCGGAGTTCGCTGTGGTGGGCGTGGCGCGGCGGGCGCTGGGCGATGAGTTCGCAGCACAGATGAAGGAAGGCATTGTGGAGTTTGGGGCAGCCAACGCCGCCGACCCCAAATTGCAGAATTTTCTAGAGCGCGTTCGTTATCACGCAATGAATTTCGATGACGAGGCCGGATACACCGGGCTGGAAGAGCTGCTGAAGAAGATCGATCGCGAGCGCGGCACACAGGGCAACCGGCTCTTCTATCTGGCGACCGCGCCGGAACACTTTTCATTGATCATCGAGCGGCTGGGGGCGCACAACCTGGCGCAGCCCGCCCAAGGCATGGTGCGGCTGGTGATCGAGAAGCCCTTCGGTCACGACCTGGCTTCGGCGCGCGCGCTCAACGAGGATGTAAACCGCGTCTTCCATGAAGACCAGACCTTTCGCATCGACCACTACCTGGGCAAGGAGACGGTGCAAAACATCCTGGTCTTCCGCTTTGCCAACGGAATTTTTGAGCCTATTTGGAACCGCAACTACATCGATCATGTGCAGATTACCGCGGCGGAAGCAATTGGCATCGAGGGCCGCGGACCGTTCTACGAGCAGGCGGGAGCGCTGCGCGACGTAATGCAGAACCACATGATGGAACTGCTGAGCTTTGTCGCGATGGAGCCGCCGATTTCCTTTGAAGCGGACACGATGCGCCGGGAGCGGGTGAAGGTTTGGCGCGCCATCCAACCGGTGCATCTTTTCGACACTGTCCGAGGCCAGTATGGACGCGGCACGGTGGAGGGGAAAACGCTGCGCGGCTATCGCGAGGAGGAGCGCGTCGATCCGCTCTCGACGACGGAAACCTTCGCGGCATTTAAGCTGGGCATCGAGAACTGGAGATGGGCCGGCGTGCCCTTCTACCTGCGGGCGGGAAAGCGGATGGCCCGGCAGCTTACGGAAATCACCATCCAATTCAAACAGCCTCCCCAGCTGCTCTTCAAAAACCAGGGCGCCGGATGCAGCAACATGCAACCGAATCTGATCGCAATGCGCATTCAGCCGGACGAGGGCATCTCTCTCCGCTTCAGCGCCAAGGTGCCCAGCCCGAATATGGAAGTCTGCCCGGTCATGATGGACTTCAACTATGCCGAGGCTTTCGGAAAGTCATCCGCGAATGGTTATGAGCGGCTTTTACTGGATGCCATGCTGGGGGATTCGACGCTGTTTGCACACCGCGACGGAGTGGAAGCAACCTGGGCGCTGATCACTCCCATCCTGGAGCAATGGGCGGCACAGAAGCCTAAGGACTTTCCTAATTACGCAGCGGGCAGTTGGGGACCAAAAGCCGCAGACGACATGCTGGCCCGCGACGGGCGGAGCTGGCGCAATGTGGCGGTGACAAAGCGGTAATGCATCCGCCAGGGCGAGAGCAACCAGAGGAAACGGAGAAACGAGAAGAGAGATGACAGAGGCCATTTATTTTGTAGATGCCGGCAGCGAGGCGCTGGCGCAAAGAACGGCCGCCTACATTGCGGAGCGCACGCAAGAGGCAACGCGAGCACGCGGGCGCGCGCGCATCGCCATCTCCGGAGGCAACTCGCCGCGGCGGGCCTTTGAGCTGCTGGCAGAAGAGCCGTTTCGCGGACGAATCGATTGGGAGCGGGTGGAGATTTACTGGGTAGATGAGCGCGCCGTGCCACCCGACAGCGCAGACAGCAACTACCGCATGGCCCGCGAAGCGCTGCTGAGCAAAGTTCCGCTGAAGCAGGAACAGATTTTCCGCGTCCGCGGAGAGCTGGATGCGGAGGAAGCGGCGGCAAAGTATGAGTCCGACATCCGAGGGAGCTTCCGCCTGGAGGGAGCGCAGATGCCGGCCTTCGACCTGATTGCGCTGGGCATGGGCCCCGACGGGCACACCGCATCCCTCTTCCCCTATACCGGCGCGCTGCACGAGTCCATGCGCATTGCGGTGGCCAACCACGTTCTCAGCCAAAAGGTCGCGTGGCGCATCACGCTAACCTGGCCGGTGATCAACCAAGGCCGAGACGTCTTCTTCCTCATTGAAGGCGAAGACAAGGCGGAGCCGCTGCACAAGGCATTGTTGGGGGATCACAACCCGGAGGAGATTCCTTCGCAACTCGTTCGTCCCGCCAATGGGCGGCTGACGCTGCTGCTGGACCGCGCCGCGGCCAGCCTATTGCCGGCCCCGGGCGCGGATGGGCGCGGACGACTGGAGCTGCCCAGGTGATTCTCGCCGGCGACGTCGGGGGCACTAAGGTCGTTCTCGCGCTCTACGAGTTCGCCTCCGGCCGGCTCACTCTGCTGCGCGAGCGCAGATATGCCGCGCGGCACTTTCCCGGTCTGAGGCAGATCATCGAGCAGTTTTTAACCGATGGCGGCATAACAGAAGATAGGCGCGCGGAGATCACTGCGGCCTGTTTTGGCGTTCCTGGTCCGGTACGCCATGGAACGCTCAAGCTCACCAACCTTGCTTGGGAAATCGATGGCTCCCGGCTGGCAGTCGATCTCAAGCTGGAACACATCTACCTGCTAAACGACCTTGAAGCCAATGCCTTCGGCATCGCCGAGCTGGCTCCGGAGCAGATCTGCACGCTCAGCGAAGGCAGCCTGGGGGTAATTGGCAATCGCGGCCTTATCTCGGCCGGAACCGGCCTAGGCCAAGCCTTTTTAGTCTGGGACGGCCGCGCCCATCTCCCGGTCGCCTCCGAGGGCGGCCATGCAGACTTCGCTCCGCGCACGGACGACGAGATCGAGCTGTTGCGCTACCTGCGCAAAGAGTTCCAGGGACGGGTCAGTATCGAGCGTGTGATCTCCGGCATGGGCCTCACCAGCCTGTACAGCTTCTGCCGGGACATCAAGGAGATGGAGGAACCGGCGTGGCTGAAAGAACGGATGCGCGCCGAAGATCCCAACGCAGTGATTGGTGAGCTGGGGCAGAGCGGGGAGAGCGAGATCTGCCGCGTGGCATTGGATATGTTTGTCTCCGCTTATGGAGCGGAGGCGGGCAATCTGGCGCTCAGAATTCTTGCTTGGGGCGGGATGTATATTGGGGGCGGCATCGCGCCGAAGATTCTGCCTAAATTGAGGGAGGGCGGGTTCATGCAGGCATTCTTGGACAAAGGAAGGCTGAGCGAATTGCTGGAGCAGACTCCGGTACATATTATTTTGGAGAGCCGGGCTGCGCTGATGGGTGCTGCGGCATACGCGGAAGCGCGGGCCGCAGAGAGCAACGGCCGTTCTGAACGCGCCGCTTCCACCGCGCGTGTCGCCTCCGTCTAAGAGTTTGTTGAAATACATGCTCATCTCCGGTCGAGCATCCAGGATGTGGGGGCGGCGTCTGGAACAGTACACATTCTCTTGCGCCTCGCTCGGGACTTCGGCGCGTTTTTCAACAAACTCCTAAACGGCCGGCGCGAAGAGCCATTCATACCGCCCTCCGTCAATCTCTTCCAAGGAGGAATATTTTGCAGCTTCATGAAACCAGGGGAAGGCGCTGGTACAGCCTGACGCCGCACGCTTGCCGAAGAAGCGCTCTCGGAGCAATTCTGGCTGTGGCCTGCGCATTCGCGATGGCGCCCAAGCCGGCATGGGCGCATGCGGAGCTGATTGCCTCGCGTCCGGCGGCCAACAGCGCCGTGAAAGGTCCCGCGATCGCGATCATGCTCAGATACAATTCACGTGTCGACCCCACGCGATCCACGGTAACGCTGCTGACTCCCAAGGGAAAGATCCGCAAAATTGCCATCCAGGACAAATCAGCTCCCAATGTGCTTTCCGCTACCGTTGCGGGATTGGTTCTCAAGGGGGCCTACGTGCTGCGCTGGCAGGCGTTGGCAGGCGACGGACACATTACGCGGGGCGAAGTGCCTTTCCGCGTGCAATAGGACGACGGGGACGATCGTTTGATCTGGCTATTGCGCGACCTGGACCTGCTGAGCGTCTTGGCGCGCGCGGCGACATTATCGTTTGAAGCCTTGGTGGTAGGCGGAGTAGCGTTTCTAGCGCTGGCTGCGCGGCCGGCCGCCGCCGGGGAGAAAGTGGACAGCGCCTGCCGCCGCGGCATCCGCATGGCGGCCATCGCCATGCTGGCCGCTGAAATTGCCGCGGTCGCCATCTCCTGCGGATCGCTGATGGGCGGCTCCAGCGTTCCATTCACGTCGGTAGTCACCACCAACTTTTTTCTCGCCGGATGCGCCGCCGTGCTCGCCTCCGCGGGTCTATGGATTGGCGCGCGGCTGCGGGCCCGCTCGGCAGTCATGATCCCGCTGGCTCTGCTGCTGGTGGCCGCTGAGGTCTCGACCAGCCACGCCGTGTCGCGCCTGAACCACCGGGTCCTGCTCACCGCCCTCACCGCCGCCCATCATCTAGGCGCGGCGGTGTGGATTGGGGCCATGCCGTTTCTGCTCATTGCGCTTCCGCGCGCCGATGCGACCGGCGAAGCGCGCAGCATGGCCCGGCGCTTCTCCCGCATGGCGCTGGTGGGTGCTCCCACGCTGGTGCTGGCGGGAGTGGTGATGGCCTGCTTTTATGTAGGGACATGGAGCGCGCTCTACGGAACCCCTTACGGCGGACTCTTGCTGGCGAAGGTCTACCTGCTGCTGGTGATGGTGGGGCTGGGCGCGGGCAACTGGCTGATCGTGCGCCGGCTGGATACCAATCCGCGGCCCTTGCTCGAGGGGCTGCGGCGCTTTGCCGAGGTGGAGATCGGCTTGGGATTCACGGCCATCCTGGTCGCCGCTTCCCTCACCGCGCAGCCTGCAGCCATCGACGTGCCGATGCAGGACCGGCTGACGGCGCCGGAGATTTACGCGCGCATGCATCCGACGATTCCACGCATGACGACTCCCCCCGCCTCCGCATTGGCTCCGCCGACTTCCATCGCGGTGGCCGTTCAGGCGAGCGAGTTCCAACCCATGGCGGCCAGCGACGCGAACGACCGCGCATGGTCGGAATACAACCACCACTGGGCGGGATTGGTCGTGCTGATTGCGGGGCTGTTGGCATTGCTCAGCCGCTTCCCTGGTATGCGATGGGCCCGTTTTTGGCCTTTGAGCTTTGCCGGGCTGGCGGTCTTTATCCTGCTGCGCGCTGATCCGGAGAACTGGCCCCTGGGGCCTCGGCCATTCTGGAAGAGCTTTTCCGCGCCCGACGTCCTCGAGCATCGGCTGGCGGCTCTGCTGATCCTGCTCTTCGCCATCTTTGAGTGCGCGGTGCAGGCGGGCAAACTGCGCGCTCGATGGGCCAAGCAGCTCTTTCCGCTCATGTGTATTTTGGGCTCCGCGGTGCTATTCACTCACGATCACACGGTTCAAGACATCAAAGAGGAGCTTTTTGCGGAGCTAAGTCATACGCCCATCGCTTTGATGGGCGTGACGGCCGGCTGGGGACGCTGGCTGGAGCTACGCCTTCCCGGCGGACGTGCCGCCAGGGCCGCCGGTTACCTCTGGCCAATCTGCCTTGCGATTGCGGGCGCCATCCTGCTCAATTATCGGGAACATTGAGCGCCGGAAGGATATAAGAAAGAGAAAAGAATGTGGGAGGAGCAACGGATGCGTAATCATCATTGGCCGTTTACTGTGAATACCGCGGGGATTGGGAAGCGGCCTGCCTCCATCCTCCTGCTTCTGGCCGCGTTTGCGTTCGGCGCTTCCCGCCCGGCAGCGGCGCAGCGGCTCTCCGACACGGTTGTTCCCCAGCATTACGCGCTGCGTTTGACGCCGAATATTCCGGCGGCAACCTTTGCCGGCGATGAGACCATCGATGTGACGCTAAGACAGCCTATGGACGCAATCACGCTGAACGCGGCCGAGATCCACTTTGGCCCGGTGACGGCGCAGGTTGGAGCCAACGGCGGGGCTGGAAAAACACTGACCGCGCGTGTGACGCTCGATGCGGCCAAGCAACAGGCGACCTTCCACTTTCCGCAAACCCTGCCGGCGGGACCAGCGAGCCTGAAGATAGAGTACAGCGGCATCCTCAATAACGAGTTGCGCGGCTTCTATCTCTCCAAAACCAAGCAGCGAAATTACGCGGTCACGCAGTTCGAGCCCACCGACGCCCGCCGCGCCTTCCCTTCTTTTGACGAGCCGGCCATGAAGGCCACCTTTAATGTCACATTGGTGGTGGCCAAGGGGGACACCGCAATCTCCAACACCAATATCGTCTCGGACACGGGTGGCCCGGCGGCGGGAGAACACACCATCCGCTTTGCCCGGACGCCCAAGATGTCCACCTACCTGGTCGCATTTTTAGTGGGCGACTTCCAATGCCTCTCCGGCAGCAGCGATGGGGTGCCGATTCGCGTTTGCGCGACTCCATCGCATGTGCAGGATGGGGCCTTTGCGCTCTCCGCGGCGGAATTTTTCCTTCACTATTACGACAATTATTTCGGTATTAAATACCCGATGCCGAAGCTGGACCTGATCGGGATTCCCGATTTCGAAGCGGGTGCGATGGAAAACTTCGGCGCCATCACCTATCGAGAACGGTTGCTGCTGCTGAATGCCAAGACCGCGCCTCTGGATACGCAGAAAGGAGTCGCCACCGATGTGGCGCACGAGATGGCGCACCAGTGGTTTGGCGACATGGTCACCATGAATTGGTGGGGCAACATCTGGCTCAATGAAGGATTCGCAACCTGGATGCAGAGCAAGGCGGTCGCGGCATGGAAGCCGGAATGGAACGTACCCCAGCAGGTTGCCGCCGAAATGAATAACACTCTGAACCTGGATGCCCGCAGCGTCACCCGCGCCATCCAAGCCAAGGCCGGCACCCCGGCCGAGATCAATGAGATGTTCGACGGCATCACCTACTACAAGGCGGCAGCAGTTCTTTCGATGGTGGAAAACTACCTCGGCCCGCAGACGTTTCGCAGCGGCATCCACGCATACCTTGAAGCGCACATGTACGGCAATGCCACTGCGCAGGACTTCTGGAACGCGCAAACGGCGGTGAGCCATAAGCCGGTAGACAAGATCATGGAAAGCCTGGTGACCCAGCCGGGCGAGCCGTTGTTGACCTTCGGCGCGGTACAGGGAGCGAAAGTGCATGTCGGGCAACAGCGATTTTTTCTGAACCCGAAGACCCATGCGGGCGGAGAACAGACCTGGACCGTGCCGGTGTGCATGAAGAAGAATGGCGGCGGCACGGAGTGCCAATTGCTAAGCAACCGCAGCGAGACGCTTGAGGCGCCGCCGGCTGCTGTCTTCTATGGCAATGCCGGAGGCAAGGGCTACTACCGCAGCCGTTATAGCCCCGCCGAATACGCGAAACTGGCCGCCAGCGTGGAGACGGAGCTTACGCCAGAGGAGAGGATCAGTCTTTTGGGCTCGGAGTGGGCCTTGACTCGCGCCGAGAAGACAGACATCGGGGACTTTCTCAATCTTGCCTCCGCCGTTAAGGACGATAGCAGTACCTACGTGGTCGATACTGCCGCCTCAGCCATCAGCGACATGAACCAACGCCTCGTTTCCACTCCGGAAGAAGACCGTCTTCTGGCGGAATGGGTGGGCAAGACCTTTGGCCCCCCCCTGGCGCGGCTGGGCAAGCCCAGCGCGAGCGACACGCCGGAGAAGAAGGAACTGCGCGCCGAACTTTTTGCGATTGTCGGCAGCATCGGAGGCGATCCCGGCGTGCTGGCGCAAGCCAAACAATTGGCGGATGAATATCTGCAGAATCCCTCCTCCGTCGATCCGACCTTGGCAGCGATCGCGCTGGAAGTTGCGGCCCAGGTTGGGGACGAGGTTTTCTTCGACAAGCTATTGCGAGTGAGCGAGACGGCTGTCAATCCGCAGCTTCGGTCGCAGGCTCTCTACGCCCTAACACTCTTCCGCAACCCCTCGTTGACAGAGCGCGCGCTGGAATATGCGGTCTCGGGGAAAGTGCGCAACCAGGATGCGGCATTGCTGATCGCCGATGCGTTTCGTTACCGGCGGACGCAGGACGCGGCATGGCGCTTTCTGCAAACCCATTGGGCGCAAGCTCATGCCCAAATGACGATCAGCACGGGCGAATATCTAGTGGAAGCCACGGGGAATTTCTGCAGCGCGGAGCGGCGCTCTCAGGTGACCGCCTTCTTCGCGCAGCATCCCGTTGCGGCATCCGCAAGCAGCCTGGCGCACGCGCAGAGCGAGATTGGCGACTGCATCGAGCTTCGCGCGGCACAGGCAGACAATTTACGCCAATGGCTGCGGTCGGCGGTAGGTGCGGAATAGGAACGCCTCCGACAGCGCTTCATCCCTGCCGGAGGCGCAAAATCACTGCCGCTGTTGGAACGAAGGTGGTAGCGGCTTCTGGCCATTCTGTAACTTGAGGGAGCACATCCGCTCTGTTCCAATCGAAGAGTGAATTCAGACGGACACATCTCGCATTCCGCAGTTCCCGCTGAGTCCGCGAAGATCGTCTCATTCTCCGATCTGCGACTGCCCCGCCCGATGACATATCGGGGCCGGGTGCGGATCGAGTATGAGCATCTCCCCGGCAGCCGTTCGTCCCACGAAGTTTCCTTGACCTGTACCGCGGAAGGCGTCGGCGGAATGATCTACTTCGGCGGCTATTCCAGCGGCCGCTTTACCATCTTCCGCGCCGATTGCATTCATCGGGTCGTCCGCCTCTCAAGCTAGGCCATTCCGCCTGGAACGCGGCATCGATCGCCGCGCCCTGCGCCGGTTCAATTCTTCGCGGCTGCTTCGGGCTTGACGATGCATCCCGCCAGCGATTCCAGCACCCGAATGGAACCGGAGATGTCGTCTTCCCCATAGCCCTCGGCGATCGCCGCACGATAAAGCTGTTGGGCTAGTGCGGTGAGCGGGAGGGGCACACCCATTTCCGAGCCGAGCTCGATCGCCAACCCAATATCCTTGGCCAACCATTTGACCGAAAAATGGGTCGTGAAATCGCGATTGAAGACCGCCGGAGCCTTGGCCGCGATCAGGCCGGAGCGGGCCGCGCTGTTGTTGAGAATGTCCAGCATGAGGTTGGGGTCAACACCGGATTTGGTGCTCAGCACCATACCCTCATTGAAGGCCTGCAGCAGGTTCCCCAGAATGAGGTTCTGCGTGAGTTTGGCGCGCAGACCCATTCCCGACGAACCGCAATAGTAGAGCAGCTTCCCCATCGCGTCAAAGTAGGGCCGAACGCGCTCAAAAACCTCTTTTTTGCCGCCAACCATAAAGGTAAGCGTTCCCCCCTGGGCGCCCGAGGTGGAACCGGTGCAGGGCGCGTCGAGAAAGTCGATTCCCTGCGTTTCCAACTCGGCCGCCATACGCATGCTTTCCTGCGCCGAGACGGTGCTGCAGTCCACAATCGTGAAGCCGCGCCGCGCGCCTTGCACCAGGCCCACCGGCCCCAGAATAACCTCGCGCGACATGGCGGTATCTCCTACGCAGAGAAAGACGCAGTCGGCGTTCATGGCTACCTCCTGCGGAGTGGAGCAAAAGCTAGCACTGGAAGCCCCGGCCAGATCCTTCGCCTTTTGCGCCTGATGCGACCAGACCCCCACATTGTGGCCGGCCTCGACCAATCGCCGGGCCATCGGCATTCCCATAATTCCCAAGCCTAAAAATCCAAGCTTCGCCATCCGTCCTGCTCCTTCATTCGTTCTCACTAGAATTCTAATCAATCAGAACCGGACTCCTATTCCAGGCGCATCGCCGCGAAAATGGACTTGCGGCTTTCACTTTGTCTCCCCAACGGAATACGGTCCATCTTTACCGGGACGAGGATTGGATGCGGAATTCGCCGCTGGGCGGGCCGGAGAACCGTTGCCTCCTTCCCCATCGGCGGGTATCCAGGCCAGGCGCAGCACGCTATAGAATCGGAGGTGATCATGGCATCCGCAACCAGCGTCTCTCCTGAAGTCTTGGCAAAGTATGAGCCGGTGATCGGGCTCGAAGTCCACGTGCAACTGCTGACGGCGACCAAGGCTTTCTGCGGCTGCGCCAACAAATTTGGCGGCGAGCCGAATACCCACATCTGTCCCGTCTGCCTGGGCCTGCCGGGCGCCCTGCCGGTGCTGAACGAGCGCGCGGCGGAGTTTGCCGCGCTGGCGGCTATGGCCATCAACTGCCAGGTGCGGGAGCGGTCAGTCTTTGCCCGCAAAAACTACTTTTACCCTGACCTGCCCAAGGGGTATCAGATTTCGCAGTTCGACAAGCCTCTGGCGGAGCATGGCTGGATTGAAATACCCGGCGCGGAGGGGATGCCCGCCAGGCGCATTGGAATCACCCGCCTGCACATGGAAGAGGATGCAGGCAAAAGCATGCATGACGGCTTTGCCGAATCCGCGACAAAGACATATGTCGATCTCAACCGCTGCGGCACGCCGCTAATCGAGATTGTGAGCGAGCCCGATCTGCGCACGCCGGAGGAGGCATTTGAGTATCTAACGCGCCTCAAGGAGATTCTGCTATACACCGGCGTGAGCGACTGCAATATGGAGGAGGGCTCGCTGCGCTGCGATGCCAACGTAAGCGTGCGCCCGCGCGGGCAGGAGAAGTTCGGGACCAAGGCCGAAGTCAAAAACGTCAATAGCTTCCGCTTCATTCGCGCGGCGCTGGAATATGAGATTGAGCGCCAGGTCGAACTGATCGAAGGAGGCGGCCGCGTGATGCAGGAGACCAGACTGTGGAATGCCGCCGAGGGCCGTACCTATGGAATGCGGTCCAAAGAGCAGGCGCACGACTACCGCTACTTTCCCGAGCCCGACCTGCCTGCCCTCATCCTCTCCGATGAACTCCGGAGCACCATCGCCGCGCGCATGCCGGAGTTGCCGGAGGCGCGCCGCAAGCGCATGATCGCCGACTACGACATTTCCGCGCAGGACGCCCAGACGTTGACCGCGACGCGTGAATTTGCCGACCAATTTGAAGTTGCCGCCAAGCAGGCGAAGAGCCCCAAGCGAGTGGCCAACCTGATCCAGAGCGAGATGATGGGGCGGCTGAAGGCGAAGGGCCTGGGACTGGAGGACTCGCCGGTGACCCTGAAGGGACTGGTGCAGGCGGCCGACTTGGCCGAAAGCGGCCAGCTATCCAGCAAGCAGATCAAGGGTATCTTCGACATCGCCTTCGAGCGGAGCGAGGATTTCGGCGCTGTCTATGAACGCGAAAAGCCACGGCAGATCAGCGATCCGGCGGCCATTGAAAAACTGATCGACGAGGTCATAGCCGCCAACCCCAAGCAGGTGGAGCAGTATCGCGGGGGCAAGAAGACAGTGGACGCATTCTTTATCGGCCAGGTGATGAAGCTTTCCAAGGGCCAGGCGAATCCGGCGCTGCTAAAAGAGCTAGTCAATAAGAAGCTCGAGGGCTGAGGAAACCGCTCCCGATCGTTCCGTGCTGGAGGAACCATGGCGCGAACTGCCAAAATCTTCATGAACAACCGGAGCCAGGCGGTTCGGCTTCCGAAGGAGTATCAGTTCAGCACGACCGAGGTCTTCATCCGGAAGAAGGGCGATGAAGTCATACTTTCCGCTCGCCCGGAAAACTGGCACTCTTATCTGACATCGGGACCCGTGGCCTCGGACGAGTTCATGGCGGGGGTTGAGGACCTGCCCGTCCAAGAGCGTGAACGCTGATGCGGGACTTAAAGTCGAAAATTGGACACAGTGAGGGACGAAGTCTCGGAACACGTCCTGTTCCTATACCCCTGACAGCCAGAAGAGGAGCCTGCCGAGCGGCGATCCCGGGCTAGCCGGCCTTCAGAGATTCATCTTCTTGAAGACGCCGCCGGGGATGAGGCGAATCACCAGCATGATTCCGCCCCAATACCAGGGCAGATAGACCACATCCTTGCGCCGCTTGACCGCGCGAAGGATGCCTTTCGCGATCTGGTCCGGAGAAGCGAAGAGCGCATTCTGCTGCACATGCGCGGTCATCGGAGTAGCGACAAAGCCGGGCTTGATGGTAAGCACCTGCACTCCCTCCCGATCGACGCGGTTGCGCAAGCCGTCCAGAAAGACATTGAGCGCGCCCTTCGACGCGCCATAGAGATAGTTACTTTTGCGGCCGCGGTCGCCGGCCACCGAGGAGATCACGGCGAGCGTTCCCCTGCCGCGCGACTCGAAGTAATTTGCCAGCCATGTGCAAAGCGAGACGGTGGAGACGAAGTTCGTGTGCAGGATGGCGGCCGCGGTTTCAAAATCAGCTTCCGCCGCAGCCTGGTCGCCCAACACTCCGTGTGCGATGAGCGCGAGGTCAATGCCGCCCATCCGCTCGACCGCGGCCGAGAGCATCCCCTCGTGCGCCGCAGTGTCATCCAGGTCGAGCACCCAGGTATCGACGGCGCCGGCGCCGCGGGTGACCAAATCCTGCGCCACCGTGCTGAGCTTGCGCGTGTTGCGGGCCACCAGCATAAAGTGCCCCGGGCGCTGTGCCATGCGCCGCGTGACCGCCATTGCAATGCTCGACGTCGCGCCCAGAACCAGGACGCGGGTGGGTGATATGTCCTCGTATCTAGCCAATGGCCATCACCCGCCGCCAGAAACTTGAATCGAATGCCGGATCGAGAAAGGCGGAAAACTCCTGCCACTGCGGATAGAAGTATTGGTAGTGTGCCGGGCTCATGCGCGCATCCTTGGCCGGGTACATCCGGCCTCCGTACTCGGCGGTGATGTCGGCCAGGCGATCCAGCAGGGCGAAGCTGACTTCGCGGCGAATGGGGAAATCGAGAGCCAGGGTAATGCCGGGCATGGGGAACGACATCATGCCGGGCGAAGCGACGTCACCGAAAACCTTGATGACGGCCAAAAAGGACGCCAGCCCGGACGCGGCAATCGCCTGGAGAATGCGGACGATGCCGGCCTGTTCGCCACCAGCCTCCGCAGAGCCTCCCGGCCAGGGAACCACGCTCTGGAACTGCAGCAATCCTTCCTTGCCGTAGAGCCGGTTCCAATGCAGGATGCTATCGAGCGGATAGAAGAAGGGCTCATAGTCCACCAGCCCGCGCTTCTCCTTGCTCCATTGCTTGTTGTAGTAGAGGGTATTGAATGCGGAGACGGAGGCGCGATTCAGCGCGAAGGCGGGCAGATCGAAGGGCATGGAGAAGCGGGGCGACGGAGAGGGGTGAAGCTCTTCGGCAATCTCCAAGTGGTCGGCCTGCATGAAGATGCCACGGGCAAAGTTCTTTCCCTGCGCCACGCAATCGATCCACGCCACGGTGTATTCGGCGTGAGCGCCGGCAAGCGAAAGCGCGACGAACTCATCGATGCCCATGAATTTTGTACCCCGGTAGCGCAGACGGCGGGAGCGGATGGGACGCAACTGAATCTCAGCCCAGGCGATCAATCCGGTCAGCCCCATGCCGCCGATTGTCGCGCTGTACCAGTCGCTGTTTTCCGAGGGGCTGCACTGGATGCGCTGTCCATCGGAGCGGAGCAGCTCAAAGCGGGGAAGGTGACAGCCGAGAGTCCCCGCGACGTGATGGTTTTTGCCATGGATGTCGTTGGCGATGGCGCCGCCCAGGGTGACATACTTGGTGCCCGGAGTGACGGGTAGAAACCAGCCGCGCGGCACAGCGAAATCCAGAATCGCGGCCAGTGTCACGCCGGACTCGCACCGCAGCAGGCCGGTGGAAGAATCAAACGCGAGCAGACGGTCCATGGGAGTGGTCCGCAGCAACAGCCCATCTTCCAATAGACAAACGTCGCCGTAACTGCGACCCATTCCCACGGGCAACATTTTGATTCCAACGGCGGGCCGGGGGGGGAAATCTTCGTCCCAATACAGCGGAGCAACCTGGGCGGGCAGCTTGGGATAGCGGCCCCAACTTTCAAAGCTGGGCCGGGCGGGAGGCTTGGAGCCGCGGGATTTGTCACGGTTCAACATAGGGTTTACACAGACAACAGGGCGACCACGATTACTCCGACTCCAATCAGCAGGCTCATGAGATCCGTCAGGGCAAAGACGACGGGGTCTTCATGGAGTTTGCCACGGGAGGCTAGCAGCCAGATGCGGCTGACCCAAAGAATCATCAATGGAGTGATCAGCCACATACGGTCGGGATGACGGTAAAGCGCGGTGACGTCATGCCCATTGATGTAGAGGGCGAAGACCAACACGGAGGCATAGGCGCTGGTGGTGCCAAAGCTGCGCAATTGCTCGATGTCGGAGACCAGATATCCGCGGCCCTTGGCCAAGGTCATTCCCCGCTGCCCGAGGTTTTCCAGTTCGCTGAAGCGCTTGGCCATGGCGAGGCTGAGAAAGAGAAAGATGGAGAAGGCTCCCATCCAGGGAGAAACCAGGGTCCCGGTGGCCGCGCCGCCGGCCAGCACGCGGACGGTGTAAAGGCCGGAGAGCACGATTACATCCACCAGAACGATGCGCTTCAGCGCGAAGGAATAAGCCAGGGTGGTGACCAGGTAAAGAACCAGATAAGCCAGGAACCGGGGCGGCAAAAATGAGGCCAGGAAGAAGGCACACGCCAATAACGCCAGGGCGAGGGCCAAACCGGCGGCGACCGGGAGGTTGCCGGAGGCAAAGGTGCGATTCTTTTTGGCCGGGTGGGCGCGATCGGCCTCCAGATCGAGAAGATCGTTGATGATGTATGTCGCCGAGGCGGCGAGACAAAAACAGACGAACGCCTCAACGGCAGCGGTGATGCGGCTCCAGAGGAGCGAATGCGCCAGCAGCAGGGGCAGAAATAGCAGGACGTTCTTCGCCCATTGGTGGATGCGAAGCGCGCGACCGATGGAGACGAGGGGGTTGGAGCGGTCCAGGAAGGTTTGGCTTACCGGAATCTTCTTTAATTTCACGGCTGCGCTCAGCCGCAGGGATGGATTGGCCAGCATGGCCTGCCGCGCGCCACTTAGGAGCGGTAAGTCCGGCATCGCATTGCCAATGTAGTCGAAGCCAGCGTTCCCGAACCGGTGTTCCAACTTCTGCAGCTTTCGGCCGCCGGTCAGGTTGGTTGCGCCATCGCTGGCCAGCACTCCGTCGAAGATGCCGAGATAGGCGGCGATGCGTTCGGCCAGTGCTCCGTCGGCGCCGGTGGCCAGATAGATAGCACGGCCGGCCGCGCGTTCCCGCCGCAGGAATTCGACCACCGCGCGGTTGTAAGGAAGATGCGCGGCATCCAACGGAGCGAGCGCAGAAATCTTCGCCTTCAGGTTGGCCTTCCCCCGGAATGCCCAGCCGGGAAGCAAAGGGAGTTGCCCCGGGTGGCTTCTGGCTAGTACGAAGATCGAATCCCAGAGGGTATCGGACTTCACCAGCGTGCCATCCAGGTCAACGCAGAGTGCAGGCTGCACCTGAACCGGACTGGAGGACTCGATCACTCTCAGGTCGGACATAGCACTTCCATTCTCTCAGTTGGCGGCGGCCAGCGGCGGCTTTCCCAATGGCGATTTCGTTGCAATGCAGTGCCGGAAAGCTTCCGGCTGGATCGAGCATAGCAAAGGCCTTCTGGGAGGCAGCGAAAACTTTGTAGCGGGTTTACTCGTCATAAACAAAGAGAGCACAGCGGAGGTTCACAGCAGCAGGCTGGATCCTCCGGCTCCGGGAGCGAGAATGGTTGATCGGAAAGCGTGCTGCACGCTGGCGTTCGCCGCAGCAGCCATGCTGGTTGCCGTCCCTATGGGACGAGCTCAAGAAACGGTCACGGCACATGTTTTGGTGACAGCGATCACGCGGCCGGAGCAGACCCCCGGCACGGTGCCCCGGGCAAGCGTCAGCGTGTTCCAAGATGGCAAGCGCCAGGACGTCTCCTCGTGGATTCCGCTGCGGGGCGATCGAGCCGATCTCGAACTGGTCATACTCATGGACGATTCCTCCCGTAGCACGATCGGCCTGCACCTGGGCGAGTTGAAGAAGTTTATCCGCGACGCGCCCGCCTCGACCTCGATTGCTGTCGGCTACATGCGCCACGGCAGCCCCAATCTGGTTCAGAAACTCACCACCAATCATGAAGCGGCAGCCGGGGCCCTGCGCCAGCCCCTGGCACAGCCAGGAATCAACGCCAGCCCCTATCTCTGCTTGTCGGATTTGATCAAGCATTGGCCCGGCCGTCAGAGCCGCGCGCGGCGCGAGGTCATCATGGTGACCGACGGGGCCGACCCTGCATGGGGAAGAGGCTACGACCCGCAGGATTCCTATGTGTTGACCGCGATCCGCGACGCACAGCGGGCCGGCGTGATCGTCTATTCCATTTATTACGCCGGCGCTGGACCAGGGGGGCACGGCTTCTCCGCCAGTATCGCGGGGCAGAACTATCTGAACCAGGTCTCCGCAGGCACCGGCGGCGAAGCATATTTCCAAGGCTTCTCCGACCCAGTATCCCTGCAGCCTTTTCTCAGCGACATTCAACGCAAGCTGCAGAATCAATATGAGCTGGCGTTTATTACGAATCCATCCCGCCAGTTGCGGCGGATCTCTGTAAAGACCACCGCACCCAATGTGAAGCTGCTGTCGCCGCAACAGATCGCGGCCACGCCCAGCAACTCCCGAGGGGCGAACCTGTTATAACTTTGAGGGCTGGGTTCTCGTGGCAATCGTGAATCGGGCAATGAGGAGAGTGCGATGCGAAGGATAGCGAAGAGCGTTTTGCTGACGTCGTTGATTGTGACGGCAATGGCCTTTTGGTCGCCGTATCTCCAGGCGGCGGCGCAGGGCGCGGCATCGGGGGCCCAAACAGCCAGTTTCTTGGGCACTGTGCAATCGATCAATGGAAATCAGATCACAGTAAAGAACGATGCCGGCGCCACCATGGCGGTGCAGATTCAGGACGGGGCGCGCCTGCTGCGCATCGAGCCGGGACAAACTAGCCTGAAAAACGCCAGCACCTTCAGCCTGAGCGATCTTCAGGTGGGGGACCGCGTGCTTGCCCGAGGCGCGTCCAGCGGTAAGCAGATTGCGGCTTCGACGCTGGTGGCCATCAAGAAAACCGATCTCGCCCAGCAACACCAAAAGGAACAGGAAGCGTGGCAGCATGGAGTCGGCGGGTTGGTAAAGACGGTGGATCCTGCGGCTGGGACTATTACGATTCCGGTCATGCCGGGCAACCGCACGCTCACTATCACGAGCACGAAGCAGACGATTATCCGCCGCTATGCGCCGGGTTCGGTAAAGTTTGACGACGCCAAGCCGGCTACGCTGGCGGAGCTCAAGCCAGGCGATCAGGTGCGGGCGCGCGGGACACGGAGCGCCGATGGACTTACCTTCACCGCCGATGAGATTGTGGGAGGCGCCTTCCAAAATATCGCCGGCCTGATCACAGCAGTCGATCCAGCCGCTTCCACGGTCACCCTTACCGATCTCGCCACCAAAAAACCGGTGACGATTCAGGTGACGGGCGATACCGAGTTGAAGAAGCTTGACCCTGCGGTGGCGCAGCGGCTCGCGATCAGAATGAAGGGGCCAGCGGGCGCGCCAGGTGGGGCAATGGCCGGCGGACCGGGAGGTGCACGGCCTCAGCGGGGACCCGGCGGACCGGGAGGAATGCCGGGCGCAGGAGCCGGACACGGATTCGGAGGCGGGGCCGCGGCCGGAGAGGTGGGGGGCGGAGACCCGCAGCAGTTGCTGACGCGGGCCCCTTCGGTTCCGTTGACGGGTTTCAGCAAAGGCAACGCGGTGATGCTGGTTGCCACTGAGGGCAAGACTCCGGGATCGCTAGTAGCGGTCACCATGGTGGGAGGAGTTGAGCCTATGCTTCAGGCCTCGGCCAGCGGCAGCCGAGACTTTCTCTCCAATGCCTGGAGTCTGGGCAGCGACGGCGGCAGCGGCGGCGCCGGCGGCGATGCGGGGATGAGTCAAGGGGGCGGCGGCGGCGGCGGCGGCCAGCAGTAGCCTTGCATTCCTGAGGAGCGGCGGCCAGCAGCGAAACTGGCCACCGAGCCGCTCATGCATACCCTGAGTCGCTGCTTCTCTTTGTGCTTCTATAGCATTTTCACAGTTACTGTGATGTAGTCAGAATTAGCTATGTGCGGGCATTCTTTGATGGAATGCCCGCGTTAAGTTGCTCTGTTTCGCTTACACCAACTGTGAAAATGCTCTATCCATTCTGTCTCCGCCACGGTGGCATTCCGGGCAAAACCTTCCTCTACCGGTAAGACGGCGGCCCTCCTGGTGCAATCGCATCTTTTTCTGTTTCTTTTCAGCCGACTGCAGGGGTAAGATCAAAAGGCCGAGCGCATTTCAGGGGGGTGGGGCGCATTGCCTGAATGGGCGCTCGGGTGGAAGTACTTTTCCCGAAGATAGTGTCGAGGGAATTTCTGCCGGGCCACATCATTCCATCATCGGGTTTCCGGTGCTTGCTGGAATGTCATTGAAAGGCTAGGGGAGCAGTTCCCGACGCGCCATTCCCAGGATAAGTGCTCATAGCGCATATTTGCATCGATGCGTGAAGAACAAGGCTTGCGAGCGCCATAAGGCTGTACTGGGCGCTCATTGCCGACGGCTCTGGTTTACCGCAAAGGCGACATAGCTTTTTTGCCAGGGCCCTCCTGCCGTGTTCCACGTTCCGATGAAAATGCCACAGGCGAGGCAATGAACCAGGAAGCCGGCTATTTTTGCAGAGCGTTCGTGGGCTCTGACATTCAAGCGAATGTCACCACGCGCACTCTCCGCGAAGCTGAAGCCCAAATAACCCGCATGATTCGCTCCGGAGCGGCCACCGCGCATGCCATCCAGCATGGGCATCCAGATAGTGCGCCGGTCCTAGTTGCGCGAGCCTCCCTCGGTATCGCGACCGGTGAGTTATGCCGTTATCTGCACCAAAACGCCGGCCCGGAGTTCGACCGTTGGCAAGTGGCTTACCAATCCCGAAGCCGGCTGCTCGACGAACGGTGGGCGGTAGTCACGCTCTCAGCGGTGGGCATTAAGGAGTATGGCGCTTATGGCAAGGCCGTACTCGCCATTTGGGGCAACGGCTCGCCCTCTATCGTCTGAGGTTCTTCCCTCCCCGCCCATGCGGCGCAATTGCTAACCGCCATGACAAAAGTCGAGCCGGGGATGTTTGTGCGCCGGTTTCGTTGACATGCGCTGCATATTCTCATAATGTCAGGCCCAAGGATGTTGCGAAAACGAGCTGCCACAGGGTGCGGCCGGCCTCGGCGTTGCCTAATACCGGCCAATTCGCACCTGGTTGAACCACGCTATGCCCGACACGACAAATCGCCCACAGCTCACTGATACCGCGGCACTTGACCAACTGAAAGCAGACGTACTGGAATGCAATCTGGAGTTGGTGCGCCGCGGTCTGGTGCTCTACACCTTCGGCAACGCCAGCGGTATCGACCGGCGGCTGGGCTTGGTAGTCATTAAGCCGAGCGGCGTCGCCTATGACGTCTTGAAGCCATCGGACATGGTGGTTACAGACCTTGAAGGAAAGCTGGCCGGCGGCAGTTTGCGGCCCTCCTCCGATCTGGCCACTCACCTTTTGCTCTACAAAGAATTTCCAGCAATTGGAGCAGTGGTTCATACCCATTCTGAATACGCGACGGCATGGGCCCAGGCGGGCCGCGAAATTCCCGCTTATGGAACGACCCATGCTGATTATTTCTATGGCCCGGTTCCGGTCACCGCGGAGCTAAGCGCGGAGGAGATTGGCGGGGATTACGTTCTGAACACCGGCAAAGCCATTGCAAAACGCTTCCGCGGCCTCGATCCAATGGCAACGCCCGCCGTGCTGGTGGTGGGGCACGCGCCTTTCTGCTGGGGACGCGACCCTCATGAGGCGGCCCACAACGCGGTTGTACTGGAGGCGGTGGCGCGCATGGCCTACCTTACCTCTACCCTGCGGCCGCAGTGCGCAGGAGTCTCACAGGCTCTACTGGATCGCCATTACTTCAGAAAGCACGGAGCGAATGCAACCTACGGCCAGAAGAAGTAGTGTTCTCAGGAGCCGCAGACTTTCACGGGAAAGCGTTGTCCCTTCTCAATGAGTAGTTAAATTTTGGCCGCACAAGCGGGCATCCCAACCCAAGAAGTAGAAGGATTCAATCGATGGCAAGACAGATGACATTCGGCGTGATCGTCGGCAACCGCGGGTTTTTTCCCGATCACTTGGCGAAGACGGGGCGCGAAGAAATTCTCAGAGTGCTGCAGACTGCCGGAGTGCGAGCGATCGCACTGAACCCGGAGGATTCCAAATTTGGCGCCGTGGAGACGGCGCAGGACGCACGAAAGTGCGCGGACCTCTTCCGCAAGCATCGGGAAGAAATTGACGGCGTGATTGTGACGCTCCCCAATTTCGGGGATGAACGCGGCATCGCGGATGCGTTGCGCCTCTCCACGCTCCGGGTTCCGGTTCTGGTGCAAGCGACGCCGGACCGCACCGCGGACATGAAAATTTCGCATCGCCGCGACAGCTTCTGCGGCAAGATGTCGGCGTGCAACAACCTGATGCAGTATGGCATTCCCTATTCGCTTACGGCGCAGCATACGGTGCAGCCGGACTCCGACGCCTTTCGGGCGGATCTGGCTTGGTTCTCCGCCGTCTGCCGAGTGGTGCGCGGCCTGACCAACCTGCGCATTGGATCGATCGGAGCCCGCCCATCGGCGTTCAACACCGTGCGATACAGTGAAAAGCTATTGGAGCACAGCGGAATCTCTGTGGAGCCTATCGACCTTTCAGAGATCCTGGGCCGGATCGATCGCCTCAAGGACAACGACGATGCGGTCCAAGCCAAGCTCAAGGCCATCCAGGCCTACGTCTCGACAAAGAATGTCCCGCTGCCGGCGCTGATAAAGATGTCCAAGCTTGGCGTGGTGATCGAGCAATGGATGGCGCAAACCTACTGCACGGTGAGCGCTGTACAGTGCTGGACGGCGCTGGAGGAATACTTTGGCGTGGTGCCCTGCACCGTCATGAGCATGATGAGCGACAACCTGTTTCCCAGCGCGTGCGAGGTGGACGTCTGCGGCACGCTCAGCATGCACGCCCTCGCGCTGGCTTCTGAAACACCGAGCGCTCTGCTGGACTGGAATAACAACTACGGCTCCGATCCAGACAAGGCCGTATGCTTCCATTGCTCCAACCTGCCCAAGCATTTCTTTCAGGACTTCATCATGGATTTCCAGGCCATCATCGCGGGCACGGTCGGCAAAGAAAACACCTTTGGCACGGTGGTGGGCAGGGTGAAGCCGGGTGCGATGACCTATGTCCGCTTCTCTACCAACGATCTTCACGGCGGCATCCGCGGATATGTAGGCGAGGGCGAGTTCACCAACGATCCGCTGGAAACCTTCGGCGGAGCGGGGGTGGTCAAGATTCCCCATCTGCAGAAGCTGCTTCATCTGATCTGCGAGCAGGGATTTGAACATCACGTCGCAGCCAACTTTTCGCAAACCGCGAAGGCGGTTCAGGAGGCGGCCGTCCGCTATCTGGGCTGGCAGATGTATCACCACGAAAGCGCCTGACAAGCCATCCAGAGCAGGCCATCAACGATAGGCAATCAAGAACAGGCGATCAAGGATAGGCGATCAAGGACAGTAAAAGCCGGGAGGAGCACGACGGGTGGCAATTGTCGCAGGAGTTGATTTTGGCACGCTCAGCGTTCGGGTAACGCTGTTGGATAGTTCCACCAGCGGCTCCCATAAGCGGGGAGGCTTAGCAACCGCGTCGGCCGGCTATCCGCTCAAGCGAAAGCGCGACGACCCTGACTTCGCCACCCAGTCGCACCAGGACCAAATGGACGCTTTGACCGCCGCCACCCGGGCGGTGCTCAAGAGCAGCGGCATCAAGGGCGACTTAGTCGAGGCCATTGCGCTGGATACGACCGGCTCCAGCGTGATTCCCGTAGGCTCCAGCATGGAGCCGCTGGATGACTATTATCTCTGGTGCGATCACCGCGCCAAGCGCGAAGCGCAAGAGATCACTCTGCTGGCCCATCAGGAACATCTGGAGGCAATCGAATGGTGCGGCGGCGTCTATTCCCATGAGTGGGGATTCGCCAAGTTGCTGCACTGGCTGCGCCATAACCCGGAGAAGCGCGCGCACCTGGCCAGCGCGTTTGAGCATTGCGACATGGTGGCCGCCACGCTGTGCGGCATTACCGATCCGCACCAGGTGAAGCGCAGCGTCTGCGCCATGGGTCACAAGTGGCTTTGGAACCCGAGATGGGGCGGCTTGCCCCCGCAGGCCTTTCTCTCCAAAGTGGATCCGCTCTTTGACGGTATCCGCGAAAAGCTGGCGGGCGAGTACTGCACTTCCGATGCGCTGGCTGGGCATCTTTCTCCGCGCTGGGCGGAGGCTCTGGGGCTGCGTGCCGGTATTCCGATCCCGGTGGGAGCCTTTGACGCGCATTGGGACGCCATTGGGGCCGGCTGCCGCGAGGGCGACGTCGTCAACGTGGTGGGCACCTCGACCTGCATCATCGCCATGGAGCCGAGTCCGAAGCTGGTTCCGGGCGTCTGCGGGGTGGTTCCCGGCAGCGTTCACCCCGAATACACCGGCATCGAAGCGGGACTCTCCGCTACCGGCGATATTTTCGAGGCGATTGCCCGGAGAGCCGGCGTCACGGTCGCCGAGTTGAGCCGCGGCCTGGAAGCCTATCGCGCCGGCCAGACCGGGCTGCTTCGATTCAGTTGGGACAACGGCGACCGCACGGTGCTGGTGAACTCGGAGCTGGGCGGAATGACGCTGGGATGGAACCTGATTCATACCGCGCAAGACGAACTCTTTGCGGCGATCGAAGGGACCGCCTTCCACACCCGCATCATCTTGGAGCGGATGGCGGAGTATGGCACGCCGGTGGAGCGCGTGATCAACGCCGGCGGGGTGCCGCAGAACAACCTCGTCCTCAGCCAGGTTTACGCGAACGTCTTCAACAAACCTGTTCTGGTTCCCGATGGCGTCCCCACCAGCCTGGGTTCCGGCATCTTCGCGCTGCTGGCCGCCGGAGCGTTTTCCACCATCGAAGAAGCGCAGAAGGCGATGTGCCTTCCGTTCAAAACCTATACGCCGGAGCCGCAGGCCACCGTCATTTATGACGAGCTGTTCAGGCTTTACCGGAAGCTATATTTCGCCTTTGGCGCCCGGGACGCCGCCGCGGCAAGCGTAGGCGACGTGCTGCCGGAACTGCGGGCCATCGCGGCGCGCGTGGCGAAGACGGATCAATAGGCCGGGGCTGCCCATAGCTCCTCCGCTCCTGCGACAACAAGAGCGGCCATCACGATTCAGGTCACAGAACTGGAAGCCGCTTGAGGCCTCTCGGCGGCAGCCCAGGCTTATCGCATTTCTCCTGTTGTCACACTGGGGGCGCTTCTTTTTCGGGGCAGAGATGTCGGTCGGAGCTTCGGTCTGCTGACCGTAAGGCGGACAGGCCAGCGTTGATACGGCCGGAAAATGCGGGGCTTTTGAGAAGTCGCAATGATCAGCTCGCTTTTGCTCCGGCTAGGAGCAGATCGACCAGCAGCGCCCAAGCTCGTCGCAATTGCTCCCGTTCGTCAGTGCGCATCACCAAGTTGATCATCAGGCCATCGAGCGCCATCTCAGCGAGCCGCGCGATCGACTCGATCTCAGTGTCCGAAACATTCGAGGGAAGACGAGCGCGTAGGGCCTCGACGACGAGGCGGTGCATGTCGGCAGCACCTTCGGATAATCGGGCGTTCATTTCGCGATCGAATATTGCTCTAGTGACGAAAACCGCCTGGGCTTTTAGCAGGACGGGATCGTCCTGCGCCGCGCGGACAAGCTGTTGGCCGAGGCCGTCGAGATATGCGCGAGCCGACGTCGGTTGGTGTCCTTCAAGCTCCAAAGACTGACGCCAATCGCATGCGGCGAGTAGGATTTTATCGACCGACGCGAAGTGATGAAAGATCGTTGCCTTGCTCACGTTGACCTCTCGCGCCAACGCACCTGCGCTGAACGCGTCAGGGCCGCCACGCCCCAGCAACGTCAGCGACGCGTTAAGGATTTCCTTGCGAGTTTCTTCGCCCGCCGCAGTGCGTTGTCCCTTAGTCGTCATGAGCTACAATTACTATTGACCGATCGATCGGTCAATAGATATTCCGATTTCGACGCCGGCTCTTGTTATCGGGGCCGCCGGAAAGTAGCCCAACGCTGGAGAATGAAAATGATCGCAAAATTGCAAGGGTTTCCCGAAAATGTGATTGCCTTCGCGGGTCGAGGACAAGTAACGAAGGACGACTATGTTTCGACCCGCGAAGG
>Ga0207933_1000934_pt1 | contig 24766 bp, 21 predicted proteins | sample NGESurdeep092012_4_FD_184488 | JGI IMG/M metagenome (GOLD analysis project Ga0207933, IMG submission 184488) | Arctic peat soil microbial communities from Barrow, Alaska - NGEE Surface sample F53-3 deep-092012 (SPAdes) | ecosystem: Environmental > Terrestrial > Soil > Wetlands > Peat ... | reverse complement strand
CATTCTGATCGACGACCTGATCTCCAAGGGCACGGACGAGCCGTACCGCATGTTTACCTCGCGCGCCGAGTTTCGGCTGCACCTGCGCATCGACAACGCCGACACTCGACTGACGTCGCATGGCCGCAGGCTGGGCCTCATCGACGACGCGGCATGGGCAGTCTACGAAGCCAAGCAAGCCCGCGCCGCCGCATTCGCGCACCTGCTCGAATCCACCCGCATTAATGACGCGGACCTCCTGCACCTCACACCTCAAACCCTCATTCCTCACACCTCGACAGGACCCGAGTCTCCGGCACCCGCGAAGGGGGACCGCTTCGCCCAGCTTCTCAAGCGACCGACAATAACCATCGAGCAGCTTATCCCCGCGCTGCTCGACCGCATCCGCGCCGTTGCTGAACTCGCTCCGTGGGCGAGTGCGATCGACGCCCACCCCGGCAAGCTGCCGGTTTGGGTGCGCAACGAAGTGAAGACGGTCGAAACCGGCATCAAGTTCGCCGGGTATCTGGCGCAGCAGCAGAAGTCGATGGAGCGCCTGCGCAAGGACGAGCAGCGCGCCATTCCCGACTGGTTCGACTACGCCGCCTGTAGCGGCCTTTCGCGCGAGATGGTGCAGCGGCTGTCGAAGGTCCGGCCCTCGACGCTCGGGCAGGCTAGCCGCATGGCCGGGGTGACGCCTGCCGCAGTGTCGCTGATCCAGTGCTTCCTCGAAATTCAGGCCCGCGGGCGCACGGCGTAATCCCAAAGAGGGCTATATTCAATTCATGGCAACCTCGGTAAAAATCGCGACGCCCATGCCCTCGACCGAACAGGTCGCTCGCCGGCTCGGTATTTCCGGCGAGCGCAAGCGCACGATCTTGAAGCTGGCTGAAGATGCGGTCAATAGCTACTATCAGCGAAGCAAGTCCGACAGCCGGTCCACAGCCGCCGTTGCGAAAAGAGCGAAGGCGGCATAAATTTGCCCATCCCGACGTTGCGTGAAAACGACGTCTTCCTCAACTTCCCCTATGACGATCTCTTTCGTCCGTTGTACCTCGCGTATATCGTTGGGCTTGTAGATTTGGGTCTCACGCCGGTCGCCACGCTCGGTATTCCAAGCAATGCGACGAGAATCGACCGGATCTACGACCTGATTCGATCCTCACGCTATTCCGTTCACGATTTGTCTCGCGTGCAGCTTACTCGGACAGCGCCCGCGGTACCTCGTTTCAATATGCCCTTTGAGTTGGGTCTGGCTGCGGCGTGGGCACGCGAACGCCCCAAGCGGCACACCGTCCTGATTTTTGAAGCTGTCAATCGCCGTGGTCACAAATCTCTGAGCGACATGGCGGGAACGGATTTCAGTATTCACAATGACACGCCCAAAGGCGTTATGAGAGAACTGTGCAGCGCCTTCATCACTCAGTCGAAGAGACCTTCCGTGCCAAACATGTTGCGTCACTACGAACAACTGAAAGCAGCGATTCCTAAATTGCTTCGAAACAGCGGAGCGGATACCCTTTTTGAAGCTCGTACCTTTGACGATCTGGTGCTTTTGGCAAAGGCCATCAGCGCGTCGGATCAACCCTGAGATGCCCCGCTTTAACATGAATGCGCGAGGCGGCAAATGCGAAAATTATGGTCCTCCATTAGCGAAGCATGGCCGGAGCATCGGCTTACTCCCTTCATCATGCTTCTTCTTCCGCTTTACTATTGCTTTCTTCCTGGGTTCATACGCGCCCAGGCACCCCAACCCACCGCCACCATCTCGGTCAACGTCAAGGTCGTCGCCCTCGACGCGGTCGTGCGCAACCCCGACGGCCAGCTCGTCCTCGACCTCGGCAAAGATGCCTTCACCCTGAAGGTCGATGGCAAACCAACGGTCATTCGCTACTTCAACCACGACAACGATCTCCCGCTCACCATCGGCCTGACGATCGACACCAGCGGCTCGCAGCGCGTCTACTTCGACGAGGAAGCGCTCAACAGCGAGACATTCCTCAACAACATCCTGACCAACCCCAAAGACCGCGCGCTGATCGCCTGTTTCGACAGCCGCATCGACCTGCTTCAGAAGATGACCACGCGGCTCAACGAGCTGCACAACGCGCTCCGTCGCCTCGACTACCGCCAGCCCGAGACCGGCCCCGGCGCTACCCACCTGTTCGACGCCATTGCCGCTCTCAGCAAGTCCGTCACCAGCCCCGAGGCCGGTCGCCGTGCGCTCGTCATCCTCACCGACGGAGACGATAACGGCAGTCAAACCTCGCTACAGGACGCCATCCGCGAGGCGCAGCTTGCGGGCGTCGCCGTCTACGGCGTGCTCTATACGCACGATGTCATCGGCGGCGTGCCCTACCCATCGCCCGGCACGCTGCGGCCGTCCGGCATCGGCATTATGCGGCAGATTTCCAAAGCCACCGGGGGCCGCGCCTTCGTCGTCGGAACCGGCACGCCGATCGCCGAGATTTTTGCGGAGATTGGGCAAGACCTGCGCTCGCAATACCGCTTCGGATTCACGCCTCTGCCGTCGAAGCCGGACAAGTTCCACCCCATCGAGCTGCGCACGGGCGACAAACACCAGACGATACAGGCGCGGAGCGGGTACTACACCCCCGACTAGCGACCCATCGACAAACCCTTAGCCCTCATACACGCGGTGTTAGCATAAAATTCCATCCATGCGGCCGGCCCTCTTCGCTCTTGCACTGACGTTCGCCGCGGCACATGCGCGCCCGCAAGATGCCGCGGCAACCTCCATCCTCTCCGTCAACGTTCGCGTCGTCGCCGTAGACGGTCTCGTCCGGGACCGCAATGGTGAACTCATCCACCACCTCACCAAGGACGACTTCATTCTCACGGAAGACGGCAGACCCCAGACCATCCGGTACTTCACCGAAGACGAAAACCTTCCGCTGACGATCGGCCTTATGGTCGATACCAGCGTCAGCCAGCAGCCCTACTTCGCCGAGCAACAGCTCGCCAGCCGCACCTTTCTCACAAACATGCTCACCCACCCTCAGGACAATGCGTTTGTCGTTCGTTTCGACAGTAACGTGAGCCTCCTGCAGAAGTTGACATCCGATCGGCTCAAACTCGCAGCGGCCCTGGGACGGTTGCGCCTGGCAAGGGTAGAACCCCTCCCACCCCGTCAGGGGCCGACAGCCGGCACACTTCTATTCGACGCCATCTGCGGAGCAGCCTACGCCGCTTTCGGAGATGAGGGCGCGCTCCGGTACGGACGTCGTGCCCTCGTCATCCTCACGGACGGCGAGGACAACGGAAGCACGAAGAGTCTCGACGAGGCCATCCGGTGCGCTGAGCTGGGAGACGTCACGGTCTATACGGTTCTCTATAGCTCTAGGGATCCGGGCCCACGGGCGGAAGATGATCCGCACGTGGTCGCAACCCCCAGAATGCACCTGATGGGCCGCACCACGATGGAAAGAATTTCGCGATCAACGGGCGGTCGACTCCTCCTGGTCAGTAAGAAGCAACCGATCGAGAAGGTTTTCGAGCTGATTGAGACTGACCTCCGCAACCAATACAGGATCGGCTACACCCCGCCCGCGTCACCGCCCTTTCGCTATCATGACATTGAGTTGAAGCCCCTCAACAAACAATTCAAAATTCAAAGCCGCGTGGGGTACTACACGCCAAAATGAAGCGAAAAGGACCGCAAAGCTAGCAAGCATCGGCGGCGTCAGTCTGGCATCTAATTCATCATGAACCCGCACGGCTGGCTGCAACCCATCTCGCTGATCTTCGTCGCGTTGATGCTTGTCGCCATTCTGATCGTGCGGCTCTGGAGGCGTATGGCAATCGGAAACTCCCGCAAAGAACCTATCCCCGCACCCATCCACGACATCGTCGCCCCGGCCTCCGGCTGGGAGGCCGGTGAGCAACATACCGCGGTCTTCGCCGGCGGCTGTTTCTGGGGCTCGCAATCGGTGTTTCAGCGCGTCAAGGGAGTCGTCAAGACCATCGTCGGCTACTCCGGCGGCGACAGCGCGACCGCCATCTACCGCGCTGTCTGTTCCATGGACACCGGCCACGCCGAGGCCATAGAAATCGTCTACGACCCCTCGCTGGTCAGCTTTGGAACGCTGCTGCGCATCTTTTTCTCCGTCATGCACGACCCCACGCAACTCAATCGCCAGGGCGCCGATACAGGAACGCAGTATCGCTCGCACATCTTCACCACCACCGAGGAGCAGCGCGAAGTTTCCGAAGCCTATGTGAAGCAGCTCGACGATGCGCACGTTTTCTCCGGCCCCATCGTCACGCAGATCACGCCGCTCATCGAGTTCTTCCCGGGCGAGGACTATCACCAGGACTACGCCCTCAAGAACCCGCATAACCCCTATATCCAGGTCTGCGACATCCCCAAGATCGCCTCGCTGAAGCAGCAGTTTCCCGAGTTGTTCGAGGAGTACACACTCTAAATTGGCGGGCTGCATACAGTAGCGCCGCCGCGTCGCGCATCCAACCGGGGATAGATGTATTCGACCTCGGGTACGCGCTTCATGCACAGTTCATCCTCTCGTAATCTTGCGTTGGTTCTTTGCGCGGTTCTGGTTCTTTCGCCCATGGTCGCCGGGGCGCAAACTGCCGCGACTCCTGCGCAGACCCCTGCTCAAACCGCCGCCCAGCAACAAGCCCCGCAGACCAACGGCAAGGCCCCCGGTAGCGGCGGAATGGGGGGAAAAGACGCTCCCACCGGAGGCCAGAAGACGGGCGCGGACTCCAAATCTTCCTCCAAGCCCGCCAGCGCCGGCGAGCAGGCAGCCAGCACAACGAAGCTCAAGCTGGGGCCGCTCGATCCGTCGGTGCCTCCGCCCAATCTACCCAGAAACCGCCCCGTCATCGGTGTGGCGATGGGCGGCGGCGGCGCGCTGGCGATGTCCGAAATCGGCGTCCTTGCCTGGTTCGAGCAGCACCACATTCCCGTGGACGTCATCGCCGGCACCAGCATGGGCTCTATCCTTGGCGCGCTCTACTCCACCGGCAAGACGCCCGAGGAGATGACCCACATCATGACCGAGGAGTCGGTCTCGCGCATCTTCCGCATCGAGTCGCAATACTCTTCGCGCAACTTCCGCCGCCGCGAAGACAGCCGCGACATTCCCAACGCCATCACCGTCGGCCTGAAGCATGGGGCGTCGCTGCGAAATTCCCTGCTGACCGATACGGGCCTCAACGAACTGCTCGACCGGGAGTTCCTCGCCTACAACGACCAGACCGACTTCAACAATCTTCCCATCCCTTTTCGCTGCCAGGCGACCGACCTCAATGCCGCGAAGACCGTCACCTTCAGCCGCGGATCGTTGCAGGACGCGGTGCGCGCTTCCGCTTCCATTCCCGGCGTCTTTCGACCGTTTGAGCTCGATGGACACGAGTTCGTCGACGGCGCCATCCTCGAAAACCTGCCTACGTCCGACGTCAAAGCGATGAACGCCGATGTGGTCATCGCCATCAGCCTTCCGCTCCAGCCTGTCGGCAAGGGCGACCTCGACTCCATCGTCGGCGTGCTGCAGCGCGCGTTCGCTGTCGGCATCGAGAACAATGAGGCCCGCGACCGCAAACTGTCCAACATCCTCATCATGCCCGATATCAGCGGCTTCGGCGCGAGCGATTACCTGAAGACGCGCCAGCTTGCCGACCGCGGCTACTACGCCGCCGAGCAGCATAAGGACGAGCTGCTGAAGTACGCCCTCGACGACGCCGACTGGCAGCAGTACATCGACCAGCGCCGCTCCCGCGAGCGCGGCCCCGCCGGCACCATCATGATGGTGAAGATCAAGGCCCCGACCGCCTCCGCCAAGGAAGCGGCCCGGCGGGCGTTCGCGCCCATCGTGAACCAGCCGCTGGACACGGACAAGATTGAGAAGCTGCTCGCCGACATCCGCAGCAATGGCGGATACGACGCCGACTATACAGTCGGGTACGACTCCAAAGACTCGTCGCGGCCTATCGTGCTGGTCACCGTCAGCGATAAGAAAACCGGGCCGCCCTTCCTCGATCTCGGCGTCAACATCGCCGCCCAGACCGGCGGCGTCACGCGCGCGACGGTCAATTCGATCCTGCTGTACCAAAACCTCGGCAGCTATGGTTCAGAATTCCGCGGCAAGCTCGATTTTGGCTGGCTCACCAATATCGAGGGCGAGTACTACCGCCGCGTCGGTTGGAACGGTTTCTTTGTCGCGCCGCGCGCCAACGTCACGCGCCAGCCCTTCTATATCTACGACGGCCAGACCCGGCTCTCCGAGCGGCAAAGGCAAATGGCGGGCGCCTCCGGCGACGTTGGCTACACCGACGGCCGCAAGCTCGAAATCCGCGCGGGGTATTCCTTCCAGGACGTCCAGTGGACCACCACCACCGGACAGGACGGACTGCCCGATTACCACGGCAACTCGCAAACTGGTCGCCTTCGCGTCGTGTTCGACTCGCAGGACCGCGCGCTGGTTCCGCGGTATGGGATCCGCACCGTGAACAGCTTCGGCTACCTCTACGGCACGCCCGGAAGCCCAAGCGTGCCGCAGCTTTCAAGCCAGATCGAATTTGCCCACACCTTCGCCAGGAAGCACATCGTTCTGCTCAACGCGGAAGGCGCGACGATGTTCAACCGCGATGTGGCGCAGCCGTTCCGCTACACCCTGGGCGGCCCGCTGCGCCTGAGCGCGTCGGCGATCGACGAGCTGCGCGGCACGGACTACTTCCTGTTCACCCCGGGCTATCTGCGCCGCATCGCCAAGCTCCCCGCGCCACTGGGCCAGAGCATCTACGTCGGCGGCGCCTACGAAGCGGGCGAAATGCGCCGCCCGGATGGCCCCAACATCTTCCGCCAGGACGTCTACTTCGGCATCGTCGCGGAAACGCCGTTCGGCGTCATCACGGCGGCCCCCGCAATCGGCAACGATGGGCAGAGGAAGTTTATTTTTACGCTTGGGAAGTTGTTCTGAGGTGAAGCTTAAGTCGCATGCATCGGTGCGGCGGTTTTGCGCTCGATCGCCTCGATCCGCTTATCGATGTTCAACGAGTAAATGATGGCTTTCATTTCAGCCATCACAAGCTCGAATTTCAGGTCTATCTTATCGGATAGATTGTCGATTTTCGCAGACAACGTTTGATCCAGATTGTCCATTTTCGCAGACAACGCTTCATCGCGAAGTTTGGACGCCTCATCGACACCTTTAATCTGCGCCTGGAGAGACTTCAACTCCGGCGCGACAAGGTCTTGAATTACTTTGCGAACATCCTCGATTGCGCCCATAGCCATCTCCTGTCCAAAGTCTACACCTACATCTCAGCGTGAGGTACGCCTCGATCAGCGTCCCTCGCTCAACCTTGCCGCCAGCCTTTCCGGTAGCCCCGCCGCACGGATGGCCGCCTGGGTCGCGCGCACGTCGTACGGCACGCGATGAAACACGACGGTCGCTGCCACATCGTCGTAGATCGCAAATCCCGCCCGCCAATCATGGTCGCGCGGCTGCCCCACCGAGCCTGGGTTGATCAAATGCCGTGTGCCTTCGGCGATTTCCATCTCCACATGCTCCGCCTGGTCGTCCGTCTCATAGTGGGGACGGTTCTCGTGCCACTCCTCATCGCGCTGCGAGAATCCGCCCTGGAGGTGGGTGTGCCCGAAGAACGTTACCTCGGTCGCCATCTGTTGCAACGGGGCCCACGCATCGCGCATGGTGACGATGTACTGGTCCTCATGCAGCGGCGATCCGTGCGCGCACATCGCCCGTCCGGCACCGGTCACGGGACCTTGCGGCATTTCGCGGAGCCACTCCAGGTTCTCCGGCGTAAGGGTCCGCTGCGTCCACGCAGCCGCCTGCGCCGCTACCGGGTTGAACCCCTGCGAGCTGGTCAGCCCGCAACAGACGCGGTCGTGATTGCCGCGGACATGCACCTTTGCCAGCGCGCGGATGCGGTCGACGACCTCGTTCGGATTGGCCCCATAGCCCACCACATCGCCCAGGTTCCACACCTCATCGACCTCCCCCGCGGCAGCGAGGACGGCTTCAAGCGCCTGAAGATTGCCATGAATATCGGAGAGAACGAGAACGCGCATCGCAGAGGGCCAGTCTACTCCAACAGGGCCCATCCCTGTTCCCAAAGTAGTTGCAAGAAAACGCTCCGCTGGCCGCGGAGCGTTTTGCATTCCCGGGCCGGGAGCCCTATTTCTCTTCGAACGCCAGTGAAGCCGAGTTGATGCAGTAGCGCTGGCCGGTGGGGTCGGGGCCGTCGGGAAAGACGTGGCCGAGGTGGGCGCCGCAGGTGGCGCAGGTTGTTTCGACGCGACGCATGCCGAAGGTCCGGTCCTCGTGCTCTTCGATGGCGTCGGGCGAGACGGCTTCGTAAAAGCTGGGCCAGCCGCAGTGGGCGTCGAACTTGGTGTCCGACTTGAACAGCGGGGCATCGCACGCCGCGCAGTGGTAGAGGCCGTCGGCGTGGTTGCTGGTCAGGGCACCGGTGAACGGTCGCTCGGTACCCTTCTCGCGCATGACGTGATATTGCTCCGGCGTTAGCTGCGCACGCCATTCGGCGTCTGTTTTGTGGACTTTCTGGTTGGGGGAGTTTGCGGCGGTATCGGGGACGCTCAACGGGCCGGCGGTGGGAATCGTAGGCATAGGTGGGTAGCTCCTGCCGATTAGATGCGGCAACTGTCCGATGGGTTACATACCGCGCACGACCGCATGGACCGCCAGCAGCGTTTCGAGGACACCCTGCAACTTGTTCAGGTGCAAGGCGTTGGCGCCGTCGGACTTGGCTTCGGCGGGGTTGTCGTGGACCTCCAGAAAGATGCCGTCGATGCCCGCCGCGACCGCCGCGCGCGACAGTACCGGGATAAACTCCGGCTGGCCGCCCGACTTCCCGCCGGCCCCCGAGGGGGTTTGGACGGAGTGGGTGGCGTCGAAAACGACGGGGGCCATTTCGCGCAGGATGGGCAGGCTGCGCATGTCGACGACCAGGTTGTTGTACCCGAAGCTGGCGCCGCGCTCGGTCAGCGAGACGCGCGGGTTGCCGCTTTCGCGGACTTTTTCGACGGCGTGGCGCATGTCCCACGGAGCGACGAACTGGCCCTTTTTTACGTTGATGGCGCGGCCGGTTTTGGCGGCGGCGATCAGCAGGTCGGTCTGGCGGCATAGAAAGGCGGGGATTTGCAGCACCGCCTCGACATCGCCGAGCGCGTCCGAGAGCTCCGTGGCCTGCTCGGGCGTGTGAATGTCGGTGAGGATGGGCAGGCCGTTGTCCCTGGCGATGCCGCGGAGGATGCGCGCGCCCTCCTCCAGGCCCGGTCCTCTAAAGCTGTGTATAGACGTGCGATTGGCCTTGTCGTAGCTCGCCTTGAAGATGTACGGGACGCCAAGGTCGCCGGCGATGCGCTGGATGGCGTCGGCAAGGGCGCGGGCGTGGGTCTCGCTTTCGAGCACGCAGGGCCCGGCGATGAGGAAGAGGTCTGCGGCGCCCGCGGTGACGGGGCCGATGGCGAATGTATGGGGATGGCTCACGAGTTCTATTGGAGCATATTGGGTGAGCCCCGTGGTTTGAGTGCATCTCATCGAAGCGCGCGAGAAGCATCGATTCCGCTCTACGACTGTTTTGCCGCAGCATACGATCCCGTAGGTTCCCGAAACGGTTCCACAGCAATGCGCTCGTAACGAACCTCCAGCACCCTCAGGAGTTCTTTGCCGCCCGGAGCTTCCAGAACGACGCTGTCCCCCTCCGCCGACCGCATCAACGCGCGGCCCACAGGGCTCACCCAACTGACATGGTTGCGGTCGAGGTCCACCTCGTCGATGCCGACGATGCTCACCTCTCGCTCCACTCCGGCGGCATTGGCATAGAGCACCGTTGCACCGAAATATACCTTCGTCGCCCGCAGGCCCGATCTCGGAGCTTCCGGATCAACCACTTCGGCAGCTTCCATCCGCTTGGAGAGATGGCGAATCCGCCCATCGATCTGCCGCAGCCGGCGTTTGGCGTACTGATAGTCGGCGTTCTCACTGCGATCGCCATTGCTGGCAGCCCACGCTACGACCACCGCCACAGCCGGACGGTCCTTGTTGAGCAGAAACTGGTGCTCCTCTTTCAGCCGCTCAAGTCCGTCGGGCGTGATGTAGTTCTTGACGTGTACCGCCGGCGAGTCGTCTTGCGGTCTTCTGGTAGAGCCTTTACGCATTCCGTATTATTCCATCGCAAATTCCAGCAGGTCCTCCCAATGACAACGGATGACGGCCACTCTGAGAGATCGTAAACGGGCACCACTCACGACACGGCCTCATTGCGCCATGAGTGGGGTGGAAGAGATCCCGGAAAGCGCGTCCGTGGGTCTTGATCCGTTGAACGCGCTTGAGAACACTCTAAGTTGAGATGTCAGATGCAAAAGACATTGAGAATAAGCACAGGTCGCCGAGAATGGACACGATTATGTGCGGTCGCCCGAAACCTGCTAACCCGGTGAGACAATGGAGACACCCATACGGGCGAGAGCAAGACAAGGGAGTGATCGCCGATGGCGTGGGTTGAGCATCTTCATGAGGGGCGGACGTACAAGTTTGCCCATTTGGAGCCGCACACCGAAATTTTCACGCGTCCAGAGATCAAGGGACAGTCCTCCGAGACGTTCACCGTGGACATCCGCTACTCCGATCACTGCTTCACACGCGAACCCAAACCGGGGGAGAGGTACGAGAACAGCCAGGTATACAAAAGCGGGGAGCGAAAGGTGCGGCTTTTCTACCCTAAGCGCCACGAGTTATCGAAAATGCTCCCCGATCTGATTCGCGCCCTTCCGTATCGCAGACCCCAACATAACGGAGCCAACGGTAATTTCTTCATCATCGAGGCCCTGAATCATGACGGTGAGCCAGTCACCTATGTCGTCATATTCAGCCTGAGAAAATCCACCAAAGGACGTATGGCGATGCTCGTGGAAACCGCGTTCTTCGACGAGCCGGAGCTAGGCCTTCCGCTCCCGGAGGGCCGCCGAGTCAGTTTCTGGATCATCCTGAACAATACGAGGAACAACCTGAAGATCAAGCTCTAAATGAGAAGGCCCCCGTAATGGGGGCCTTCTCAGCCTTTCGCGCGTCCTCTTGGATATGACCACACTCGTGGAAGCCATTGCTGGCGGGTGACGGCACCAACGGCTTTCGCCTGTGCACATAAATGCCGTTATCAATATGATGCATCCCCTGCGCCTTGGATGCAAGCGCTCCCTTACTTTCGCCTTCTGTCAGGCGGGTGGCCCGATCATGACCCAAAACAAAAGGGGTACCCCGTTCATGACTGCTCCATCGTCATGAGCGGGATGAGGGTGTCCGGACTCTCCGTCATTCTCGCCACTCCACAAATCCCGCTTATGGACAAACAACGTTCATGAACGGGGGCACCCGGCGACCACAGATCTCGTTGCCCAGAGGTTTGTGACCGAGTAGTATCGAGGGGCTATTCAAATCTCCGCTTGTCGTAGGGCTCAGTGCACATCGAAGTCCTGCGCTGGTGACAACTGTTGGGAGCCATTGTGCGATTAAAGTCGTTTCATGTTCGAGTGTTCCGGAACATAATTGATTCGGGTGAAATCGAAGTAACCGATAATACCTGCCTCGTCGGTAAGAACGAGGCGGGTAAATCCGCACTCATCGGAGCCCTTCATCGCCTAAATCCAGCGAAGCCGATCGCTTTAGAACTCCTCGAAGAGTATCCGCGCTGGCTCAAAAAGCAACATGAGATATCCGGGGAAATCAACGACGCTGTTCCGATCACGGCCACGTTTGAGGTCGAGCCAGAAGAGCTAAAGGCTCTCGAAGCCTCTTACGGCAAAGGCATATTGAAGAGCCCGCAAATCGTCGCGCATCGGAAGTATAGCGGCGATATGCTGATTGATGTGCCCATCAACTTCGGCGGATTTATTAAGAGCTTCACGAGTCAGCACATCAGCGATGTGCTGAAGTCTCACCTGAAGTCGCCAACAACCTCATCCGAACTCATCAGCCAATTGGACGCCATCTCGAAAGAGATTAGCGCTGATAACGAACCGACACCAGAGGCACAGGCTGCAAAGCAAGCGAGGGCAGAACTGGCTAAGATTCTCAAGGGATCGGGATCTCTAACGAAAGCGCTGACAACAGAACTGACCCCTCTAATCCCAAAGACGTTCTTTTTCAGCCAATATTCTCAGCTACGCGGCCGATATAACCTGACCGAGGTTCTACCCGCTTTGGAAACTCCTTCCGTCGATGAGGAAATCCAAGCAGCAGCCGATTTTCTTAAGCTCGCGCGGATAGCTTCTTCCAATCTGGAGACTTGGGATTTTGAAGCCTCAAACGCAGAACTAGAGGCGATTTCAAGCTTGCTCACGCAGCGCGTGAAAGCAAATTGGAAGCAGAACCAGCACCTAAAGCTGCGAGTAAACATAGAATCTGTGCCGACTCCTCATAGGCAGCCTGACCGCTTTCTTCAATTTAGAGTTGAGGACACTCGGCACGATTTCAGTAGCAGGTTGGATCGGCGATCTACTGGATTCCAGTGGTTTGTTTCATTTATCGCATCTTTCTTCGAATTCGAAAAAGATACCAAGGTAATCCTACTTTTGGATGAACCTGGCCTTAGCCTGCATGCTCGTGCGCAAATGGATCTGCTCGACGCAATCGACAATCATTTGACCAAGGGGCGTCAAGTTCTCTATACAACTCACTCTCCCTTCATGATACGGATACGTGACCTTCACCGCGTGCGCATCGTAGAAGACCAAGGTCCGGAAAAGGGTTCGATTGTTCTGAATGAAGCAGGCGTGACATCAGATCCTGACACGCTGTTCCCCCTCCAAGCGGCGTTGGGCTATGACATCGCGCAGAACTTGTTTATCGGAAACAGAAATATCCTTATGGAAGGGACTTCAGATCTTATTTATTTGACCGTTCTCTCGAGCCACCTCAACTCTTTAGGGCGAGCTTCTTTGCCTGAAACCGCTAGGCTGTTGCCTGCTGGTGGAGCGACCGACATCTCGACTTTTATTGCTCTTCTAGGCGCGAAGTTGGAAGTAGTTGTTCTGCTTGACGGTAAGGCCCAGCGCCAACGGATTGATAACGCTATCGCACAAGGGCGGCTAGGATCCCAACGTGTGTTGAGCGTAGACCAATTCTGTTCAGTAAAAGGCGGAGACATTGAAGATTTGTTTGAGCCAAGCGAGTATGTTGCGATGTATAACGCAACATTTGGCAAGGCGCATAAGCTCAAAGACCTGAAGGGTACGGACAGAATCATCAAGCGGTTGGAGCGGGTGGAAGGTGCCGAATTCAACCACGGTCGCGTCGCGGGCTACTTTATAAAGAAGCAAGCCGATCTGATCCCGCAGCTTTCGGGAGCCACTCTCTCTCGATTCGAATCGCTAATAGTAGCTCTCACCAAAGCTCTACCTCAATAAGCGACGGCCACGTACTGTGAGTTGTAGTTACCGGCAAGTCGGCTTATCGTCTCCGGTTCAAACTTGACCATAAGCGCGCTTACCTTAGTCACCGGCAGCAACTGCCTCTCCGCCGCTTCGCCTTATTTCAACGCGAGGGGATGTTTCGATTCGATTCCGCAGAATGTGCCGACCGGGAAGCGGCAGCCGGGGTGTCTTTGCAGGTGTTCGATGTGGGCCCGGGCTCCGAGGCTCGATTCTTTGAGCGCTTGCACCGGGCCATGGCAATATTTGCAGCGCATGAGCTGATCGCGTTCTGTGAGGGCTTCGTAGAGGGTGCATGGGAGCCAACGCCCACGCACCTTCACCTCGCACTCCGTCATCACCGGCGGTTTCTTCTTCGTAGCCACTAACGTATGTAGATGCCTCCCAGGTCGCCTCGACTGGACAATTGCACAGCGTTCCACAGCCGATCTCTTGACACACCCATTACAATTAAAGAGTAGGAGAATGTTCAGCCTGGCTACCCGCTGGGCTTTCGTATTCCGGCTGCGAAAGAGGCCGCCAGACCTCAAAAAGCCTAACCCCTTTGCCATCGAGATTTTAGCCCCTAAAGTACCCGGGGGGAGGGGGGCCACCCCCCAGAGTGCTCCGGTCACTGCGTTGCGCTTTGCGTGGTAACGTGGCCGTCCGCCGCCAGGAGGAAGGTCGTGGCCCCCTGGCGGTCCGTACGAAAAGTTTTAACGTGGGCTTCTTCAAGACGTTGCAGGATTTCCGGGCGAGGATGGCCGAAGGTGTTGCGGCGGCCGGAGCTGATGACGGCTTCTTTCGGCGCTGCAGCCGAAAGGAACTCCGGATTGGTGGAAGTCTTGCTGCCGTGGTGGCCGATCTTCAGCAGCGTCACCGGGGCGATGCGGTTGTTGGCGAGCATGGTGTCCTCGCTGCGGCGTTCGGCGTCGCCTTCGAGCAGCGCGCTGGATTTGCCGAAGTCCAGGCGCATGACGAGGGAGTCGTCGTTGACCGGCGTGTTGGCGTTGGCGTAGGTGGCTTCAGGTGCGAGAACGCTCGCCCGCACGCCTCCCCAGGCGAAGCCATCTCCGGCGTGGAAGTGGCGAACCTGAATGCCAAGCCCAGCAGCAAGCGCGAGCAGGCTGCGGTAGTCAGCGGAGTTGCCGGGGTCGACGCTGACCCACAGCTCGCGGGGGTGGAAGTCGCGCAGGATGGCGGGCATGCCGCCCATGTGGTCGCTGTGCGCGTGGGTGAGCAGCACGACGTCGAGGTGGCGCAGGCGCCGCGACCAGAGATACGGCGCGACGACTTCTTCGCCGACATCCCAGCGAGCGCTGTTGGACGAGGCCAGCTCGGCCTGGCCAACGGGGCCACCGGCGTCCACCAGCAGCGTGTGGCCGTCGGGCGAGACGACGAGCAGCGAATCGCCTTGTCCAACGTCGAGGGCGGTGATTTCGAGTGTGTCCGGATGAAGGAGCGGCTTCTCCGGCCATAGTGTCGCGAGAGGGACGAGTGCGAGGGCGATGATGCCGGTTGCGACGATCCAGCGGCTGCGCTTGCGGACGGCCCAGCAGGCGAAGGCGACCGTCGCAATGACTCCGATGATGACCGGCGCTGCGGGCGCGGGGACGCGGGTGTCGGCGAAGCGCATGTGGCTGAGGTGGGCGATGGCCCAGCCGACTCCGTGCAGCACCAGCGCGGTTGCTGCGGCGGGCAGAGCTGCGAACCAGGTGCTGATGAGCGAGGCGCAGAACGTCAGCACCGCAAGTGGCGCGAGCAGCCCGACGAGCGGGATTGCGACCAGGTTCGCGGGCAGCGCGAAGGGCGTCGCGCGATGGAAGTAGACGGCCATCGGCAGCGCCATGCAGGCTTCGATGATGACACTGACGAGTATCAACTCGGCAGCGCGAAGGATGGCGCGGACCGCGAGCGCCGGGACGTATCGCGCGCGTCTGCCGAACAAGGCCGCGAGGGCGTTGCCGAAGAGGCGCAGCATGACGCGCATCTGCGCGAGATGTGGCGGAAGGCGCGCGTCCAGCCATGCGGCGTCGAGATCGCGAGCGGCGCGGAGGCGCGGCATGATGGTGCGTTCCGCGATCGGCATCGCCAAACCGCCGACCGCGATCAGGACGAGGAACGTCATCTGGAAACTGGCTTCGGTGATCGCGCGCGGGTCCCAGACGAGGACGGCGAGTGCGGCGGCTCCGAGTGCCTGCAGGACGCTGATGTTGCGTGTGAGCCAGCGTGCCGCGAGGAAGACGGCGGTCATCAGAAGAGCGCGCTGCACGGGCACGCCGAAGCCGGTGAGCATGGCGTATGCGGCGGTGATCGCGATGGTGATGACGGTCGCGATGCCGTGGGTTGCGCGTAGTTTTCGCAGCGCCCAGAACAGCATTCCGGCGAGCAGCGCGACGTGCATGCCGGAGACGACGAAGAGGTGGAAGGAGCCGGTGCGTTCGAAGCCGATGCGCAGATCCTGGCGCAGGCCCGAGCGGTCGCCGAACAACATCGCATTGAGCATGGCGGTGTCGTCGGGTGTAAGGCGCGCGGCACGCGGCAGGATGCGATTGGCGGGTGAGGATGCGAGTGCGTTCATACGCGCCGCCGCCCAGGCTTGCGCCGCGTAGGCTCGGCAGCGAAGGCTGCGGGTCGCGTCGCCGACCTTCTGAATGCGCGCGGCTTTTACGCTGGCTTCGACAGCGATGCCTTCGCGGAGAAGCTCGTCGGTGTACGACCATGCACCGGCGTCGCGGTAGCGCTCCGGCTCGCGCAGGCGCAGCGGGATTTCGAGGACATCGCCACATTGCAGCGCGGGCGTGCCGTCGAGGACGGTGATGCGGACGCCGCCGCTGACGGTTTTCATTTTGGCAACGTCGGGAGTGATGTGCTCGACCTGCTGCACGTCGAGGTCGACGGACTCGGCGGGGGTGGTGCCTTCGCTTTCCCACGCGCCGGGCTCGAAGCGGTCGGGTTCTCCCGATGAGCGTGTCGCGGGTAGCGGGCGCACGCGGACGACGTGTCCGCGAACCATGCGGCTGAGGCCGTCGGCGTTTTGAAGCAGCGCCGTTTGCGGCGCGGGCCAGGGCTGCATCTGGGCGCACCAGCAGCCTGCCACCGCCCAGAACGCGAGGATCGGCAACGGTGCTATGCGCTGCGCTTTGTGCATCGCGACGATTGCAAGGAGGAGTAAGAACGCAAGCGCGACAACCAAAATTATGGTGAATTGCCACTGCATCGCGAGGAGTTCACCTGCCGCGAACGCCATCGCAGCGGCCAGTAAGGGCGCGCGGCGGAGACGGAGTGTCTCGACCGGCGGAGGGTCGTCCAACCAGAATTTGGCAGCACCAAAAGCTCGCATGAGGAGCGCTACCTGCACAGCAGAGTGTAGTGGTTAGAGTGTAGAGCGTAGAGAGGGCTTCGTGCGGGTGAGGAACGCGACGGTTTCGATGTGGAAGGTTTGCGGGAAGAGGTCGACGACGTGGAGGTGGTCGATGCGGTATGTAGGTTGGAGAGCGGCGAGGTCGCGTGCAAGGGTTGTCGGATCGCAGGAGACGTAGACGATTTGCGGGGCGGCGATGCGGGTGAGGAGCGCGCAGACTTCGAGCCCGGTACCGGCGCGCGGTGGGTCGAGGACGATGAAGTCGGGGCGCTCGCGTTGGGTGATGGCCTTTTGCAGGAAGGCGAGTGTGGGTTCGGAGACGACACGATGTTGGGGGCCAAGTTTCTTGAATGCTGCGGCGAGATCGGCGGAGGCGATACGGCTGGACTCGACGGCAGTGACTTGGGTGAAGTTGCGTGCGAGGACGCGCGAGAAGAGACCGACGCCGGCGAAGAGGTCCCATGCGATGTTGCCGCTGCGGTTGTCGGTGACGAGCTTTACGAGTTCGACGATGAGGAAGCGGTTGACCTGGAAGAAGCCGCCGCGGGAGATCCAGTACGTTTCGTCGCCAACCTTGTAATTGAGGCCTGACGCTCCATGCTCGGCGAGGATGCGCCCGGTCGGGCCGGTGCGTGGATCGAAAGCCGCGGCTGCTGCTCCGGCGACTTGCGGCGCGCGCTGCTGGAGTGCGTTGATCATGCGGATGAAGCTGCCTTGCGGCGCCTTCGTGCGAGGCGCGACGAAGAGCGTGAGTTGCACGCGGGAGAGGTCGTCGTTGGTGAAGAGTTCGAGTTCGGCGGTGGCGTCGAGCCAGTATTCGACGTCGCGGTCTTCGGACGCGAGATCGAGAAGGGCTTCGACGGTGGGGATGAGATTTGGCGCGCTGATGGGGCAGGTGGTGATGGGGAGGAACTCGGTCGTGGCGCGGATGTTGTAGCCGAAACGGAAGATGCCCTCGACACGCTCGATGCGAAGGCGGATGCGGTTGCGGTAGCCGTAGGGTTCGGCGTAGTGAGCGGGCACATCATCGGGCCACGCAACACCGGCCTTTTGGAATTCGGTGTAGAGAACCTCTCTTTTGAGAGTGAGCTGCTCCTGGTCATTGACCATTTGATATTGACAGCCACCACAGGTCCCGAAGTGTGGACAACGCGGTGCCACGCGCTCGACAGCGGCTTCCAAAATCCGCAAGACTTTTCCGTCAGTAGATACTTCGACCGTTTCCTTGCGCAGCACGAAGGGCAGCGTGATGTCAGGATCGCTTGTGACAAAGTTGCCGCCGTAGATCGCGCGCCCGACGTGGACTTGTTTGTTCTCGCTCATCCGTGGCCCATGTAGAACAGGCTTAGGCGCGGAAGATCGCGGGATTGCATGAGGCGCTTGTGGAGGAACTGCTGCTGAATCTGGCGAAGTTGCACAGCGGACATTTTCGCGCGGTAGGGTGCGAGTTCGCGGTCGGCCTGCGCGCGGAGGGTGACGAGTTCGTCTTCGGATGTGGCGATGAGGAGTGCTGAAAAAAGTTTTTCTTCAAGGACGGTGAGAGTACGGTCGAGGTCGTCCAGGGGGATGGGATTTTCGCGCATCGTGGCGGAGAGTTCGAGAAGCCGCCGGGCGGTCGTTGCCGCTGCGGAAACCCAGGTCCGAGAATCCGGACCTGGGGCACCCGGATTCGCGGCCGCCTCGATTGTGGTGGCGTTCTGTTCGAGGAACTGTGCGACGCGGTCGGCTTCGAACCCGCTTTCCTGCTGCTCGCGAGGCTCGGACTTTTGCATTCCGGTTGCCGCTTCCTGCATTTCTTCCGTGGCCTGCATCACGGCTTGCGCGCACCAGGCGAGACCGTTCACTTTGCGGGTGCGCGTCTTCGAGACGGCGAGCTTTGCGTCGTGCTTGTCGAAGGCGTCGTCGATGCCGCGCAGCACGGCCTCAAGCGGGACACCGGCCTCACGCCAGGTCTCGATCAGCGCCCAGTCAAGCGTCGAGAGCATGAGGATCGAGCCGCGCCGCTTCTGAAAGCGCTCTTCGATTTCGGAGAAGTAGTGGAAGTAGTTCATAGAGGCAGGGGATAGAGGATAGAGGATAGTGAAGTGCTCCCTAACCCCGAAACACTATCCTCTACACTCTATCCTCTATCCCCTGCCTTACCTTCTCCGGTGCCGATCGTGGTTCCGCTCCCAGATCAGGCGGAGTCCGTTGAGGGTGAGCATTTCGTCGACCGCGCCGATGTGTTTGCAGCCGCCGGCAATTAGCTTGGCGAGACCGCCGGTGGCGATGGTTTTCGTCTCCGGTCCGAGCTCGTGGATGAGGCGTTCCAGAATTCCATCCACCAGACCGATGTAACCGTAATAGAGGCCGATCTGGATGTTGTCCGTGGTGCTGGTGCCGATGATCTTGGTGGGCTTCTTGATTTCGACGCGGGTGAGGCGGGCGGCGCGGTTGAAGAGCGCGTCGGCGGAGATGCCGAGCCCGGGAGCAATCGCTCCGCCGAGGAACTCGCCTTTTTTTGAAACGACGTCGAAGGTGGTGGCCGTGCCCATGTCGACGACGATGGCGGGGCCGCCGAGCATGTCGAACGCGGCGACGCAGTTCACGACGCGGTCCGCGCCGACTTCGCTGGGGTTATCCGTGAGGATGGGCAGGCCGGTTTTGACGCCGGGCTCGATGAAGAGGGGCTTGACCTTGAGGAAGGTCTCGCAGACGCGGCGCAGCGTCGAATCCAGCGGCGGGACGACCGACGCTATGGCAATGCCGTCAACGGCCGAAAGCGACTGCCCGCGCATGGTGAACAGGTTTTGCAGTTGCGATGCGATCTCGTCGGTCGTTTGCTTGTAGGGTGTCGTGATGCGCCAGTCGGCGAGCAGCGCATGCGGTTCGCCTTCGGTTGCGGGCCGAAAGAGTCCGATCGAGGTGTTGGAGTTGCCTACATCGAGTGCCAGTAGCATGTGCGCTTTCCCGCCTCGTTCCAAATTGTGCTAAGCCTCGCGGACGCCGCCCGACAGGACGGTATGACGGACGCCATCGTCATCTGTAACCTGGAGGAAACCGTGAGGATCGATGCCGTCCGTCACGCCAGTATAGCCGCCCGCCTCGGCCACGCGGACACGTTTTCCACGTACCCAGGTTGAGGCTTCGCTATAACGTATCGGCAAGTCCGAGCCGTTGCGCGTTCCGGCATAGCCATCTTCGGTGTAGCGGATGAAGAGGTCGAGCTTATCGAGGAGAGTAATGAGGAGCGGTTGCCGTTGCGCCTCGCGCCAACCTTCCATCCTCAACGAAGTGGCGCTCGCCGCAATCTCTGGCGGGAACTGGTCGTGACCGACATTGATTCCGATGCCGATGACTGCGTACCGGAGCATAGCGCGACGGCCAGGTTTCGCCGGGGCAATGGCGGTTTCCGCCAGGATTCCGCCGAGTTTGCGGGCCTGCGTCGCGCTGCGGGTGACGATGTCGTTCGGCCAGCGGATATCGGTGGTGATGCCGCTCACTTCGCGAATGGCGTCCCACGCCGCGATACCAGCGACCATCGAAAGACTCATCGCAGACTCAGCTGAATGCCGCGCCGGCAACTTTGGTGTGAATAGCGCGCTTACATAAAGGCCGTTGCCGGGAGCGGAATGCCATGCGTGGTTGCCGCGCCCTCGACCCGCTGTCTGTTCATCGGCCACCCATACACCGAGCCGTGAACCGGAACGAGCCGCCTCAAGTGCGAGATCGTTGGTCGATTCCACCGTTGTCAAGTGGATCACGTATCCGCCTAAGCGTGTATGAGCGAGCGCTTTGTTTACTTCCGCGGAATCAATTGTGTCGATCTCTGACATGGAACTTATGCTATCTGCATCCAATCAAGTGATGCCCACTGAGCTTTCCATCCCGCTGCTGCACCAGTTTGCCGTGTTGCTGCTGCTCGCGCTGCCTGTTGCCTGCATTTCCTGGACTGTGACCCACGAAGAAGTGTTTCGCGAGCCGCGCGAAGTGTGCAAGCAGAAAAGTGAGCAGGCCAGGTCAGTGTTCTGGCGGAAGTTTTTTTACCTGTTTACCTGCGAGTACTGCTTCTCGCATTATGTTTCGGCCTTCATGCTGCTGATTGTGCGGTATCAGCTTTTGTACGACGGGTTGCGGGGGTACCTGGTGGCGTGGTTCGCCCTGGTGTGGGTGGCGAACCTTTATATGAGCGGGTTCAACCGGTTGCGGCTCGAGATCAAGCACGAGAACGTCGTGATCGCGGCCGAGGAACGGGCGGTTCCCGGCGGTAAGTAGTGGTACCCCCTCCCCCACCCTTATGCGGGTAAAGATCCCAAACAAAGGAGTTAGCTTTGTACCTCTGTTTGGGCGGTGGCCGGTTAAATATTGAAGCCCGGCGGTGGCCGGGCCCGAATCGGGTGCTGCTTTTATTGTAGCGGGCGTGTCAAGGGGTCTGGCCGGTGCTGGCGAGGGCCCGGGGTTGAAGCCCGGCTTGTTGGTGGGTATCGACAGGGGCCTGAAGGCCCCTTCTACTCCTAAAAGCGCCGGTTCGGGTAGGGGTGATTTCCCAGCGGATTTTGTGGTTGAGGAAAGCTATGCATCAGGCAGGGCGGCGAGGGCGGCTTCGGCTTTCTCCTTGAGGGCGAGGGTTTCGGCGTACTGCTTTTTGAGGCCGTCGATGATGTGGGCCGGGGCGCGGGCTACGAAGCCCTCGTTGCCGAGTTGGCGCTCGGCGGCGAGGATGCCCTTGTCGAATTTGGCGAGGTCTTTGAGGAGGCGCTCGCGCTCGGCGGGGACGTCGATCTGGCGGGCGTAGAGCACCGCAACGTCGAAGTTGGGAGTGGCGCGGGCGTTGTTGCCGGCGGGGGCTTCGCTTACCAGCTCGACCGCGCTGACGCGGGCCATGCGGGAGAGCATGTCCGAATTTGCGTCGGCCAGGGCGGAGATGCGGTTGGAGGCGAAAAGCTGGATGGGGGCCGTTTCTTTTTCGGGGACGCCGAGGTCCTTGCGCAGGCCGCGGACGGTGACGATCAGCTCCTGGAGGATGTTGATGGCGTCGACGCTGGCGGCGTCGGCGGGGAAGTCTGCGGCTTGCGGGAAGCGGGTGAGGGCGATGGATTTTGCGGGGATTTCCGTGCCGACGCTGGCGTAGAGTGCGTGCCATAGCTCTTCGGTGAGGAAGGGCATGAAGGGGGAGAGTAGGCGGAGCGCGGCTTCGAAGACCGAGACCAGCGCGCCGAGGGTGAGGGCGGAGACTTCGCTGTGGGGCTTGAAGTTGCCGGCTTCGTCGGGGAAGAAGTCCATGCGGAGCTTGACGAGTTCGAGGTACCAGTCGCAGAACTCGCCCCAGAAGAATTGGTAGACGGCGTTGGCGGCTTCGTCGAAACGGTAGTCGGGGAGGGCGCGGGCGACTTCGGCGGAGACGGCCGAGAGGCGGGCGAAGATCCAGCGGGTTTCGAGGGGGGTGGTGTCGGGGAGTCGTGGTGGGCCCACCTTAGCCGATGATGAGGCCATCGGCGAAGATGGGTCACCCCCCAGAGTTGTGGTAGGCAGCGGTGCCGGGCCCACCTTAGCCGATGATGAGGCCATCGGCGAAGATGGGTCACCCGCCAGAGCTGGGGTAGGCAGCGGTGCCGGGCCCACCTTAGCCGATGATGAAGCCATCGGCGAAGATGGGTCACCCCCCAGAGCTGGGGTGAGGTTGAGAGAGACTTTGTAGCCGGCTTCGCGGGCGCGGTCGATGTTCATCTGGATGAAGCGGGCGGCGTTCCAGATTTTGTTGGCGAAGGCGCGGTTGCCCTCGGTGCGTGCCTCCGAGAAGGCGATGTCCGTTCCGGGCGAGGCTTGTGACGCGAGCGTGAAACGGACCGCGTCGGTGCCGTACTTTTTTACAACTTCGATGGGGTCGATGACGTTGCCCTTGGTCTTCGACATCTTCTGGCGGTCGGCGTCGCGAACCAGGGCGTGGATGTAGACGTTGCGGAACGGCACCGAGTCGGCGAGAGTGCGGGGCGAGCCGTCGGGCATGGGGACGTCGAGCATGAAGTGGCAGCCGAGCATGATCATGCGGGCGACCCAGAAGAAGAGGATGTCGAAGCCGGTGACCAGGAGTTGGGTGGGGTAGAAGGCGGCGAGGTCAGGGGTGAGGGGGTTCTGGGTTGTCGGTTCTGGGTTGTCGGTAAGAGCGCCGGGCCAGCCGAGGGAGGTGAAGGGGAGCAGGCCGGAGGAGAACCATGTGTCGAGCACGTCGGTTTCCTGCTTGATGTCGGTGATGCCGCAGCCGGAGCAGGCTCCGGGGGTGTCGAGCGACACCGTAATTTTGTTGCACGCGCCGCAGTGCCACGCGGGGATGCGGTGGCCCCACCAGAGCTGGCGCGAGATGCACCAGTCGTGGATGTTGTTCATCCACTCGAAGTAGGTTTTGGAGTACATCTCCGGGGTGAAGCGGATGTGGCCGTCGCGGACGGCGGCGATGGCGTTGGCCGCGATGGACTGCCGTGGTGGGCCCACCTTAGCCGACGATGAAGCCGTCGGCGAAGATGGGTCACCCCAAGTGTTGGGCGCCTTGTTGACGGCGAGGAACCACTGCATCGAAAGCCGCGGCTCGATAACGACACCCGTCCGCTGCGAAAGCGCGATGGCGTGGGTGTGGTCCTTGATGTCCATCAGAGCGCCGTCCGAGCGCAGGTCTTCGACGATCCTCTCGCGGGCGGCGTAGCGGTCTAATCCGTTGTAACGGAGGCCGGCGTAGGACGAGCCGGGGAGCTTGATGTGCGCGCGCTCGTCGAGGATGTTGAGCTGCGGCAGGTTGTGGCGCTGGCCGATGGCGAAGTCGTTGGGATCGTGCGCGGGCGTGACTTTGACGGCTCCGGTACCGAACTCGGGGTTCGCCCATTCGTCGGCGACGATGGGGATCTCTCGGTCGGTGAGCGGCAGCTTGAGCATCTTGCCGATGAGATTTGTGTAGCGTTCGTCGGTAGGATTTACGGCCACGGCGACGTCGCCGAGCATCGTCTCGGGGCGTGTTGTCGCGATGACGATTGAGCCGGTTCCGTCGGCGAGCGGATAGCGGATGTGGTACAGCTTGCCGGCGCGTTCTTCGTGTGTGACTTCGAGGTCGGAGACGGCAGTCTTCAGGATCGGGTCCCAGTTGACGATGTACGCGCCGCGGTAGATGAGGCCCTGATTGTAGAGGCGGACGAAGGCTTCGCGGACGGCGCGGCTGAGGCGCTCGTCCATCGTGAAGTATTCGCGGGACCAGTCGACCGAGGCGCCGAGGCGGCGCATCTGGTCGGTGATGGCGTTGCCGTACTGGTGTTTCCACTCCCAAACGCGGTCTATGAATGCGTCGCGACCAAGGGCCTCGCGACCCGTGCCTTCAGCGGCGAGTTGGCGTTCGACCATCATCTGGGTGGCAATGCCGGCGTGGTCGGTGCCGGGGATCCAGACGGCGGTGTCGCCCAACATGCGGTGCCAGCGGGTGAGGATGTCCATCTCCGTCTGGTTGAGCATGTGTCCCATGTGCAGGCGGCCCGTGACGTTGGGTGGCGGGAGAAGCTGGACGAAGGGGTTCGTTGCGTCGGCGGGCGACGCGGGCGTGGGGACGTCGAAGAGGTGCTCGGAGACCCAGTAGTTCGCCCACTTTTCTTCGATGAGGGCGGGGTCGTAGGTCTTGGGGAGTTCCTGGTTCATATAGATAGAGTGTAGAGGATAGAAGGTAGAGTATAGAGAAAACGGGAGTGGTGGCGCGTCAAGCGGCGGGCGCAGCGAACAAAGCTGCGGGTCTCTCCACTGCGGCGGCAAGTGCGCCGCCTTCGGTCGAGATGACAAATTTGTGGTGACAAAGAGGACGGGAGCAGCCGAAGCCGCTCCCGTTTTTGTTTTCTCTACGCTCTACACTCTATCCTCTACCCACTAAAAAGGATTGATCTTATCCAGCCCCTTCTTGGGCTTCTTCTTGCTGGAGGACTCGTCCTCTTTGTCGAGGGCGGGCTTGGGCGTCTTCTTGTTGGGGGTTGTGGCGGGGG
>Ga0207933_1000933_pt1 | contig 24771 bp, 23 predicted proteins | sample NGESurdeep092012_4_FD_184488 | JGI IMG/M metagenome (GOLD analysis project Ga0207933, IMG submission 184488) | Arctic peat soil microbial communities from Barrow, Alaska - NGEE Surface sample F53-3 deep-092012 (SPAdes) | ecosystem: Environmental > Terrestrial > Soil > Wetlands > Peat ... | reverse complement strand
AAACATCGGCACGGTTAAGCCCGGACGCTTTCACCTGTATCAACACTTCTTCAACCCCTGGAACCGGCGTTGCATAATCTTTCAACTGCAACACTTCCGGGCCACCGGGCTTTGTTATTACTATCGCTTTCATAACTATTTATTAAAATGATAGATAGAATTTTTCGCACTTTGTTTTGTCTCCAATATTACCTACAAAGTTGGGTTTTATTTTTCTGCTAATTGAAAGATGAAATCACAAATCTGGAAGATTAGAATATTCCAGTTTTTCCATAGGAACTCTCAGCGCATTATGGCGCAAGATTACACTGGCGTTATTTCTTAGTTGTAAGGAAGTTATTTTTCGCATTCTGTCATACTCAAACAAAAAATAAAAATTCCGATTATTTATTTGTTTACTGTACATTCACTTTATAATTTCCTCATTGGTGCAATCTCCTGTTGGTTATCCTTAACCGAAGTTTAAACAATTAATATTATCTTAGAAAATACGGAGAGTTTTTAAATATTCAGAAGGACAAGAACATATGTGGCCCAGCGGCGACACCTACTTTGTTTATCCGGGTGGCAGAAGTTCCATTCGCTTTGAACGCCTTAGAGAAGGAATCCAGGATTATGAAAAATTTAAAATTTTGCGGGCGCAATTAGAAAAAGCAGGTAAATCAAATGAAGCAAAAACTGAATGATGTCTTAAAAGATTTCGAGATCGAAAATCTGAATGGTACCAATTCAAATGTAGCATTGGAAAACGCGCGGCATATTTTGAATTCTTTTTGATACGCTCAATTCAATTTCCTGAAGAATGTTCTAACCTTCCTAAATGATTGATTTAATCCCGGTAAAATTTACAGACAACACGTAGAGAAAATCCTTTTTTTGTTTTGCTTATAAAAGTATTTCTGCTGTTAGTAACTCTATTTTCTCACTGTAATTTCTCTTTAAAAAAATCAATTGTCCTTTGCCACGCAAGTTCTGCCGCCGCTTTATCATAGCGGGGCGTGGTATCATTATGAAATCCATGGTTTACATTGGGATAAACATAAACCGTGTATTCTTTTCCGTTAGCTTTTAATTCTGCTTCGTACGCTGCCGCGCCTTCATTGACGCGGGTATCGAGGCCTGCATATTGAAGAAGGAGTGGCGCTTGTATTTTTGGGACATCTTCCGCGGCAGGTTGGGTGCCATAAAAGGGTACCGCTGCCGACAGATCAGGAATACGCACTGCCATCATGTTGGCAATCCATCCGCCAAAACAAAAACCAACTACACCCACTTTACCATTGCAATCTTTGTCGCTTTTCAGATATCCGTAAGCGGAAATAAAATCTTCCAGCATTTTATTCCTGTCCAGTTTAGCCTGCATTTCGCGACCTGTATCGTCATTACCCGGATAGCCACCAAGAGGAGTAAGTGCATCCGGGGCAATCGTAATAAAACCTGCAAGGGCAGCCCTTTTGGTCACATCTTCAATGTATGGATTCAAGCCGCGGTTTTCATGTACTACTACAATTCCACCAAGCTTACCTTTTGCATCAACGGGCTTTGATAATAATGCTTTTATTTTGCCACCGCCTTTTGGCGAATCGTAATAAATGTATTCGGATGTAATTCGCGGATCATCTGCCTGAACCTTTAATGTGTTTTTGTAATCAGGCATTAGGAAGCTCATGAGCGCCGATACTGTGATGCCACCAACTGCATAGAGGGACAACTTTTGCATAAAATCCCTTCTGTTGATCCGGCTGTGTGCATAATCATCATACAGATCAAACACTTCTTGCTTGATGTCTTCTTTTTTAATGTCGTTCATATAAGGTTATTTTTATGGAGGTACTAAAGTTAGCAAAATGCACTGACATGAATAAGATGAACTATGCAAAATGATTTATCAAGCGTATTTTTTGTCAATAAAAATAGGGCTGTAACCTGGGAAGAGTTATGGGTGGGTTTAATAAATGTCAAGAGAATATCAAAGAGGCAAAGAATTCACTTACTCGTTTTTCTTTCCCTCTTTTTTCGGTATTCAAAATCTTTTTTACCTGTAGAAAATAAGACGAAAGCTTTTGCAGCAATTGTTCTTATCAACCAATTATTTTCTTCTCGTTAAGGTAAATCGCTCGAAATAAAATCTCTCTGCGTTGATATTAACTTTCGCCCTTTCCGTGGCAATTTTTATATTTTTTTCCGCTACCACATGGGCAAAGATCATTGCGCCCAACTTTTGGGGCCACTCTTATCGGCTCTTGTTTTACAGTTTCTGAAGGATCATTGTATTCGTTCTCTTGTGAAAGATATTCCGGACCTCCTGCGCCTGCAAATTCTTCTTTACGCTGGCGCATTTTACTCATATCCGTTTTCCGTCTTCTTTCTTCAGTTATCCTGGTTGCCTGGTTATTTTGCTCTACCGGAATGCTGCAATGGGCAAGGAAACTCACAATGTCTTTATTTACCTGGTCGTCCATTTGTTTAAAAGCCCCAAAAGCTTCTATCTTATAAATAACCAAGGGATCTTTCTGTTCATAGCCAGCAGTTTGCACGCTCTGCCTTAGGTCATCCATCGCACGCAAGTGTTCTTTCCATGCATCATCAATTAAAGCAAGTGTGATATTGCGTTCCAATGCACTGGTAAGTTCTGTCCCATTAGATTCAATCGTTTTGTCAAGATTTGCAATCGCCTGCATTGCCTTTTTACCATCAGAGAACGGAACAGCGACGTTTACAATATGCGCACCCTGTTCCTTACGGATATTTTTTATAACCGGAAGCGTGTGTTGATTCATTAATTCATTCTTATGATTATAATGATCCTTAGCTTCATAATATAATTTGTGGGACAATTCGGTCAAATCTTCTTTCTCTAACTCTGCAGGAGTAATGGCGGTATCAATTCCAAAATTCATGATAACGGCCAGCTTAAATTCATCGTGATTATTGATTTCTTTGAATGAATTGATAATACCTTCAGCAACAGAATAGAAGGCGTTATCAAGGTCCAGCGCCAGTCTTTCTCCAAATAGGGCATGATTACGTTTTCCATAAATAACAGTACGTTGTTTATTCATCACGTCATCATACTCCAGCAATCTTTTACGGATACCGAAGTTGTTTTCTTCTACTTTCTTTTGCGCCCGTTCAATACTTTTTGAAATCATTTTATGCTGAATCACTTCGCCTTCTTTATAACCCATTCTGTCCATTAAGGAGGCAATTTTTTCACTACCAAACATGCGCATCAAATCATCTTCCAGTGACACAAAAAATTTGGATGAACCGGGATCTCCCTGGCGTCCGGCACGGCCACGTAACTGCCTGTCCACACGACGACTTTCGTGCCTTTCCGTTCCCAGAATAGCTAAGCCACCTGCCTCTTTTACACCGGGGCCAAGTTTAATATCTGTACCGCGGCCTGCCATGTTCGTTGCAATCGTAACAGCCCCTGATAATCCTGCCTCAGCAACAACCTGTGCTTCTTTAGCATGTTGCTTTGCATTCAATACATTGTGGGCCAGTCCTTTTTGCTTCATCATTCTACTGAGCAATTCACTTACCTCAACCGAGGTGGTACCTACAAGAATAGGCCTGCCCGCCTTACTCATCGCTTCTACTTCGTCAATAACCGCTTTGTATTTTTCGCGCTTTGTTTTAAAAACAAGATCCTGCTCGTCGCCTCTTATCACGGGAACATTGGTAGGAATCGTAACGACATCTAATTTATAAATGTCCCAGAATTCGGCAGCTTCTGTTTCAGCAGTACCGGTCATACCGGCCAGCTTGTGGTACATCCTGAAATAATTCTGTAATGTAATAGTAGCATACGTTTGCGTAGCGCTTTCTATTTTTACGTTTTCTTTTGCTTCTATCGCCTGATGCAGCCCATCGGAATAGCGGCGGCCTTCCATGATACGACCGGTTTGTTCATCTACAATTTTTACCTGGCCATCTATCACCACATATTCTACATCATTTTCAAAAACCGTATAGGCTTTTAATAATTGCTGAACGGTATGAATTCTCTCCGCTTTTATAGAATAGTCGTTTAATAATTTTTCTTTTTGCTCTAATTTCTCTTCGGCTGAAGCATCAGTTTTTTCTATTTCTGATAGTTTAACACCGATATCAGGAAGAATAAAAAACTCAGGATCTTCACCTGACTTTGTCATAAATGAAATTCCTTTATCTGTAAGTTGTACCTGGTTGTTTTTTTCATCAATCACAAAAAACAGTTCTTCATCTACGAAGGGCATATTTTTTTCCTGTTCAGACAAATAATGATTTTCAACTTTCTGAAGTTTTACTCTCATTCCCGGTTCACTAAGATACTTTATCAGCGCACTATTTTTAGGAAGCCCTCGATGAGAACGAAACAGCGCAAGTCCACCATCTTTTGGATCATCATTTCCTTCCGCTATTTTTTTCTTAGCGTCTATCAAAAATTGGCTGGTGACCTTTTTTTGTGCTTCTACAATTTTTTCTACCCTTGGCTTCAATTGGTCAAACTCCTGCTGATCGCCGCGCGGGATCGGACCTGAAATAATTAGTGGTGTTCTTGCATCATCTATCAACACGCTATCGACCTCATCCACCATTGCAAAATGATGTTTGCCCTGGACCATTTCTTCCGGCGTATGCACCATATTATCGCGCAGATAATCAAACCCAAATTCATTGTTAGTACCGTAAATAATGTCTTTACTATAAGCTTTCCTTCTTTCCTCACTGTTCGGTTGGTGTTTATCGATACAATCCACGGTAAGGCCAAGCCACTCGAATAAAGTTCCATTCCACTCGCTATCACGTCGCGCCAGGTAGTCATTCACCGTAACGATATGTACGCCATGCCCTGCCAAAGCATTCAGGTAAGCGGGCAAAGTAGAAACAAGTGTCTTTCCCTCACCAGTTGCCATTTCTGCAATTTTCCCCTGGTGAAGCACAATTCCTCCGATCAACTGCACATCATAGTGAAGCATATTCCAGGTAATTTCGGTACCGCCTGCGATCCATTTATTTTTATAAATGGCCTTATCTCCTTCAATGCGGATATATTTTTTTGTGAGTGCAAATTCCTTATCGAGTTCTGTAGCGGCGGATTCTAATTCGGTATTATCTTTAAACCGGCGGGCTGTTTCTTTTACTACAGCAAAAGCCTCCGGCAGAATCTCAAGAAGCACTTCTTCCAGTTTTTTATCCCTGTCACTGCGCATGTCGTCAATATGACGATAAATGGCATCACGGCCGGAGATATCAGCAGAATCCAACTTTTCCGCTTCTGACTTCTCTAACTCGATGTGGTCGTCAATTTCTTTTAGATAGTCTTTAATGCGTTCTTTAAAAATAACTGTTTTATTACGCAACTCATCGTTCGACAATGGTTGATATTGTTCAAAAAAGGAATTGATTTTTCCTACAAGCGGAGTTATTTTCTTTACGTCTTTTTCGCTTTTGTTGCCACCAAATAGTACTGAGAGAAGCCCGGCCATAGAATAAATTATTATTTAATAAAAATATTGATCAAGTTATGTTGTCAAATTTGATGCGGAAAAATATTCTTAGTCAAAATGACAGGGGTGCAAAGTTACTGAATTGTAGCTTTTGTATGGTTTACAATGTGAGATATTTATCATTATTCTAACGCCACAAATATGCCATCTTCGCTGATTTTTATTGGGTATGTTTTTAAGAAATAGCCTTCCCCGTTATTATCCAGTCCGCTATCTAAATTAAAGCGATAGCCATGAACGGGACATACGATATGGTTTCTTTTATCTAAATATCCTTCGGAAAGATCACCGCCTGCATGTGGACATTTTAGCGCGCAGGCTTTAAAACCACCAGCCGTTTTAACCACGCAAATGAGCTTTTCCTGAAGATGAATCCGTGCAATATTATTTTCTGGAAAAATAATCTCACCAGGCTTATTGGCTATTTTGATCCAATTTCTATTCTTTTCCATTTTATTGAATCAGTAAAAAAATTCTGCTTTGTAAGGATATTTTGTCTGGTACAATGTTCTTACCTGGTTCAGAACCAATTGCCGCAGCTCCTCGATATTGGTTTTCTCTGTGGCAGAAACAAAAACACAATTGCCATGAGTATGTTCCTGCCAACGCTGCTTCAAATCGTCCAATAATTGTTGCTTTACTAATGGATCCAGCCATTCGTCAAAAGTGTTTCTTTCATATTGATCCATTTTATTAAATACAGTAATAACCGGCTTGTCAAAGCTTTTCAATTCCTGCAAGGTTTTATTTACCACTTCCAATTGCTCTTCATATTTGGGGTGAGAAATATCTACTACGTGAATTAAAATATCTGCTTCTCTCACCTCATCTAATGTACTTTTAAAACTTTCGATAAGATGATGAGGAAGTTTCCTGATAAAACCAACGGTATCGCTCAAAAGAAACGGCGTATTTCCAAACACCACTTTACGGGTGGTGGTATCTAATGTGGCAAATAATTTATTTTCTGCAAAGACATCGCTCTTGCTCAACAGATTCATGATAGTTGACTTTCCCACATTAGTATATCCCACCAAAGCAACCCGTATAAATTCACCCCGATCTTTGCGTTGGGTAAATGACTGTTTATCTATTTCGGCCAATCTTTTGCGCAGAAGACTAATCTTATCTTTTACAATACGCCTGTCAGTTTCTATTTCGGTTTCACCCGGACCGCGGCTTCCTATACCTCCTCCTTGTCTTTCAAGATGCTTCCACATGCCTTTTAACCTCGGTAAAATATATTGATATTGTGCAAGTTCTACCTGCACCTTCGCTTGCGCAGTTTTAGCTCTTGAAGCAAAAATGTCCAGAATCAAATCACTTCTGTCTATTACCGTTACTTTTAATTCTTTTTCTATATTAGAAATCTGTGAACCTGTTAACTCATCATCAAAAATTACAAGTTCCACATTTTTCCGTGTAACGTAATTTTTAATTTCTTCTAATTTACCCTTTCCTACAAAGATGCGGCTATCAGGGTGATCTAGTTTTTGAGTAAAGGTTTTAAGCGTCGAGGCGCCAGCGGTTTCCGCAAGGAATTTTAATTCATCGAGATATTCTCTTATTAAATGTTCTGTCTGGCCTTGTTGAATTACTGCCACCAGAACAACATTAACCTCATTTTTATAATTGGTCTTTTTTTCTATCAACTGAAATATTTTAACAGCAAATGTACTTTATCTGATTTTTTTTAAAATACAAATAAAACACATGAAGTGATAGAAAGGGGGCCACTATAAGCCGCTGACGGTGAGGCCTATCTGAAACAAATGCATAGTTGGCCCCGTTCCGGGTTTTAGAACGCTGTTGAGTTGGTAAGAGCCGAAGACAGAAAAAATACCATAGCCAACTCTAGCGGTTCCCATAAATTGACTGCCGCTTATAAACTTTTTGCTTGCTTCTTTCTGCGTATATTGATTTCCCACCTGACCGTTTTTATCTTCCATATTCTTCCCTTTTGTGTGTGCATTCAAAAGAGTACCAACCTTTAAGCCGATTGCAGCTTTAAAGCTTTTGTTAGGCTCGCCCGGTTTAGAAAAATACCTAAATTCCAACGGTATCTGAAGATAAGTAGTAGCCATTTTATATTTTTTAAAGTGATCGCTGGATGAAAGATCGGTAAAAGGAAGTGTGGCAGACATAGCCGTCATGTCTATATTTACTTCTTTGAAGAAGATATTACTTGTACTGATACCCACACCTCCGGCCAAAGCTAATTTAGGATTCGTTTTTAAGAATTTATTATACATGAAGGCTACATTAAACCCTCTCGAAAACCCTGATTGATGGCTGCTAATACTGTCGGGCATACCCGACCAATGATCAGAGCTAACTTGCATCATAAAATGATCAGCTGCTATATTGTTTATTTTTGAACTTTTGGTAGTTGTAGCTTTATGGGTCGGAGCATCCTGTGAAAACGCCATGCTAAAAAAAAGACAAGAAATGGCCACAAAAACAATTTTCTTCATAAATAAGTTTAAGTTGGCAAATGTATCTGTTACAGGGTTAAAAAAAGGTTAAATGGAACTCTATAAAATTCAAACTGAAAAGAATAGGTCATTAAAGTCTAACTCTGTCTTGAATTACTTTTTAACCATGCAACGATTTCATCAAATGACTTTTCACCAGTGGAAATGGAGATTACGAATTCATAAAAGTCATCTTCATTGGCAGAAAAAATCATTGCTTCATCCTCCAACAACGCAACCATTGCCACGGCATCCCGTTCTTTATTTCCATCAATAAGCGGATGATTAATGATAAGTCTTTCGCCTAAAACTGTCGCCTTTTCAAAGATAGAAGTGTATAAATCTTCACCGCCAAAAGTTTGAAATGGCCTTGCCAGAGCAGATTCCAATGGACCTGAATCACGAAGCCCCTCTGAACCTCCGTATTTTCCTATGGAATATTTGTGTATTTGGAGAATGTCTTCTAAAAGAATCATTGAGCAAGCTTTTTCAAAGTCTGCTTGTAACGCTCGCTAATAGACTCAAAATGTTGGGACAGATTATGAACTTTCGAATCTGGTTTGTTTTCTTTTTTGTCTAATTGTTCCAGGATATTTTTCAAAATATCTTCATTATTAAGTGTAGCTAACTTTTCAATTACTTTTAATTTTAATTCTGCTATGCTCATAATTCCAAATTTATTTATCCAATTTACTATATTTTATGCCGATTTTCAATTCAACTTTAACCGCCCAAACATTCTTCTCTTAATTCGTGTAAATTCGTGTAATCAGATGTAATCGGATTGTAACTGAAAAATCTCTACTTAAATGAAACTCGGAAACTATATCCTCGGCAAATGGATAGAAGGAGACGGCGATGGGCAACAATTGTATAATGCAGTAAACGGAGAAATAATAGCAAAAGCCACTACAAAGGGTTTGAATTTTGACTCCGTTCTTAAATATGGTAGAAAAACAGGAAGCCTCGCGTTAAGAAAAATGACTTTTCAACAAAGAGGTAGAATGTTGAAAGCATTCGCGCCTCATCTTTTGGAACATAAAGAAAAATTCTATCAACTTAGCTTTAAAACAGGCGCAACCCGTGCCGATAGCTGGGTGGACATTGAAGGTGGAATAGGCAATCTTTTTTCCAATGCATCATTAAGAAGAAAACTGCCCGATGAAATTTTTGCATTAGATGGAGAAAATATTGGTTTGAGTAAAGGTGGCAGTTTTGCTGCTCAGCATATTTTATTACCTAAAGAAGGAGTGGTCATACACATCAACGCGTTTAATTTTCCTGTATGGGGAATGCTGGAAAAAATAGCCGTGAATTTATTAGCTGGGGTAGCCGCAGTAGTGAAGCCGGCTTCTATCACTTCTTATTTAACTGAAGCGGTTGTAAGAGAAATCATCGCTTCAAAGATTTTGCCCGAAGGCTCATTACAATTGATTTGCGGAAGCGCAGGAGATATTCTCGACCATGTTACTTCGCAGGATGTGATCACTTTCACAGGCTCAGCTTCCACAGGATTAATGCTAAAATCCAATCCGAATGTGTTACGCGAAAACGTTCTTTTTAACCTGGAGGCCGATTCATTGAACTGTATCGTTTTGGGCGATGACATAACACAGACAATGCCTGAATGGGATATTTTTATAAAAGAAGTACGTAAAGAAATGACTTCCAAATGTGGGCAAAAATGTACCGCCATCCGACGGATATTTGTTCCTGAAAATAAAATGGAAGATGTGTGGAAAGCGATCAGCAAATCTTTAGCACAAACAACTATCGGGAATCCTGAAAATGAAAAAGTTCGAATGGGATCGCTTGCCGGGCAGTCGCAAAAGAAAGAAGTATTGGAACAGGTTCAAAAATTATTGGCTTCTTCTCAAATAATTTATGGCAGCCTGGACAGCGTGGAATTGATAGATGCCGATGATAAAAAAGGCGCTTTTATGAGCCCGTTACTTTTAAAAAATGAACATCCTTTCGCGAGCGATGAAGCACACACAATAGAAGCATTCGGTCCCGTAAGCACTATCATGCCTTATAAAAATATGGATGAAGCCATTGCCCTTGCTAAACGGGGAAAGGGAAGTTTATGTAGCTCGGTAGTTACAGTAAACGAACAAATTTCGAAGAATTTCATTCTGGGGGCGGCCACTTATCATGGAAGGATTTTAGTTCTCAACAGGGATTGTGCAAAAGAAAGTACCGGTCATGGTTCACCCCTTCCCATGTTGATTCATGGTGGCCCGGGGCGCGCAGGCGGTGGTGAGGAAATGGGCGGCTTGCGCGGAATAAAACATTATATGCAAAGAGTCGCGGTACAAGGTTCACCAACCATGCTGACTGCAATTACCAATGTGTACCAACCTGGAGCATTGGGAAAAAGAGACACCATCCATCCGTTCAAAAAATATTTTGAAGAATTAAAAATCGGGGACCAGCTAATAACAGAGAAAAGAAAAATTACATCAGAAGATATTGATAAGTTCGCCGATTTAAGTGGCGATCATTTTTATGCGCATATTAAAACAACGGAGTTTACAGGTACGATGTTTGAGCAGCAGGTAGCACATGGTTATTTTATTATGAGCGCGGCTACAGGATTGTTTGTGGATAGTTTTGAAAAAAATCCGGTTTTGCTAAACTATGGAATAGAAGAATTGCGTTTTACAAAACCTGTTTATCCGGGAACTGAAATTTATATTAAATTGACCTGCAAAGAAAAGATTGAACTGGAATTAAAAGAAATAACTCGGGAAACAATGCATGTAAAAGGAATTGATATTCCGAAGGGGATTGTAAAATGGTATGTGGAAATTTTGGATGAAACAGAAGACCCGCTAATAGGTGTTGGGACTATACTTACTATGGTAAGGAAACGAATTAAATAATAAATCTTAAATAATAAACCAAAAGGAATATGGAAGGATATGTAAAATCTCATACCGAACACGGAATTACAACGATTGAATTTTTTCATCCAAGGAGTAATTCGCTACCGCTAAAAATGCTGGATGCCCTTGCCCAGGAAATACATTATGCCGGGAACCATGACACAAAAGTAGTAATTTTAAAAAGCGCAGGAGACGGGGCCTTTTGCGCAGGCGCAAGTTTTGACGAATTGATGGCAGTGAAAAATGAAAAAGAAGGGATGGAGTTTTTTTTAGGTTTTGCTAATGTAATTAATGCGATGCGAAAATGTACTAAATTAATAATTGGCCGAATCCATGGAAAATGTGTTGGCGGTGGCGTAGGCCTTGCTGCCGCCGTGGATTACGCGATAGCGGTAAAGGACACTGACGTAAAACTTAGCGAACTTGCAATCGGCATGGGGCCGTTTGTAGTCGGCTCTGCCATAGAAAGAAAAATAGGTGCTTCAGCGTTTAGCCAGCTTGCTATCGATACGACACTTTGGAGAAATTCTGACTGGGCTAAACAAAAAGGCTTATTTGCAGAGGTACATCAATCTACGCACGATATGGATGAATCTATAGATCGACTTGCTAATTCTCTGGCACATTTTAATCCCGAAGCGATGGCAGAAATGAAAAAAATGTTTTGGCATGGAACAGAGGACTGGGATGCACTTCTAAAACAAAGAGCCGCAATAAGCGGCCGACTAATCCTAAGCGATTTTTCAAAAAACGCGGTCGAGACTTTCAAAGAAAAAGTAAAAGCTAAAAAAAGAAAGTGATGCAGTTTGTTTGAAATGCTCAAACTTTCCAAAAACCGGCAAACAATTATTAGCACGATTTAAACGATGAAAAGAGGGGTGAAAATTTAAGATTCAAATCCCAGAAGGGAGATCGGCTGGGAAGAAATTAAAAAATAAAATATATTTGTTCATAGAAACGTAACTTATCTCCTAAATTTTATCGATATGCAATGGCAAGGCAGAAGAGAAAGCAGTAATGTAAATGACCGTCGGGGAGTTTCCGGCGGTGGGCTCGCGATAGGCGGCGGTGTGATCGGCGTTATATTTATTATCGCTAAATTTTTATTGGTAGATGGAGACATCAACGATCTTAGTCAAATAATACAACAACCCCAGCAACAACAAACCGAAATGACTCAGCAGCAGCAAGCTGCTGACGATAAAGAAGCCGCATTTGTAAAAGTTGTGTTGGCAGATACTGAAGATGTTTGGACTAAATTATTTAATGATATGGGCCGAACTTATACGGATCCCACATTGGTCTTATTTCGCGGTGGCGTATCTACCGGCTGTGGTAATGCAAGCGCTTCTACGGGTCCTTTCTATTGCCCTGCCGATCATAATTTATACATTGATCTTTCATTTGCACAACAGCTAAGGGAGCAATTCGGCGCCACGGGTGAATTTGCGATGGCATATGTAGTAGCACATGAAGTTGGACATCACGTGCAATACCTGTTGGAAGTTACTGACAAAATGGACAAGCTCCGGCAGCAGGTGAGCCAAACTGAATACAACAAATATTCTGTGCGATTGGAGTTGCAGGCTGATTTCTATGCCGGCGTATGGGCACATTACGATCAAAAAATGAAAAACGTAATTAAACCGGAAGACATTGATGAAGCGTTAAGTGCTGCGAATGCCATCGGCGATGATCGACTGCAACAGGAATACCAGGGAACCGTAAAACCTGACTCTTTTACTCACGGCACTTCCGCTCAAAGAATGTATTGGTTTAAAAAAGGCTATGAAACAGGAGACCTGAAACAGGGCGATACCTTTGCAGCTGGTAGCCTTTTATGATAGGTGTACTGTGTCCTGTCCCCATCTGACATAGATTCTTGCGGACCTATTTGTATAACAACTGGCAATTCTCACAAAAAAAACTTCTTCGTTTTGTTTTGCCACAATATTTTTTGATGAATGGGATATGATTGCGAGGACATATTTTTTTAGTATAGGCCAGCCAGTGTTTTTTTAAAACATATTCTTTCTTCCATTTCAAAAAATCAAAACTATAATTTCGGGCTTCCTCGATTAGTTCGTTTATTTTCTTAGCGGGTAATTGTCCGACCAAACTTTCAGGATGAATATGGGTTCTGAAAAGCACTTCATTTTTTATGATATTACCAACGCCTGTAAAAATATTCTGATCGAGCAACGCATCGCAAACTAAAGTATTCGGAATCTTTTTTAATTTTTGTTTGGCAGCTTTGGGGTTCCATAAATCATTCATCACATCTGATGTCCAGTCATATACTTCGTCTAAATTTTCTTCAATAAATTTTATAGAACAGGTGTAGAAATTTATTTCACCATTCTTAAAAATCAACTGCAGTCGAGGTGTAGCGTCTTTTTCTTCGTTGATGCGATAACTACCAAACAACATAAAATGTATGCGAACAGTAAAATCCTTAAAACAAATTAAAAAATGTTTTCCCCAACTTTTGAAGTCAATTATTTTTTGTCCGGATAAACGCTGGATATTTAGCTTACTATTGCCTTCTACCTTCACAATCTTTTTCCCTATAAAAGATTGCACTTCTTCTTTTAAAATAATTATGGTTGGTCCTTCAGGCATTCACTTTTTTTTTATCGATACTTCAAAAGTTAAACCAATTATTTCAACTTGAAAAAAATAGAAATTAATGCTATTTGTTTGTTCACTACGCATTAGAATTTATTTTTGTAAAAACTCATTTATGCCAACTGGATTGACACAACCAACCTTTTTCCCTACGCCAAAAGATTTTAGAAAATGGTTTGAAAAAAATCATGAGAAGGAAAATGAATTGTTAGTTGGATTTTATAAAGTAACCAGCGGAAAGATAAGTATTACCTGGAGCCAATCGGTCGATGAAGCCATCTGTTTTGGATGGATCGACGGAGTGAGGAAATCTATTGATGCCAAAAGTTATTGTATTCGATTTACCCCTAGAAAACCAACAAGCATCTGGTCTGCAATTAACATTAAAAAAGTTGATGAACTTACTAAAAATGGTTTAATGCACCCTTCAGGTATTTCAGCTTTTTCAAAACGGAAAGAAAACAAATCACGGATTTATTCTTATGAAAAAGAGACCGAAATATTATTGCCCGGATTGTTAAAAAAGTTGAAAGCCAATAAAATAGCATGGACATTTTTTCAATCCATGGCTCCGTCGTATCAACGAACTTGTGTTCATTGGATCATGACTGCCAAACAGGAGGCTACTAAATTGAAACGAATGGAAGAGCTGATTAATGATAGCGCTGGGGGAAGAAAAATAAAAATGTTAAATTACTGACAAATGATTTACGACACAATTATCATAGGCGGGGGATTGATTGGCTCTGCTGCGGCAAAATATATCAGTGAAGCCGAAAAAAATGTAGCGCTTATAGGTCCTGACGAGGAAAAAGTGTTGAATGAAAAAATTGTATTTGCCAGTCATTATGATAGCTCTCGGATTCAAAGAGCTTTTGGTACAGACGAGATTTCCACCTTTTTAAATCTGCAATCTGTCAGTCAATACGAGGTCATGGAAAAAGAAACGAACATTCAGTTTCATTCCAAAGAGGGTTGTCTCTATGTAAACCCTTTGGGAACAGATACCTATCTCACAAACGCCAAAGAAATGGCCAAAACTTTCGGTATAAAATACCAACGTTTTCTTTCGGAAGGATCACTAAAATCGTTCGCTCCTGATTTTAATTTCCCCGAAACAGCCAATGGAATTTTTGAATTCTCACCATCCGGGCATATCAATCCCAGGAAGTTGATCACAGCCCAACAAATACTGTTTAAAAAAAATGGAGGCATCATTTTTAACGATACCGTAAGGTCGGTGAATCATGAAAATGGAATTTTAAAAATTGAAGCACTGGACGGAAAAATATATCATTCAAAAAAAGTTTTATTATCTCCGGGTGCTTTCATCAATTTCTTCGATCTCTTAAAAAGGAAATTATTACTACGTCTAAAGAGCGAAACGACTATTTGGGCAAAAGTCAGTGCCGATGAAGCTTTCCGCTTGTCAGAGATACCTGCGCTTTTATATAACATTAATCAACCTGAAATACAGGAAATATACCTCGTGCGGCCTGTGGAATATCCGGATGGAAGTTTCTATTTAAAAATGGGCGCTAATTTTCCCGGCGATATTTATTTTAATAATCTAACTGAAATACAGGATTGGTTTAAAAATGAAAATAAACGAAATGATTTAAAAATAGCAAAGGCGGCTTTGATAAATTTAATTCCAAAACTTTCTGTCGAAGAATGCTATGAAAAAAAATGTATTGTTTCTTACACTCAGCATGGAAAGCCATACATTGGCGAAGTGGAAGATAATATTTTTGTTGCTGCAGGAGGAAACGGTTATTCCGCAATGTGCTCAGATGCTTTGGGGAAAATTGCTTCTACCTTTTTACTAAACCGGCATTTTCCCAAGAAATTTTCACAAAGTGATTTCAGGCCGGTTTTTACTGAATAGTTTTTAAATAAATAACGATCTTAAGAATGAATAACAAGAAGAAAATATTAGCTATCTCGGGAAGCACACGAAAAGACTCTACCAATCACCGACTCTTAAAAGCTATTGCGGAAATTTCAAAAAACAATTTTGACGTCATATTTTATAATGAACTTTCATTAATACCAGCCTTTAACCCTGATGAGGATAATGAAAACGTTGCAAAAGGAATTACCCGGTTTAGAAACCTCATAAGACAATCCGATGGAGTAATTATTTGTACACCTGAATATGCGCATGGCGTGCCTGGCAGTCTAAAAAACGCGATTGACTGGACGGTTGGAACAGGCGATTTTTCTCAAAAGCCAACTCTTTTAATCACTGCTTCCACAGACGGGAAATACGGACACGCTGCGTTGGTGGAAACCTTGCGAGTTATTGAAGCAAAAAACATCGGCGAACTACAGCTTCTAATCCCCTTCGCCTCCACAAAAATCAGCAACGAAAACAAGATCTCTGACATCCCAACTTTGGAAAGTGTAAAAACGCTACTCAACAAATTCGAGGTTTCCATGGATCAACCAGGCGCACAAACTGAGTAGGTGAACAGTAGGCCAACTTTTATTAAAGATTTTCATTTTATCGTGTATATATCTCTGTGAATTATTTCCCATCAATTCTTCGGTACGCGTTTTGAATAGGAGAAAAAAAATCAAAAATGGCCCAGGGAATCATCCTTCAATATTTTCATTGGTATCTGCCCAATGATGGGAACTTGTGGAAACAAATAAAAGAAGAAGCACCACGCCTCAGAGAATTAGGCTTTTCTACCATTTGGTTTCCTCCAGCTTTCAAGGGCACCAGCGGTGGTTTTAGCACAGGATATGACCCTTATGATCTTTATGATCTTGGAGAATTTGACCAGAAAGGTTCTGTCCGAACCAAGTATGGAACAAGGCAGGAATATATTGACGCAGTTAAAGTAGTGCAAGAAACAGGCATGCGCGCGATAGTAGATCTTGTTTTAAATCATAAAGCGGGAGGCGATGAAATTGAAAAAGTACGTGCAGTAAAAGTGGACCCAAACAACCGCAACAAAGTTATTTCCGCACCTTTTGAAATTGAAGCTTTTACGAAATTTACTTTTCCCGGAAGGCAAAAAAAATATTCTGACTTTGAATGGAATTACATGTGTTTTACCGGGGTGGATTATGCATACGACCGAAGTGAAAACGCCATATTCAGACTATTAAACGGCTATGGTGATTCTTGGGAAGATATGATAAGTGATGAGAAAGGTAACTATGATTACCTCATGTATAACGATGTTGAATTCAGAAATCCGAGCGTGAGAGAAGAATTGCAACGATGGGGCAAATGGTATTGGGACCAGGTTCATTTTGACGGCGTGCGACTGGATGCTGTAAAACACATTACACCGTCCTTTTATGCTGAATGGCTACCCAAATTAAGAGACAGCACAGGGAAAGATATTTTTGCAGTAGGCGAATATTGGGCACCCGGACTTTTGAATCTTCTCCTGGAATATATTAAAGCAACCAATGGCGAGATGAGCCTTTTTGATTCTTCTTTACAACAAAATTTCCACGAGGCTTCAAAAAGTGGCAATGGATATGATATGCGAAACATCTTTCAGGAAACGCTTGTAAATGCGATGCCGGAAAAGGCGGTAACCGTGGTGGCTAATCATGATACCCAACCATTACAGTCTTTGGAAGCGCCGGTAGAAAACTGGTTTAAAACAATTGCTTACGCATTAATTTTGCTTCGCGATACAGGTTATCCTAGCGTCTTTTATCCTGATCTCTATGGCGCTCATTACAAAGACAAAGGACAAGACGGAAAGGAATATGAGATATGGCTGGCACAGGTAGATGGTCTTGAAAATCTGCTGAAGGCACGTAATCTCCATGCTTACGGGATCCAGCGCGATTATATTGATCATCCCAACTGCATCGGCTGGACAAGAGAAGGCGACGATGAGCACAGCGGATGCGCGGTTGTACTATCAAATGGCGATAATGGGAATAAAAATATGGAGATCGGAAAAAGATATGCCGGGAAAAAATTTATTGACATGATGGGAAAAAATCCTGCTGAAGTGGAAATAAACAATGACGGATGGGGAAATTTTTTCGCTCCCGCCGGTTCAGTTTCGGTGTGGATTGAAAAGGACTAATCTCTTTTTGAAGATTCGGTTAAAATAAAAAATAGAATTTATTTGCGTTGCATTTATTGTATTCGATGAGTCATTCGATCCAAATATTTAGAATAGAAATACCACTTATTTGTTCGTTTACTACAAAAATATTTACTCTTCAGACACGTAAGATCAAATAAAAAACCGGGCTTAAAATAGCCCGGTTTTTTTTCGAAAATAATAATGTTTCCATTATTAGCTTACAAGCTTTGAATCCATTTAATTACTTCCTCTTTTGATTTTCCGAGTTTTTGCTGAATTTTCCCGAATATTTCATCATCTTTTCCTTCTTCTCTTTTGAGGTCATCATCACTAAGGTCGGCATATGCCTGTTTCATTTTTCCTTTTACTTCATTCCAACTTCCTTTAAGTTTTAATTCCCAATCTTCCATTTTTATAAATTTTAACTGTAAAAAAAAAATCATTTCGTTTTATGCTTTTTAAGCCCTTCTTATTACGCCCAGAATGACTGCGATGATAGCGATCACCAGTAGAATGTGAATGATTCCTCCGGTAGCATATCCGCCGAAGAAAGAAATGGCCCAGATGATCACTAGAATAACTGCGATTAGATACAATAAGTTTCCCATTGTTTTTGATTTTAATAGTTAAGAAATATTGATAGTTTAAATAAGAACATAACTGCCAGCCGGCATTGAATCAGGATTTTCTTATTACGCCTAGTATTAGAGATATAACCGCTATCACTAATAAAATATGGATCAATCCTCCAGTAACATGATATACTAAAAAAGATATTACCCAGATGATGACCAGGACAACTGCGACAATGTATAAAAGGCTTCTCATTTTTTTAAGATTTTAATTTTCAAAAAATTCTTTTAATATCTTTTTATTAATATAAAACTTTGCCAAAAAAATGTTTCTGACAAAAATCACGTCCATTACGATGATTTGTTGTGTTTAAGAGAGTTGTAAATAAACAACTCGAGTAATATACGGGGAATTAACTCTACAAAATGCGTAGTAATTTCGTTTAAGCGATGATAGAGCAACCATCGTTTGCATTCTTACTTAAAAGGTCGGAAATTGTAAAACATCAAACAGTCTTCTGTTGGATTTTACTCAAAATATCTTGCAAAAATATAGATTCAGGAAATCTTCGATTCGCCTAATCAGGTATTAGAAATCGTAAGATCGAAATGTTTCTCAGCCATTTCCCTGATATTATCGCCGATAGCAAGGGAAGCGGTAGCGGCAGGTGACGGCGCATTTAACACATGTATGCTGGTATCTTTGTATTCTATTCTAAAATCATCGCGGGTGTCCCCATCTTCGCTAAGCAACATGGCACGAACGCCGGAGCGGCCGGGTTTTATATCATCCATCGTTAACGACGGAACCAAACGTTGGAGTGTCTTCAAAAATAATTTTTTAGAAAATGCACGGCGATATTCATTGATACCAAAACTCATGTTTTGAAAAAACAATTTCCACGTTCCCCGATAAGTTAGGGCATCAAGTGTGTCTTTCCAGTTGAAATCTGTTTTACCATAGCCTTCCCTTTTAAAAGTAAAAACGGCATTGGGGCCACATTCTATTTCGCCATTGGTCATTCGAGTGAAATGCACGCCAAGGAATGGAAAATCAGGATTGGGTACCGGATAGATTAAATTTTTTATTTTGTGTTTGGCTTCTTCTGTTAGTTCGTAATAATCTCCCCTGAAGCCAACAACTTTTTCTTTAAGCGGTATATCATCTCTTCGTGCGAGCCTGTCTGCCTGCAGCCCACCGCAAAAAATTGTGTACCTGCTGCGATACGTTTCTTTATTGGTGCCAATCACGTTGATCCGGTTTTCCTTTTCAAATGAATTTGCCTCCGTACTTAATTCAAGCCTACTTGCTGGATTAATAGATAAAGCAATTTCAACCATCTTATCGGTGGCACTTACGTAATCAATAATACCGGTGCAAGGAACCCAAATGCCTGCGATACCTTCACAATACGGTTCATGATCCTTGATTTGCTGCGCATTAATTTTTTCAATCCCTTCGATTTTATTTTCTAAGCCGGTGGCAAATATTTTATCAAGATAAGGAAGTTCAGATTCATCAATTGCCACTACCACCTTACCACATACGTCGTGCGGAATGTTATTTTCTTCGGCAAATTTTACCAGCGCCTTTCTGCCTTCCACACAATTTTTTGCTTTTAAAGAACCAGGTTTGTAATACAACCCCGAATGCATCACCCCGGAATTGTTCCCGGTTTGATGAAATGCAAGCCGTTCTTCTTTTTCAATCAGGAGTATTTTTAAAGAAGGATGATGTTTTTGCAATTGATAAAAAGTAGCTGCTCCTACAATTCCTCCACCGATGATGGCAATATCAAAAATTTCGTTTTCCAAAATGCTGATTTAAATTTTGGGTTATAAGCTGGTTTACTAAAAATCTCTCGAATAATGGACTTCTGTTGATTGCAAAAATAAATCTTCTATAGAATGATTTAGTCTTTCAATCTTTGCTGATTGTTTCTATTATATTCAAAAAAACCAAAATCAAGTCGTTAATGTTCCTTTACCGACACCACAGGTGTTTTCGCCCTCTACAATTACCACTTATCAAATTTTTTTTTAAATCTTGCTATTCCTTTAGATCGTTATTTTATATTTGCTAATGCAAAAGTTTAGAATATTTATTTTTCTTCTTTGTACTGCGTTTTCTGTTGTTGCTCAAAAGAAATGGACATTGCAGGAATGTGTTCAGTATGCCATGGATAGTAATATCTCCATCAAACAATCCGGCCTGCAAGCTGATCTCGCTGCAATCACTTACAAACAAAGTAAACTATCTCAATTACCTGATGCCAGTTTTAGCAACAGTGATGGTTATCGGTTTGGTAAATCTCAAAACCCTTCAACAGGCATTCTCGTTAGTCAAAATTATTTTACAGTAGGTTTTAATTTTCAAACAAGCGCCCAGATTTTTAATTTTTTCTCAAAACGAAATACCATACTAGCTAATCAATGGTCTCTGGAAGCCGCTAAAGCCGGTAAGGATAAACTAAAAGAGGATCTTGCCCTGGAGGTTGCCAATGCGTATTTGCAAATTTTATTATCGCGCGAACAGGAGAAGATTGCAGGTGTGCAGGTGCAGCAATCGCGCACCCAATTAGACATTGTGAACAAACAGGTAGCCGCCGGATCTTTACCCGAGTTAAACGCAGTAGAATTAGAATCTCAACTGGCCAATGATACTGCTAACCTTATATCCGCCACTGGAAATGTAAAACAGGCAAAATATCAATTAATGGCATATATGGGCGTTGATGCCGGGCAAGAGTTTGATATAGATGAACCACCGATCGATAAAATCCCATTACAGCCTATCGCCGAATTGCAGCCTGCAGACGTGTACGCGTCTGCTTTACAATATCTTCCACAACAGAAACAGAACGATTTTAATATAATGGCGGCAGAAAAAAATGCGGCGGCTTCTAAAGCCCTTCTGTATCCTAGCCTTTCTGCGTATGGAAGTCTTGGAACTAACTACGGATTTTCCCGCACTCCCTATTACACACAAATACCTAATGGGTACGGCCCAAGCAGTTTTGTAGTAACTGACGCCGCAGGGAATGTTGTTCCAAATTATAATGTGCAGCAGCCAATGTTTAAGCAGGGCGAAAAACAATACCTCTCGTCTCCCAATTTTAGAAGTCAGGCGAACGATAATTTTGGCCAAACAATCGGAATCAGTCTTTCAGTGCCGATATTTAATGGATGGCAAGGAAAAGCAAGTTATCAGCGTGCAAAAATTAATACCAAAAACATGGAATATCAACGGGATTTAGATAACCAAACTTTAAAGCAAAACATTTACCAGGCTTATAATTCAGCAATAGTGGCCCTGGAGAAATTTACGTCATCACAAAAAGCGGTAGAATCGGCTCAGAAAACCTACGATTTTTCAACGTTAAGATATAATGTGGGAATGATAGGAACGCTTGAATTAATTACAAATCAAAATAGTTTGTTCACCTCCAAACTGCAATATGTTTTGAACCAGTTTGATTATGTTTTTAAAATGAAAGTATTAGAGTTTTATAAAGGCCAGGGAATAAAATTAGAATAAGGAATCCTTTCCGAAAAACCACCGAATAGAATTTTAATATTAGTAAAGCCAGTAATTTTTTTAACAATGTAAAAACTAAAGCCCACCTTTCCTGGTAAATTTTCATGGAAAGGAATGAAAGGGTTTGGGAGATCAGTTATGAATAAAACACTAAAGTGGATCATTATTATCCTGGGAATACTTATCGTACTTCTGGTGATACTGAAAAAAACAGGAGTAATCGGAAAAGAAGAGAGCATAAAAGTGACTGCTGAAAAAGTAGCCCGTCGTACAATTATAGAAACCGTAAATGCCAGTGGGAAAGTTTATCCCGTAGTGGAGGTAAAGTTAAGTCCTGATATTTCGGGGCAAATTGTAGCACTTAACGTAGCCGAAGGAGATAGCGTGAAGAAAGGACAGGTGCTTGCACAGATTTATGGAGATATTTATGTATCGCAAAGAGACCAGGCAGAAGCCGTTGTAAAGCAGCAACAGGCACAGTTGGGTGATGCCAAGGCAGCAATTGGAGCTCTGGAGGCTAACCTGAACCAGGCAAAGGAAAACTACATTATGGAAAAGAAATTGTATGATGAGAAAGTAATTTCAAAGAATGAATTTAACACATCCGTTGCAGCATACCAATCTGCCGTTGCTAATTTGAATGCGGCAAAAGAAGGTATTGCAGGAAGTAAAGCGGGAGTACAAAGTGCACAGGCAGCTCTTCTAACAGCCAATAAAAATTTAAGATTGGCAACACTTGTATCACCTATGACCGGGGTTGTTTCTTTATTGAGCGTGAAATTGGGAGAAAGAGTAGTAGGAAGTTCCATGATGGCAGGTACCGAAATGATGCGAATTGCAGACTTGGGTAAAATGGAGGTACGGGTGGACGTAGGAGAAAATGATATCCCAAAAGTTCATCTTGGAGATACTGCGACCATACAAATAGATGCGTATAATGACAGAATCTTTAGAGGGATAGTAACACAAATTGCCAGCAGCAATAATGGGGCGTCTACACAGACCGACCTCACTAACACCAGTACCGATGTTACCAATTATAAAGTATATATCAGGCTTGATCCCGATTCTTATAAAGACCTCATTGGTGCTAAAAAAAGATTTCCTTTCCGGCCGGGAATGAGCGCCAGCGCTGATATACAAACCAGAACTCATACAAACGTTTTATCGATTCCAATCAATGCAGTCACTACCCGTGAAAAAAGCGATTCAACCACAAATAACAACATGAACAATTCGAACGCGAATAATAGTTCAGGTGATGACAATAGCATGTCAGGTGATAATGATCTGGATGTGGTGGTATTTGTTTTGCAGAAAGCCGACACGGTAAAAAAACAAAATGTAAAATCAGGGATTCAGGATATTAACTATATAGAAATTACGGACGGATTGAAAGAAGGCGATGACGTGATAACCGGTCCTTACGATGTGGTCTCGAAAACTTTAAAGAGCGGAGATAAAGTAAAAGTGGTATCTAAGAGCCAATTATTTTCCGATCAGAAAAAATAAGAAAGAATTTTGATAAGATTTAGACATAAAAAAACCGGGAAATCCCGGTTTTTTTATGTCAGTTAGTTACTTGAATACCTATCTCAATTTATGTAAATAGTCGTTATTTTCAAATTGCTTTTTTACCTCATTAAGGTTTCTACGAATGCTATTATCAATCAGCTTTCCTTCCATCTCAAGGATAAATCCACCAATAATTTTATCGTCTACTACTGCTTCTAACTGCACATTATCATAAGAAGTAGATTTCTTAATTTTTGTTTCAAAAGAATCAATAAGCTCTTTACTTATTGAAGCGGCGGTCGTAAGTTTCGCCGTATGTAATCCCCTGATCGAATTGAATTGTTGTATAAATGAAGAGATAATACCCCGAAGGTTGGCTTCCCTTCCTTTATTACATAACAATTTCAAAAACGTATCAGTGATGTTGGAAAGATTATCCTTTGTAACTGCTTTAATGACCTTGTATTTTTTATCCGGATTGATAATCGGGCTATCAAGCATCAAAACAAATTCACGGCTTTTATCAACGATCGACTTCAAAAACAACACATCATCCTTCACCTTATCCAGTTGCTTCAATTCTGTAGAAATATCTATCAGGCTTTTTGCGTATCGCTGTGCTAAACGGGGATTGTTCATTTGGTGGTTTTAATTCAGTTCTACATTTTGGGTAAGCTCCTGGATGTATTTTTCCTGGTCAACTTTATTATTCAATTCCCTGCGAAGTACTTTTTCGCTTACTTCAAGAACGAGGTTTCCAACCTGGTTTTTAAGATCTGTGATGGCAGCCATCTTTTGTTGATTGATCACGCTTTGCGCATCAGCTACAATTTTATTGGTTTCTTTACGAGCTTGCTCTTTGGCCTCCTGTATTATTTTGTCACGGGTTTCTTTAGCTTCTCTCATCATCAGCGACCTTTCTTCACGGGCTTTTGCAAGCAATGCCTCATTTTCACTTTTCATTGACGCCATCTCCTTTTTTACATTTTCTGCAGAAAGAATAGAATCAGAAATATTTTTTTCTCTTTCATCCAAAGATTTCAGAATTGGCTTCCATGCATATTTGGCAAGTATAAAAAATACGATGCCAAAAGAAACGAGTGTCCAGAAGATCAAACCTAATTTAGGAAGTAAAAGTTCCATAGTTTTTTAATATTAGTTGTTATTTTTTTAGAAAGATTGAAGACAGTAAAGCAACAAATTACCTTATTTTTTACTTTCTTATTTTTTGTTCCTTATTTTCTATTTTTAATCAAAAAAAATACTGCATCCTCCGCCCTGTACTTTGGATGCAGTAAAAAATTAATGCTTATACCGGTTTTAATACCGCCAATAATCCTGCGATAACTGCGAAAAGGGCAACCCCTTCTACCAATGCAGCCGCAAGGATCATGTTAGCACGAATTTCATTAGCTGCTTCCGGTTGGCGGGCAATTCCTTCAACTGCGCCTTTACCTATCTGGCCGATACCGATACCTGCTCCAATAGCAGCAAGACCAGCGCCGATAGCTCCACCCATATGGGAGAATCCAGCTTCAAATAAAAAAGTCATTAGTGACATAATTCTTGGTTTTGAAATGAATAAAAA
>Ga0207933_1000931_pt1 | contig 24816 bp, 21 predicted proteins | sample NGESurdeep092012_4_FD_184488 | JGI IMG/M metagenome (GOLD analysis project Ga0207933, IMG submission 184488) | Arctic peat soil microbial communities from Barrow, Alaska - NGEE Surface sample F53-3 deep-092012 (SPAdes) | ecosystem: Environmental > Terrestrial > Soil > Wetlands > Peat ... | reverse complement strand
GATTGCCGGGGTCGATGCGCGTCATCGACGTCTCGGTCCCGGAGACGCAAGGCACCTTCGGGTCGGTGGTGCCGGCCGCGCTGGCAGCCATGCAGCTCTTATACGCGCTCGCCGGCACGAAGAAGATTCCCGTGGCCCGGCTGGCCGGTGGGTCGTACGGGTTCTCAATCATGTAGACGTTCCCGTTGACATCGGCAATCAGCGGCATCACCTTATCTTTCAGGCCCTTGATGAGGTATTGAAATTGAGGCTGACCCGCATTCGCTCCAGTGGCAAACAGCGGCACCGTGCCGTCGGCACTTACCGGAATAATGAGTACATTGTTGCCGTTTTGGGACGAGACAAACAGGGTTCCACTGCCGTCCTTGGCCGGATTGTCCAGGAAGTACGCATTCTGCGTGCCGTTGCCCTCAAACCCGCTGTCCAGCGTAGCCTCCCAACTATCGCCGGAAGCCGAAAAGTCGTAGGTGCCGTCAGCCGCGTTGTAGGGTACCCGATACATATAGGGACTGCCATAACGGGCAGTCAGGTAGAGGGTGCCTTTGGCGTCCATCGCCATACCCTCGTTCCAATAGGTGTCGCCGGAAGGCGAGATGCCCGGCGTAATCGTCTGAAAGGTCGTCGAGCCCTTCTTCAACTGGTAGATCTCGCCAGTAGCGGTTGAGACATCCAGGAATATGGCGTCACCGTTAGGAGCGATGTCGATTGTAAGAATCTGGCCATACGTATTGCTGTGCGGCAGCGGGATGATCGAGCCGGTCGAGACCAGCTGCTTCTGCGCCGTGGCTATACCGCAAACAGACGACATCCCGATCAAAACCGACAACCCTGTGCGCGCCAACCGGCGGAAGCACGCTGCAGACTCGATGGCCATAAAACCCCTCCAGAAAAATCTCAATCCATACTCTTGCGAGCGGCTACAGCCCGCCCGCATCTCTAAACCGCCTGAGAGCTGCAGTCCATGCTTCTTGTAGACCGGCGGCAAATCTCACGTCCGCGATCCTGCTTTCCTTTGGTCCACACGCAACGGACCAGCGGAGTCTTCTTCAAAACGTATACTTTGCGCCTAGTTCGATCAGGCGCGATCCGTACTTGATGTTCGCAATGCCAAAGTTCTGGTTGATCAACTGGTTTGGCTTCAGGGATTGCCCGACTGTCGCAAAGTTGAGGCTGCCCAGGTTCAGGTTCGTGTTGTCGTTGTTGTTGAACGAGACCAGCGGATGGTTGAGGAAGTTGAAACCCGATGCGTGGAACTGTAGGGTCTTCGCTTCTCCCATCCCGAAGTTCTTGTACACAGACAGATTATGGTTCTGGTACGCCGGTCCATGGATATAGGGCAACCGGTCCTGCCCCTGTCCGCTGGGATTGGAGGACAGTGCGTTCGGTCCTGTGCTCGGAGAGCCGGGTACAGGAACGCCGAAGCAGGTGGGGTTGATGAACTGATGCTTGGCTGAACCTCCAGCGGGATTGCAGGTCACCGTGGGCATCAGCTGATAATCGGGCGTGCCCAGCCACACAACTGAACTCAGGTTCGTGACGCAATAAGTTGCGCCGTTCTTATCCGGAGCAATACCGTAGGTTTGTCCGCACGTCGTGTTTTGCCCGCTCGGTTCCTGCTGGTAAGTCGAGACCTGAACAGGCTGTATCGAACCGGACCCAAACCCAAAGTTTTCCCCTGCGCCGGAAGCCAGGTTCACTCCACTCTGGAACGTCGAAATACCCGATATCTGCCATCCATTCGCAGCTAAGGCGAAGAGATGGTGATCTCCGTGATAACGCCTTCCTAAGTCCACCAGGTAGTGAGCGTTGATCGCATGAGTGCGGTCGAACGGAGCGGGATTGTAGTCGTTCCGCAGGTTCACCGGATCCACGAGCTGGTTGTTGTACGACGCAGCCGTCGCCAGGTCTTTCGAGAAGGTGTAGTTCACACCGTACTGTACCCAACCCGACGACTTGTTCCAGCTGACCTGCAGACTGTTGTAATTGGAGTAAAAGTCGTGCTTCAAGGAAAAAATGTGGTTATAGAAGGGGAATGGACGAATGAGGTCATAATTTGAGAACCCGGCAATAGAATTGGGACTGCCCTGCACGTTGCAGATGCAGAAGGCAGGTGAGGACTGGAACATATAACCCGCCGGAATCAGGTTCACGTCGGAGGCCTCGTTGTAGCTCCCACCGCCTGCGCTGCTACCCAGGTTCTGACTGTTGCTGCCGACGTAGGCGACCTCGAGAAGCGAGTTCCACTTCAGACGCTGCGATATCGTTGCGTTGTACGTAAAGTAGACGGGCCGCACCGTATCGTTCGCGGTGAGCACGTCGACGCTGAAATCGGAAGGGTTGACGGGCGCCTGCGCATCGACCGTATCGAAGCTGAAAGTCTGGTTTTGAATCCTGGTCGTCTTGTACCCTTGCGCCGTGGCCGCGGCCTGGGCATAAGGCGCAAACTCTTCCTCGTGGCGATACACGCCCCATCCACCACGAAGCACCGTATTGCCGTGGCCGAAGAGGTCCCACGCCAGACCGAGGCGCGGCGTCAAATAAACCGTCGGCGGGTTATTCACCGAGTTCGGCATCGAACTGTCGATGCCATGCCAGGTTATGCCGGGATAGTCCGTGCTCGGGGAACAAGACGGGAGCGCGCCATTCGCCCGCGAGCACTGCTGGTTGTAGAGGGCCGGAGAGAACGTTGCCAGACCGTTGCCGTGACGGTCGGTCCACGGCCCAAGGTGCTCGATGCGCGCTCCAACCACCAGCGTCACACGGTGAAGCAGCTTCCATTGGTCGTTCACATAACCGGATAAAGTCGTATATTGCATATCCACGATGGGAGTGAAGTTCGTCTGCTGGAAACTGTCGGGTGTGCCCATATACATCATCGCGATGGGATTGATGCAGGCGCCAACATCCGACGCGCCCGATGTGCGGCTCGTTCCCGCCGATTGGGCATTGACGCAGGGGGCATATCGCGAAACCGAACTGACCTGCGAGTTGTACTGGTAGCCGATCCCCCCGGGACTGAACGAGTATTCTCCCTGCGGGAAAGCGCCCGTATCCGCAATGCCGTTCAGAATGCCTTTTTCGTAATAGACGCCAAACTCGAAGGTGTGCGGCCCCTTCGCCCAGGTAACGGAATCCTGCACGTCCGGCACCGTCTTCTTCATATGCACCCGGTTGCTATAAAAGCCGCCAGGCATCTGCATGTTCGGATACCCGAGATTGCCGTTGTAGTCCGCAAGCGCCGGCACGGAAAAGTCTCCGGCCTGCTTGTAGTCCCCGAGATAATTGAAGTTGCCATTGCCGCTGCTGCCGCAGGTGCCCGCGGCGCGCATGGTCGGATCGCTGCAGTTGTAGCCGTTGATCGTAAACCGGTCCACCGCCGCCGGGTTGCCCAGGTTGCCCGGATCGCTGATCAGAGACAGGGCGGCATTGAGTTCGTTGGTGACGCTCGCGCCGAATACATGCGTATAGTCGACAGATACGATGTTGGAGATATCGCCCGTGGTCACTGCGCCGGGATACAACGCGGAAGCGCTCGGAACATAACCCAGCGCAACCGGCTGCTCGGTAATCTGCGATTGCCGCCCGTAGGTGGCTCGCAGCTTGTTGTTGTCGTTGATCGGGAAATCGATACTGGCGTGCAGCATGTTGCCGTTCTGCGTCTGGACAACCGGCTGAACGTAATTGTAACCGGAAAAGTTCGTAAAGGGATTCGCGTTCGGCAGCGGCAGCCAGTTCACCAGAGCTTTGCCGCCGGCGTTGGCTTGGGCCATCACATTGCCGTTGACGACCTCGGTTCCGTTTGCGAGGTAGTTTTCCGCATAGCACATGGTCTTGATGGCGTTCGGATTCACCAGGCCGTCCGGCCGCGCCCCGCATAGCTGAGCATTAAGGTTCGCCACGCTGAAGTCCCCAGCGCGCTCCGCCATGGTGGGCGTCCACGAGCCAAGCGTCTCCGGCGAATATTTCTGATTCAGCGCCTCGAAGCCGAAGAAGAAAAACAGCTTGTCGTTATGGCGATCGAAACGCGTGTGCGGGATAAACAAAGGACCGCCGATATTTGCTCCCGGAAAGAAGTAGGTTCCGTCCTGCCGGGTTTGCTGGAGATAGTTGTTATACCAATCGTTCGCGTTGAGCGCGGTGTCGCGGGCGTAGAGATAAGCCTCGCCATGATACGAACTGGTGCCGGACTTCGTGGTGGCATTGAATATGGCAGGGCCCTTCGCGCTCACCGCGCTGAAGTTTGCAGTGGAAATTTTGACATTCTGAATCATGTCGGAATTCATCGTCTGCACGGTGCCGGAGTTGGTCTGAATGTCCGTCAGTGAAACGCCGTCCAGGATCGAAGAGAGCCCGGTCGGTCCCAGCCCGTTGCCCGAATAGCCGCCCGAGATGCCGTTGTTCAACCCCACCGCGGCGGTGTTCGTTGACGTTGTGTTGTTGACGCCCGGACTGATCAGCGAAAACCCCGGCAGCGTCTCGATCAGTTCCTCAGCATCGCGGCCGACGATCGCCAGCGTCTCCAGGTCCTTCGACGTAATCACGTCGCTCCGCTCCGGCGTATCCAGGGGCTTCACCGCCTGGCTCGCCGTCGCTTCCACCGTCACCTGCGAGGACACCTCGCCAATCTGCATCTTGATGTCGGTAAAGTTCGGCCGATCGCCAGGCAGCAGATCGAAAGGCTGCGAGCGCCACGGCTTGAACCCCTGCATCGTCACGGTGAGTTGGTACCGCGCACCGGACGTCACCGACGCAATCGTAAAATTGCCCGAGCCGTTGCTGACCGTCTTACGCTCGGTCTTGTTTTGCACGTTCGTCAGCACCACCGACGCGCGGGGAATGATCGCACCCGTCGCGTCTTGTACCGCGCCGGAGACACTTCCGGTCGTCTCCTGTGCCAAAGCGGGCGGCTGCAGCAGCAGGAGCCCGGTCAGAAGAAGAAACACAAATCCGGCTGCCGGCTTGGTCCTAGAAAGTAACATCATCTAACAGCCCCCTTTGGCTACCTGCTGGGTACATCATGGCAATTTCCTTGATAACGATCACAAAACTTTGGTCGCAGACACCGCTTCAAAGAAGCGTTTCTCCTAAACTTGATTGCGGGACAAATTATGATGGTCTGAATGCAACGCCGTCAAGCGCAAAATTTCGAGTCCCGTACGAATATCTCCCATCGGGGCATTTTCGTTCGTTTTCAAAGTCGATACTTCGGCATCCGGGACCTTCGGAAAACGCCATTTGTCCACAACAAACACAGGCATTCCCTGCCGCCGATTGCATGGTCCATCCACGCCCACCCGCTTTCCGGAGCTTTTACATGCGCGTTATGAATCACTTCGCTCTCGTAGCGGCCGTTGCCGGCTGCCTGCTCTGCCGTTCCCTCGGTTTGGCCCAGACCGTCGTCTTCCAACAGTCCGGCTTTCCCACCATCGACAGCGAGCCCCTGTCCCCATCCATGCTCGCAGCCGCACTTGGAGGCGCGCCCGTCTTCGCCAATGTGGACCAGCTCCGCTCCGGCGAGGTCCTCAAGAACGCAACCCTGCTCGTTTTCCGGTAGTGTCCTAATTTGCTTTTTGCTGGACAGGTGGCGTGCTACTATCCTACTGTAAACGTGAAAAACCCGCCTTGCCGGGCGCGTCATCGGTGCGGCTAATCTATATAGCGACATCATCGCATGGAGTGTGCCCCAATGCAAGAGCGAACTCTAACCCCGGAAGAGCAGGCGGCTGTCAATTGGGGGGTCCGGTTAGCGGTAGAGCTGCAAGAGCTTTCCGCACTTCCTCCTCCAGACGATCTGAAACAGAGGGCGGAATTCTGGCGTCAATCACTGATTCGTAGAAAGCCGCATCTTTTTGTACTTGAGCCGAACGGCGAGCATCGTCTAGTATTTCTTCAACCATACCCTCAAAGCCATTGCTCTTTAGCTGTTGAACAAATTCACGATAAGCCAGCCATTCTCGATAGTGTTTCTTAGCTTCTTTCGCGAACACACGAATAGCCACATCCTTTTGTAGTTCTTCCATGCTCTCTCCCCTCCCAAGGGATCGCAAATGTTTATTGTCTATTCAGCCCCCGTTTGGTGGCAGGTGAAACTTTCAGGTTCACGAGTGCATTTCCAATAAGCGATTCTATGTTCGGGCTGGATTAGGCGACCGTACAGGGTCGCTTTCACCATATGCATTGGCCCATCATCGCAATTAAGCGAATCGGCAGCATATCCGATCCCTTTCCTAAAAAAGCTGGCGCTTTGGGGGATGTAGGGATACGACTTGCACGCTTTCGTCTCCCCAACGATCCAATGCTCGTCCACAGAAATTGCCGTCTCGACGGAATGCGGAACGTAACCATCCGGCATGATCCAGTCAGCCGCGTCCGCCCAAGTTGCCGGTCCAATCCCCTCATCAGGCGCAAAAGCGAACCCGAGGAGGAAAATTAACACAACTCCCGCCCAAATCCATATCTTGATTGCCCTACGCTTTCCTTCCGTCCACGCCAGCAGGAGTGCTAGCCCAAAAGGAAGAACAAAGATGAGGATGAGGTTAAATGGACGCATCGGCTGTGTGCGCTTTCCGTGAAGTTCTTGCCGTCAGTGTCTCATACGACCCTCTCTAAACGAATTTTACAGAGCGGAGTGAATCGCCCGCCGAACCCATTCTGAAAGCGATATACCCGCCTTTTCCGCTGCGGTCTCCACCTTCGCCCGATCCTCCACGCTGAGGCGGATAGGCATGATGATGCCCTTATGTCCGCTCTCCAGCTTCGGACGGCCAACCGGACGGGGGTTAGGCTGTTTGGGCATCGCGGTATTCCTTCAGGATGGCGGCTCTGACCGCGAGTAGCGGCGAGACAGCCGGATCGACGTGCAAGACGGTGACATGGCGCTGTGGCCGCTGTGGATCGTCTGTATCGTGCGACCAGGCATAGGCGGTGTCGGTCTCAGGATGGCCGTGTAGGGTGAAGACTTCCACGATACCGTCCCATATCGTTTGACCCTTCCAAGTCTCCGTTACAGGCACGGACTCACGGTGCGTAGACTCCACACCGTGCAGCTTCCGTATAACGTCTTTCAGGGTCTCGATATGTTTCAATCCATTTCTCCAAACAGCAAACTCTCAAGAGCGCGTTTCCGAAATTGCCACTGCTCCAGTTCCGTACCGTCTTCGAGCCTCAGCGTACACCGACCTTCATCGTTTAGACCGACAGTGGCGCTCCAATGCTTGCCATTCGCCCATTCTTCTTGTACAGCGATGCGCTCGTTGGCAATTCCAACAGAAACTCTTGCCCTCGGAATAGCAGCGGGTTGAGCAACGCGAATCGCATTTCCTTTAGGGTTCATGTCCGCTTGAAATTGTGAATCGGCAGGAAGTTGACGGACGGAATTAGTACTTTGCACGTCCTCAATGATTCCGTTGCAAAGCTGATTGAACACTTTTGCTACGGTACAGGCGGCCCGCTTCTCAACCCAATTTAGCTCTTGCGGGACTTGGTTCATACTGTCGCCTCCACCAAGTCCGCCACATCCCAAAAGCTACCCGTTACACCCGCCGCCATCGCCGGGGTGCAGCGTAATGTGTTGTGACGGCGAACGAAATTGTAATACGCGAAGTGCAAGCCAACCGCCGCCTCGAAATTGACGCGCTTCTTGCTGAAAGCATGAGTGAGCCGCGCCAAACGCTTCATGTGTAGGCGGGTGGTGGCATTCAACCGCTCCACGTAGCTAGTGGAGATAAGGTCAAAATTGGGGCGTCCGGCGATGCGCTTCTTTTGAACTTCTGTAATCGCCGGGGCGCTGTAGCGGCGCTGATTCTCAACAGATGTCTCGACTCCGTAGGTCTTGATGATCTGTCCATAGTCCGCGTCCGCACCGAAAGCCCGCTCAATCGCATCCACGTAGTCTCCAAGTCCATCTGTCGAGACCTGTACACGATTCTTCATGCGGCTTGCTACGTCTGCGACAAAGGCATTCGCGGTAGCAGCATCCCGCTGTCCTACGCGGAACGTCGGAACCAGCTTCGTTTCCGCGTCGATAACGCACCATGTCCAAACGTTGCCGAGTTGCGGATCGTCGCCGGGGCGGACATGGCGTTCCTTCTTGCCGATGAATCCCCAAATCTCGTCCATCTCCAAACGCTTGCAGTCCAGGTTCCGCATCTTCTCATCCATGAGTGCCGTGCAGCCCTGTCCGACCGCAATGCCGAGACGCATAATCGTATCGCGGTGAACGCCGGTCATGCGCTCGATGGAGCGTATGCTGTTACCTTCAGCCAATGCGCCGATGATTATGATTTTCTTGTCGGTATTGAGTACGTTCGCCATCACTGCCTCACTGATATAAATGTATTACAATAATACCGTTGGTGTCAAGAGTTTTTGTGATACATTTTTTCTCGCCAAACCCTCAGAGGCAGATAGATGACAAAAAGCGATTGGCTCAGTGTCGCGAACACTACCACGCAATTCCTGACAACCGTGTTGGCTCCACTATGGGGATTGTGGGTGGCAAAGAAAAAACTGAGTTCCCAACCCAATCCGAATCCGGCGACAATGCCTGTCGCCAGTAGAGAGAATTGGATAAAGGGACTGTTGACGAAGCCGGTTGTTGTGCCGACAATCGTTGCTTTGTTAGGCATGGGTTTGCTCCTCAAGGATCTGCATGACAAAACTCCCGTTACGAGACATGCGGTTATGCAAATAGCTTTTGATGTGGCGATCATGGCGAGCGGGTTGACAGCCTATTCGATCCTCGGCATGGCTTCAGTTTTGCAAGAGATGCGCGAGAGGAAAGACGAGACCAGTGGTGCGCCACCGGACCCGAAGCCGCGCAAAAGAAAATCGGCGGTCAGCCCCGAAAAAGCAAATTAGGACACTACCCGTTTTCCCGTACGGTTCCGCGTTTCCAGCCGACGCCTGGCCCGGCATCCTGCACTACATACAGCACGGCGGAAACCTCCTGCTGCTGGGCGGCCAGCCGTTCCGCGTCCCGGTAACCGGCGACCAAACGTTCACCATCGAACACCCCCAGGACACCTACGCCAGGTCCGTCGATTTCCGCCATAGCTATGCCATTCCGCTGGGCGCCGCCACATCCCATTTTGCATGGAGACCGGGTTACACCTTCCTCCCCCATCTCGAAGTCGGCGCGACAAAAATCTTCGCCCAGGAAGGCCGCTTGCAAGGGCTCGGCTACCTCGACGCGGAAGACGGCACCCATCTCGCAGCGCCCGTCATTGTTGCCGATCGCTTCACGGGAAGCAAGGCGCCAAGCTACCGCATCGTCGCCCTGCCCTTCACGCCAACGTCTGGATACTGGGCGTCGCCGGACGGCATAACCCTCATCCGCACCGCCGCGCAATACGCCAGGGCAGGCGCGGTCAACCTCCAGATCGAAGCTCAATACAACACCCTTCGCGCCGGCGAAAATCCGCAACTCACGGCCCACCTTCGCGGTCCAAACATCGCTCCCGGCAGCACCCTCGATGTGCAACTCATCGCGGACGGCAAGCCGCTCAATCACGCACACCTCGTGCTCGCCGGCAACCCAGTGGAGGTCCCCCTCCCCTTCAACAATCCCCTACCCACAGGTCTCTATGCCGTGCGCGCCACATGGACCCCCGCCACCGCCAACACACCCCAGGAATTCGCGGAAAATGGCTTCCTGGTCGAGGACATTTCCGCGCTCACCTCCGGAGACGCACTCGGCGTCCAAGGCGACTTCCTCACCCTCGCCGGAAAGCCTTTCTTCCCCGTCGGCACCAACTATTTCACCACCGAAGAAAATGGCTGGGACTTCTCCGGCCCGCGCAACGCCGCCGTCTGGGAGCGCGACTTCGCCGACATGGAGCGCCACAACGTCAACTTCGTCCGCACCGGCGTATGGATGGGCGCGGGCAGCTTCCTCGAGCCCGCGACCGGCGGCGCGAACGAGCGATTTCTCCGCAATCTCGAAGCCTTCCTCGCAGCCGCGCATCGCCACCACATCGCGGTGAACTTTACCTTCTTCGCCTTCACTCCGCGCCTCGCCGCGGGGTTCCGTCCCGCCGCCGCGACCGATGGCCCTCCGCCCCCCAACCCCTATCTCGACACCGCTACTCTCACCGCAGAAAAGGCCTACGTCGTCTCCGTCGTACAGCGTTTCGGCAACCTGCCCTGGCTCTCCTACGACCTCATCAACGAGCCATCTTTCTCCAACCCCCGAAACATCTTCCACGGCAACATCCCCAACGGAGACCCAACCGAACAAGCCGCATGGCAATCATGGCTCGAGAAACGCTACAGCACTCTCGCCTCACTCGCCGACGCATGGCGCACTACACCCTCCGACCTCGGACACTGGTCCTCTATCCCCTTGCCCAAACCCGCCGACCTCAAATTCAGCCGCTACGGAAACGACCGCCAGGTACGCGCTTTGGATTACAACCTCTTCGCGCAGGACATGTTTTCCAACTGGGTCCACACCATGGTTGCCGCGATCCACACCGCCGGCAGCCATCAACTCATCAACGTCGGACAGGACGAAGGCGGCGTCAGCGACCGCGTCCTCAACCAGTTCTACGCAACCTCCGGCGTCTCCTTCACCACCAACCACACCTACTGGCAGGACGACGCTCTCCTGTGGGATTCCGTCGCCGCCAAGCGTCCCGGCATGCCCAACATCACCGGCGAAACCGGCTATCAACCCGCCTGGGACCCCGACGGCGCATGGCGCTACGACGAACTCAACGGCGCCGCCATCATCGAGCGCAAGTGGGCGCTCGGCTTCGCCGCCGGCTCCTCCGGAGCGATGCAGTGGGACTGGGCGCGCGAGCCCGATTTCGGCATGGAGCGCAGCGACGGCTCCGCGAAAATCTGGCAGCCGATGCTCCGCGATCTCGGCCATTTCGCCCGCCAGGCCGCGCCCTACGCAACCGGCCTCACCCTTCCAGAAGTCGCCATCGTGCTCCCGCAATCGCTCCAACTCTCCACCCACAACCAGCAGGCGCTCGCCGCCCAACAGACCGCGGTCCGCGTGCTGTATCAGTACAACCGCGCCGAAGCCTACGCCGTCGGCGAATACCAGATCGACACCCTCGGCACGCCCAAACTCATCATCCTGCCGTCGCCCTACGGCCTCTCCGAGCCCGCCTGGACGGCCATCGAAGGCCGCGTCCGCGCCGGCGCCGTCCTCCTCGTCACCGGCCCATTCTCCGCCGACGAGCACATGCACCCCACCAACCGCGCCCAGCGCATAGGCATCGACGCCACCCTCTCGCCCTTACATCTGCGCAACGAAACATTGCGCTTACCCACCGGCGACGTCCCCCTCGAATTCGACGGCCTGCTGACCACCATCCTCGACCGCGACACGCTCCCCGGCGGCGTCACCTTCCTCGAAACCCCGCTAGGCAAGGGCAAAATCCTCTTCTCCGCGCTCCCGATCGAGCTCAACAGCAACCTCGCCTCGGTCGCAAAAGTCTACGACGTCGCCCTTAAGACCGCCGCTATAACCCACACTTACACCACCCCCGAAAAAAATCCGGGCATCCTCATCTGCCCCACCCGCCTGCCCCACGCCACCCTCTACGTCCTCACCTCCGAGACCGAAACTGCTCCCGTCTCCTTCACCGACACCCGCAGCGGCAAGACCTTCTCCGGCGCCCTCGACGCCGGCCACGCCGCCCTGCTGCTGGTTGGTGAACACGGCGATCTCCTCGCCGCCTACCGCTGGCACCCGAGCAAATAAGTCCGACTAACAACAAAATGGCGCCTCGCAACGCACAAAACAGATGCAGGATTCCAATAAGTTGTGATATCGTTCACAAACATTGCTTACCCGTTGCGCTGGATTTTGTTCGGAGTCCGTAATGAGACCTTGTTGTCACATCTCCCGATGACATGCCTCACCCCGGACCCCTCTTCGGAACGGCAGGAGTCTTGAAATTGATGGCCGGCACACACCCAGTCACGATAGGCATCGACCTCGGAGGCACGAGCCTTCGTGTCGGCCTCTTCGACGACTCGATGGCGATGCTGGACAGCCACTCCATGCCCACCCGCGCCGCCGCCGGACCGCAGGCCGCGGTCGACGAAATGGCCGCCGCCGTCCGCCTCATCCTGAAGCGCACCAACACCAACGGCAGCATCTACGAGCCTCGCGGAGTCGGCATCGGCAGCCCCGGCCCCATCAATCTTTGCAGCGGAGTCCTCGGTCTCCTGCCCAACCTCCCCGGCTGGGACAACTTCCCCCTCCGCGCCGCGCTCAGAGACGCCACCGGTCTGCCCGTCATCCTCGAATCCGACGCCAACGCCGCCGCCATCGCCGAGTGGAAACTCGGTGTCGGCAAAACCACCGGCGTCTCCTCGATGGTCATGTTGACGCTCGGCACCGGCGTCGGCAGCGGCATCATTATCAACGGCAAAATCTGGCACGGCATGTTCGGCATGGGCGGAGAAGTCGGCCACGCCACCGTAGAACCCAGCGGCCTGCTGTGCGGCTGCGGCAGCCGCGGCTGCCTCGAAATGTACGCTTCGGCCAACGGCCTCCTGCGCCTCGCGCGCGAAGCTGCCGACGGCCAATCGAGCACCTCAGCCCTGCGCGATCTCGTCGCCACCCCCGAAGGCTTCACCGCCATGCAGGTCGCGCACCTGGCCCAAGCGGGTGACCTCGCCGCCAAGGTTGCGTTCGAGCGCCTCGGCAGCTATCTTGGCATTGGCATTGCCAACCTCATCAACACGCTGGATGTGCCGTTGATCGTAGTCGGTGGCGGCCTCGCCAGCGCCTGGAAGCTCTTCAACGAAAGCATGTTTCAAACCATCCACGACTACAGCGTGGTCTATCGTCTGGTCGCCCCCACGCAGCGCCTGACCATGGAAAAAGACTGCACCTACATCTGCCCCGCGGTGCTTGGGCCCGCGGCAGGCCTGCTCGGCGCCGCCCTGTTGCCGCATCTCGAATCGCCCCCGCAGGCCTTCGAAGCGGTCGCAACCAGCCAAAGGAGATTGCCCGATGAAAACCCGCCTGCCCGTCCTGGCACTTCGTATCGCCGTCCTGGCGCTTAGCCTCGCCGCCGCGACTGCCGCGTCCGCCGAAGTCCGCCTCCCCAATCTCCTCAGCGACCACGCCGTCCTCCAGCGCGACCGCCCCATCCACATCTGGGGCTGGGCCACGCCCGGCGCCCAACTCACCGCCCACTTCCACGGCCAGACCGTCGCCGCGCTCGCCGACCCGCTCGGCAAGTGGGGCCTCTACCTGGCGCCCGAGCCGGCTGGCGGCCCCTACACTCTCTCCATCACCGGCGACGGCCCCGAAAAGGACCTCACCGACCTCCTCGTCGGAGACGTCTGGTTCGCCTCCGGCCAGTCCAACATGGAAATCCCGCTCAACGGTTTCCCCGGCAGCGCCGTCATCAAGGACGCCACCAAAGAAATCGCCGCCGCCAACAATCCAAAGATCCGCCTCCTCCTGGTCGACCGCAAGGCCTCCAACTTCCCGCTCAACGACATCTCCACATCCTGGACCGAATGCACCCCCCAGACCGCGCAGAATTTCTCCGCCGTCGCCTACTTTTTCGGCCGTGAAATCTCCGCCAGGGAAAACGTCCCCATCGGCCTCATCGATTCCACCTGGGGCGGCACACCGGCGGACTCCTGGATCTCGCTCAACACCCTCGGCACGCGCCCCGACCTGCTCCCCGCCATCGCCAGCCGCGCCCACTTCGCCGACGAGCAGACCGACCTCGACGCCATTATCGCCGCTGAAAAACGCGCGGACGAAGCTGCCAAAGCCGCCGGCCAGCCTCTCCCGAAACATCCGTGGCACCCGTTTGGCGATTCATACGAGCCCGCCGCCCTCTACAACGGAATGATCGCGCCCTTCACCCCGATGACCATCAAGGGCTTCCTCTGGTACCAGGGCGAAACCAACTCCGCGCACGATCGCGCCCCCTACTACGCCGCGCTTTTCGGCGGCCTCATCGAAGACTGGCGCAGCCATTTCCAGCAGGGCAATCTTCCCTTCCTTTACGTGCAGATTTCCAGCTTCAACTCTCCGGGAGAAGACTGGGGTCTGGTCCGCGATGCGCAGCGCCGCGTCCTCGGCCTCGCCGATACGGCCATGGCGGTCTCCATCGACGTCGGCCTCGCCGACAACGTCCACCCACCCGACAAGCAGACCGTAAGCGCCCGCCTCGCGCTCGCCGCGCGCGACATCGTCTATGGCGAAAAGGTGCAGTACCAGGGCCCGCTCTTCCGCGAAGCCACCACCGAACTCAATCACGACGGCACCACCAGCATGAGGGTCTGGTTCGATCACGCCGCCGGACTCACTTTTCACGACAACCCCGCGGGCGGGTTCGAACTCGCCGGCCCCGACCACGTCTTCAAGTCCGCCGCCGCGCGCATCGAACACGACACGGTCGTCGTTTCGTCCAGCACCGTTCCTCACCCGCTCTACGTGCGTTACGGCTGGATGGGAGTCGTCACCAGCAACCTCTACAACAACGCCGGTCTGCCAACGTCTACCTTCACATCAGAGCCGAACCCGCTACACTGAGCCGGCCATTGTTCTTGCTGTTGTTTCTGAGATAGGTCCGGGATTTATCCCGGACATTTCAAGCTGCCACAACTTCGGGCTTTAGCCCCCGGGACGAATCGGAGATTATTTACATGGCACGACCCGCCCGCATGAGTGACGTCGCAAAAGCGGCAGGGGTCAGCATCATGACCGTCTCCCGCACGCTCAGCGGCCACCCCAATGTCACTGACGAGACGCGCAAGCGGGTCTTCGCCGCCATCGAGCAGCTCCACTACCACCGCAACGAGCTTGCCCGCTCCCTGCGCGAAAAACGTACTCGCCAAATCGGCATCCTCGTCCCCAACCTCTTCGACCCCTTCTTCGCCAACTGCGTCCACGTCATGGGCGTCGTCGCCCGGCAGCACAACTACTCCGTCATCATCGCCACCTCCAACGAAGACCCCGACTGCGAGTTCGACGAAGCCAACCGCATGTTGTACCGCAACGTAGACGGCGTTCTCGTCATTCCGGCGGCCCCCATGCGCGGACCCACGCGCCTGCTCTCCCCCGAACTGAACAACCTCACCATCGTTTCCCTCGACCGTCCCCTGGACGGCAACCGCTACGATTCCGTCCTCGTGCAGAACCGCAACGGCGGTCAGCTTGGCACCAACCACCTCATCGCTCTCGGCCACAAGCGCATCGCGTTCATCAGCCTCGACGGCAACCTCTACACCATGCGCACCCGCCAGCAGGGCTACCGCGAAGCGATGACGGCAGCCGGCCTCACCCCCGACGTGCAGACAGCGACCGACGCCATCGAAACCACGGCCGGCATCTTGCGAAAACTGCTAGCCGCCAAGCGTCCGCCGACAGCGCTCTTCTGCTCGAACAACCTGATCACCCGTCACGTCCTCCGCTCGCTGCAGGCGCTCAAGATGCATCCCCCCGAATCGATCGCCCTGGTCGGCTTCGACGACTTCGACACCGCCGACCTGCTGCAACCCGGCATCACCGTTGTCCGCCAGCCTACCGAGTCGCTCGGCCGCCTCGCCGCCGAGGTCCTCTTCGCCCGCCTCGGCGAGGGCAAGCCCGGCCCACCTCGCCGCATCGTCCTCCCGGTCGAGCTGGTCGTCCGCGGCTCCTGCGGCTCCCGCCCGTCGTAGGTCATCCGCGACTCTCCCGCGCCGTCTATCTTACGTCCCGGACGTTCCACCGGAGGAGCGCGGTAGCCGAACTTAAACAAAACAGCGGCGCGGACTCTTCAGTCCGCGCCGCTTTTCACACCGTCCACTAGACCGCCTGGACCAACTTCCGCCGCCGGAACGCCAGCCCGCTCCCCAGGCACAGCAACCCAGTCGCAACCGAAACAATCGTCCCCGGCTCGGGCGTCGTCGTAACAAGCGCCACCGAATTGACAGTTACGCTCGCCGAACAAGCGCCGTTGCAAGAGCCGGACAGACCTTCCGCGATCTCAATCTTGTTGATGCTGGCGCCACCTAGGTTCAGATCGGAGGCCCAGTCGGCGAGAGACTTCTTGACTTGTTGTCCCGCCCCCTGATAAGTGCCAGTATTCCAGTCGTAGTATTGCTCCGTTGCGTTGTCTAAGATGTTGAACAGTGTCGTATTCGGATCGACGGGCATGCTGTTTCCCCCAACCACGTTGTTCGGTTGGAATTCAATGAACAACATCTCGTCGCCCGACTGGTGTGCAATCGAATTGTCAGAAAAGGAAAGCATGAAATACGGTGTGATACCGGTGACATTCGACACGGACGCGTCGATACTCGTAAGGGTGCTGAAAGTCAGACCTGGAGTTGCCCACATCAGCTTGGCTTCGTCGCTCGTTGGGTTTACCGTGAGCGTTTCGGCAGTGGAGCAGGGTCCAGACTCCGAACTCGCAGTGATGCTGTTACCGGGACCGCCACTGAAATCATTTATTTTCTGCGTCGCACTACCCGGGCACAGAGTACTCGCCATTGCAGGAATCCCTGCCATCAAAGCCGCTGCAATTGCCACTACACATACATTTTTCAAGTTGACGCCTCAGTCCCTCATGATTTTCCCGCGACATATAGCCCGACAACAGGAAGGAGGTAGGCGTCCTTTATAAGCTCGCAAAGCGATATATCTACACATCTTTGGTAACGTTATCACCGATCTTTGGTAAGTGACCGGGAGGCGCGAGTCTACCCGCCACCAGCGCCAAAACCATCGCTTACGGCGGATTCCCATATCCTATATAGGACTCGTTACTGCGCTGTGCCGGAGTAGCAGCGGGCTTCAGCCCGCGGTAAAGGGGCCTGCAGAGAGTGGGCTTCAGCCCTGGCATCGGGCGAACGCTACAGCAAAGAGAAATCCGCTATAAACGCCACCAGCACCACTGCTCGTCCACAAAGCCACCCGGCAATGGACAACGCCTATGAGGACGCCCACGCATCCTCGCAAAACAGCCGCGCCGAAGACGCTTCCACGCTGCCGGAGCGCAAGCGCACCCGAAGCGACAAACTCGCTCTCTCCGATATCGCCGCCCAATCCCAGACAGCCCCAGCCCAGCCCAGCGCCTAGCGTTTACCCTTCGGCTTGCTCTTCTTTGCTGCGACCTTCTTTGCAGACGCCGCAACCTTTTTCACCGGCGCGGTCTTTTTCCCCACAGCCTTCGCCGGTGCCTTCTTCGCCACAGCCTTCACCGCGACCTTCTTCGCCGGGGCCGCCTTCTTTGCTGGCGCAGCCTTCTTGGCCACAACCTTCACCGGGGCCTTTTTCGCCGCCGGCTTAGCCGCAGCCTTCTTCGCCGGCACAGCCTTCTTCGCCGGCACAGCCTTCTTCGCCGGCACGGCCTTCTTCGCAACCGTCTTCACCGGCGCCTTTGCCGCCGCCTTCACCGGCTTCGCAGCCGCAACCGGAGCCTTCGCAGCGGCCTTCGGGGCCGCGGCTTTCACCGGCGGCGTCACAACCTCAGCGGCGGCCGCCACCTCCAGGTCCTCGCCCTTAGCCGCCGCAGCCGCGGCCTTCTTGCTCCGCGACTTCGCCGGCTTGGCCTCGCGCTTCACCGCGCGCCGCCGCATATTCACCGGCGGAGGTGGCGCAGGCGGAGAGTACGGCTCCAAAAACGCCTTCGCCGCCTCTGGCGTGTCCAGTTTCGAGTCCATGATCGCAAAGAAAATCTTCTCCACCAGATCGCCATACCCCGGCAGGTCCGGCGTAATCCGCATCTCCTGCATCAGCGTATAAGGGATCCGCTGCCGCGCCGTCGGCCACTCGCTGAAATAGGCTTTGAACCGCGCCTGCACCGGCGCGCTCTTGCTGCTGTGCGCCAGCCAAAGCACGCTTTCCGGCACGGCCGACTCCAGCAGCTTCCACGCCGCCGACGGCGCCGCATTTTCCTTCGCCGAAAACTGCGCACCAAACGCCTTCGCCTCAGCCTCCAGCGACCCAATCTGTTTCGCAAAACCCGCCCGCGCAAAACTGGCCTTCAACGCCGCAACGTCCTTCGGCGCCAGCTTCGCCGTCAACAGCGGAAAATACGCCGCCGAAGGATCGGGGAAGATCCCCATCGAATTCAATTGCCCGACCGTGTCCCTGAGCCGGTTCAGCTCCGCCTCGTTCGCCTTCGCCGAAGTCAACGCCGGGAACAGGTTCTTCATCCAGCCCTCGGACTCCAGCCGCTGTACCACCCGGAGCGGGTCTTCCTCGCGGAAAATCTCCTCCGTCTCATACGCACGCTGCGCCGGATTCATCGCCGCAATGTAGTTTTCCGCCTTGCCGGTCTGGTAGCGGGCCTGCGTCCGCTCCTCCATATGCCAGCCCAGCCGCGCCTCAAACCGCGCCGCCCGGATCATCCGCGACGGGTCCTCAATAAACCCATAATTCGAAACCAGCCGCAACTCCCGGTTCTCGATGTCCGCCACCCCGTTCAATGGGTCCATCAGCAGACCGTACGACCCCTCATTCAGCGAAACCGCCATCGCGTTCGCCGTAAAGTCCCGGCGGTGCAAGTCGTCCAGGATCGTCGCCGCCTTGGCCACCGGCTTGCCCGGCTTGGGGAACGTCACCGCCAGCGCGCTGCCGACCTCCATCCGCACCCCTCCCGGAAAATGGAAGTACAGCGACTGAAAAGTATCGGACTCGCCGACCAACAAGCCGCCGGCATGTTCCAATTCTTTTCTTAGCTTTAGCGCCGATCCCTGAACCACTACATCCAGGTCGCGGATGGGCGCGCCGCTGGTCAGGTCGCGCACCGCGCCCCCTACCAGGAACACAGTCAGGTTGCGTGAGCGAGCAACGTCTCGCACCGTGGCGAGAGCTTTTTGCTGGGCAGGTGTCAGTCTGGTTTGGAGCAGGTAAATGTAATCTGCCATGAGATCTTTGCTGCCCCCTCCTGGGGGTGGGCCCGAACGGCGCCGAGGATATCGCCTAAACGCATCAAAATAATACGCTTAGCGCAAGGTAAGACCGCTTGCCAACACCCGATTGTACATGATAGGGTGCCCTTTGGAACACCTTTTGCACTATTTATGTGGCGATCTGTAACCCGCGTGCGACAATCCGACGGAGCCGCCACAAAAATACCCGCACACATGGCAGGATCGCAAAAGAAAGTCATCGTTCGCTGCTTCAACTCCCCAGCCGTCAGCGGCTACATGCCCGCCTCCGGCTTCCTTGAGTCCAACGTCATCACCCTCATGGACACCGCTGGCCGCGCTATCCTGTTCCCTGCCAACGAAATAAAGTGGATAGCTTATGTCCGGGATTTCAATACCGCCGACCTTCTAGACCCCGAGCGCATAGGCCGCCGCACCTTCCCGGCCCGCCCCCGGGCCGAAGGTCTATGGCTGCATATGACCTTTCGCGACGGCGAAATCCTCCAGGGCCTTGCGCCCCTCGACATCACATTCCTTGACGCCATCGTCACCGGCCATGGCCTGACCGTCACCCCGCCCGACCTCCGCTCCAACACCCAGCGCATCTACGTCCCGCGCCCCGCCCTCACCGCCCTCGACCTGCTCGGCGTCGTCACCTCCGCCGCCAGCCGCAAGGCAGCGCACAAGCCCGTCCGCGAGCCCCAACCCACCCTTTTCGGCGAATCCTGAACATCGTGTCAAGTGTCCCACCTGTGCAAAACTCCCAAACTCATTGTAAACAAAGGTGAAATTAGTATCCAAAAGCGTGCATGTTATATTGCTCAACTCGATACAATTAACTCAGCACTCAAAACTCACAACTCAAAACTGAACAAACCCTTCCCAAAATCAACCTCGCCCAGAACACATCGAAACCCTCGCTCCTCAAACCCTCATCCCTCGCACCTCAACAGAACCCGCACTTCCTCGATGCTCAAAACCTCGTCGCTTGAAGCTCCTGTATACCCGCCGACGCCATGCCGCCTGCGCCCAAGGTACAAACCTAAACCCTTTCGATAAGACACTTTGCGCGGCATAAGGGGGGAGGGGGTACCTCTCCCAAACCGAAAGTGAGACAATCGCGACCATGAAGCTCCACGAGCTAGCCGACCGGCTGGGCGCGACGCTCACCGGCGGAGGCGCCCAGACCGAGATCACCGGAGTCGCCGGAATAGAAACCGCCGGCCCGGGCGAAGTCACCTTCGTCGCCAACCCGAAGTACGCCGCCCTCGCCCGGACAACTCAGGCTGCGGCGGTCATCGTAGACCCCACCTTCGCCGACACCCCGGTCCCCACCCTGCGCGTCGACAACCCCTACCTCGCCTTCGCCCGGGCCATCGAGTGCTTCTACCAGCCGCCGGCCTACCCCCCCGGCACCCACCCCACCGCCATCATCGCCCCCACCGCAAAAATTGGCGCCAACGCCCACGTCGGCGCCTACGTCGTCATCGCCGACAACGTCACCGTCGGCGACGACGCAGTCCTGCTGCCGCACGTCGTCCTCTACCCCGGCGCAACCATCGGCAACCGCTTCTTCGCCCATGCCCACGCCGTCGTCCGCGAACACTGCCGCCTCGGCGACGACGTTATCCTCCAGAACGGAGCCATCATCGGAGCCGACGGCTTCGGCTTCGCCAAGGGCCCCGGAGGCCGCTGGGTCAAGATCGTCCAATCCGGCCCCGCCATCCTCGAAGACGCCGTCGAAGTCCAGGCCAACGCCTGCATCGACCGCGCCTCCGTCGGCGAAACCCGCATCTCCGCCGGAGCCAAGGTAGACAATCTAGTGCAAGTCGGTCACGGCTCGACGGTGGGCGAAAATACCCTCCTCTGCGCGCAGGTCGGCCTCGCCGGCTCGACCACCATCGGCAGGAATGTCATCCTCGCCGGACAGGTCGGAGTCGCCGGCCATCTCACCGTCGGCGACGGTGCCGTCGCCACCGCCCAAACCGGCATTCCCTCCGACGTCGCACCAGGTGCGGTCGTCAGCGGCTACCCGGCAATGGACAACCGCACCTGGCTCCGCACCGTCGCGGCGATCAACCGCCTTCCCGACCTGCTCCGCAAACTCCGTGGGATGGACAAATGACACCGCGCCAACTGATACGCTTGCAGTACATGAGCTTCACCCGCCGCATCCTCGCCACCTTCGCCGTCGCAGGTCTTCTCGCCGCAACCGGCTGCCACTCCCGCTACATCGAAGCCACGGTAACCAACGCCACCGCCTCGCCGGTTTCCCTCGTGGAGGTCGACTACCCCAGCGCCAGCTTCGGCCGCGAGTCCATCCCCGCGGGCGGCAACTACCACTACCGCTTCAAGGTCCTCGGCGACGGCCCCACCAAGGTCCTCTGGACCGACGCCACCCACCACGACCACACAGTCCCCGGCCCCACCCTCCACGAAGGCGACGAAGGCACCCTCGCGGTTACCCTTTCCCCCGCCACCGCCACCTGGAACCTAACCCTGAAACCCCGCTAGGGTTTGCCAGACACATGCCCGTCAATCACCGGAGCGGGTTTGGGAACTTTGTTTCGCCGGTTCCCCGAAAAATACACTCCGATCGCTATGATCGCGATCACCACGACGCCCATGAACAGAAATAAGATAGTAAGCACCACTCCTCCTTCCGGCATGACGTTCATGCCGCTGCCCAGCCATGTGGGCCAGGACTGCTCACTTGTTCTGATGCCATCGGTGCAGCCGGAGTACACCTCGCCGCGAGGCTGCCGCAAGCGGTGCTACGTAGCGCTCGTCAATCGGCTACCGACGCTATTGAAGGCCGTCTTGATCTTCGTATCCAGGCTGGACAGAGAAACGATCGCCCCAACACCGATCAAACCCGCCACAATTGCATATTCGATGAGGTCCTGACCGTCCTCGTCCTCGAACAGTTCCCTCAACACCCTTATGCCTTTGCTCATCATGCCCAACTCCCTTGGCCTGTCATGGCCCACATCTACCCGCTCTGCAATTATCGTGTTACGACAATGTTAGCGTCAGCACAACCCTCTTCCCATCCCCCAACCGGTACTCCCGGATGACCCGAACAGGTCGTCTACACGCGATCCACCGGTCCTCGCGCCACCGTGCGATAGACTGCGGTCTGTGCATCCCGGCTGCTTCATCACGTTTGAAGGTCTCGACGGCTCCGGCAAAACCACGCAGTTGCGCCGCCTCGCTGCCTCGCTCGCTGCGGAGGGCCACAACGTGGTCACGCTCCGCCAGCCCGGCGGAACGCCCCTCGGCGACCGCATCCGCTCCGTCCTCCTCGACTCCCGCAGCGAGTCCGAGCTCGGCAGCATCGCTCCCGAAGCCGAAATGGCCCTCATGTTCGCCGACCGCGCCCAGTCCCTCCGCCAGGTCATTCTCCCCGCGCTAGCCGAGGGCTCCATCGTCCTCTGCGACCGCTACACCGACTCTTCGGAGGCCTACCAGGGCGCCGGCCGGGGCCTCGGCACTGGCCGCATCCTCGCCATGCACGCCGCGGTCTGCGACAACTTCCAGCCCAACCTGACCATCCTGCTCCTCCCCCCGCTCGCCGGCAGCCTCGCCCGCGCCCGCCGCCGCAACGACCGCACCCACCCCCACGGCCCCAACGAAAGCCGCTTCGAACGCGAGGGCGACGCCTTCTACGAGCGCGTCTACGCCCAATACCGCATCATCGCCGAGCGCGAACCCCACCGCGTCGTCGTCATCGAAGACGAGTCCGGCATCGAGCCCATCGCCGCCCGCATCCTCTCCATAGTGCGCGACCGCACCGGATAGCAAAACATCTCGACCGGCAAGAGCTTCAGTCGGTCACCGCCAACTCCATCTTTTTCCATCCGCGGGCGATCTCCGATGACCTCGGCGGCGCACCTCGCGAATGCTCGAACTGAATCCGCAGAGTTGTTCGCAATGAGTTGCGATATACTTTTTTCGCCGAAGGACCCTCAATGATTTCGTAGCTGGCCCATACACCGTCTGGCGGCCTTCATAACAATGTGAACTATAACCGTGGCAAGAGAGGTGGAACTTCGTGGATATGCCCAAGTACTCCCCATGGATGGGCCGGCAGCAAATTTTCCGGCAGGGCTGGTCGGCGCAGTTCATGCTGCTCCTGGACCAGATCAACCAGGAAGTCCAGGCCTATGAAAAAGCAACCTCCCCAATGGCAAAGCGCACCATCGCGATCGACCTTCAAGGGAAGATCGCCGCTTTCGAGAAGGCGTGGAAAAAGGCTTACGTCGCGCCGTTCCCCAAGGATCTCGTCGAGCTGCGGACCGCCGCACTGGAGCAATCGGCAGGAGTGAGCGTTTCCGCTCATAAGTACCAATACGCCATTTGCATCGCATACCAGGTTGGGACAGGCAAATTCAGCACGACCGAGTTCATCGCTCATTGGAACGGCGTCAAGCACGTCTATAACAGCCTTGTGGACTACAGCGGTGACACGCGTGACCACGCAGACGCCGCCATACGCATCGGGCGGATGAAGGAGGCGATCGAGGCCGCCTTCCAGTGCCATCGGTCGCACTATCAGAACGACCCAAACGATACCAAAACGCTCAAGATCTTCATGGCGCCGGAGTTCTATTTCCGTGGATTGTACGGCGCTTACGACATCTGCTACGTTTCGCGGATTTTCGCCGAGCTGCGGAATTTCACGAAGGACGCAAAATTTAAGGATTGGCTTTTTGTGTTCGGCACAGTCATCGCCGCCTCATTTGACGACCGTCTCGTCTGCGACGCCTGTGGCAAAAGGGGAGCCACGCAGTTCAAGCGCATAGGCCACAACCGCTACGCCTGTGCGAGCTGCCCCCCCGACAGCGTCAAAGAGCAGCGACTGGGCGCGACGATCGACAATGTAGCCCTCATTCAGAAAGGCGGGGAGGGCGATGACAAAAATTCTTACCTTGTGGAGAAGGAATACGTTTCGCACATCGACTTCAAGCGCCACATGGACCAGATAGCTCTGAATAAGGGCAAGGCGGCCACTGGCTACGCCACCGGGGTTGGAATTGTCAACGATTGGGATGCCGACCGGCGAATCCAAATCCGTGGGACCATACCCGGCACCTCGACCATGGCCCGCGCACTGCCGGTGCCCGGCTCGCGGGACGTTCACGGCAGCGCCAGCAAGTTTACCGATGAGCGAATGGGTGGCTCGATCTTCACCATGGACGGCATCAAGTTCGGGCTTGAAATATGCCTCGACCATTTGCTCGCCCGGGTCCCCGCAGGTTCGGGGATTCAGATTCAGCTCGTTCCATCGGCGGGAGCATCCCTTGTTCAATTTGCGTGCGTACCCCAGGGTATCGCCTTCAATGTCGATGGAGGCGACGCCGGGTCATCCGATGTTCGGATTAACGATTCAGGAGCGGTGCCGTCGGGTTCCGGCACGCTCGCCACCAACAGCAGCAGCGTGTCTGGCGGCGGCGAAGTCGTTGTCTATGCACCGCACGCAATACCTTGGGCCTGAAGAGACTCACGGGTCGAAGCAAATACCTCTACACCACATCGGCTGACACGCCGAAAATATATCTGCTTGCCCTGCAAATATCGCTCCGCGTTTCCGCTTTACCCAATGACATCTTCAGCATGAAGCTGCAACCCGCTCTTCAGGAGCGTCGCGCAGTTGGACTTCACTGGCCTAACCGAACCACGGGAGGATTTCGTGCATAAACGCGCTACCTGGATACTTTGCCTGCTCGCAGCGACGGCCACCGGCCTCTCGGCTGAGAGTCTCTCCTTCACTGGCAGTCTGAACTCTTCCGCAGACGTCTTCACAACCACCTTCACTCTCACGGCTGCGGACACCCTCACCTCCCAGACCTGGGGCTTCGGCGGTGGAACGAACGCCGCGGCGCACGCGATCGCGCCGGGCGGCTTCGACCCTCTCCTCGCACTCTTCAGCGGTCCACCCGCCACCGCCACAATGGTCGCGGACGG
>Ga0207933_1000930_pt1 | contig 24877 bp, 23 predicted proteins | sample NGESurdeep092012_4_FD_184488 | JGI IMG/M metagenome (GOLD analysis project Ga0207933, IMG submission 184488) | Arctic peat soil microbial communities from Barrow, Alaska - NGEE Surface sample F53-3 deep-092012 (SPAdes) | ecosystem: Environmental > Terrestrial > Soil > Wetlands > Peat ... | reverse complement strand
CTGTCGGGCTACGCGGGATCGGCCGGATGGCCCGACTGGGAGCACCCTTTCCTCGCGTGGGCTGAACGTGAAGGATTTGATATTGGCGTCTGTACGAACGCAGACCTCGAAGATCATCCCGAAGTAATTGGATGATGCGAGTCTGTACTTGTCGGTCGGTCACGACGAATATTGGTCGAAGGGGATGCGTGACACCGTCGAACGCTTCGTCGACCGAGGTGGAAACGCGGCCTTCTTTTCGGGTAATACCTCGATGTGGCAGGTCAGAATTGAGGGCAGCGATCGCGACGTGATGGTGGGCTACAAGGGATTCTTTAAAGACGACCCGCTCATGGGGACACCGCGCCAGTCGGAGGTGACGACGTTGTGGTCCGACGTCATTGTTGGTCGACCGGAGAACATCATGACGGGAGTCACGTTCACTCGTGGTGGCTATCACCGCATTGGTCGTAATGTGACGGCCGGATTGGGTGGCTACACCGTGCATCGCGCGGGACATTGGATCTTTGACGGCACCGGACTCGGTTACGGAGAGGTACTCGGTTCGAACGCGACCGTGGTTGGCTATGAATGTGACGGGTGCGCGTTCACGTATCGAGACGGGCTTCCGTACCCAACGGGAGAAGATGGAACACCCGCGAACTTCGAGATCTTGGGCACGTGCCCGACGCAGCACTTCACCCGTGAAACCGCTCCACGTCCACCGAAACCGGATGAGCCCAGCGAGTTGCAGTACATCGCCTCGCGTATCTATGGGACCCGCGATCCCGCGGCGATGGACCGGATTCGACATGGTCATGCGGTGTTGGGTGCCTACACGAACGATGCGGGAGCAACGGTCCTCACGTCGGGGTCAACCGATTGGGCGCACGGTCTGAGTGAGCGCGATCCGCAGATTGAACAAATCACGCGCAATGTGCTGACCAAGCTTGGATAGGGATGCCTCGGGTCCTCCACATCGCTGAGTCATTCGGTGGCCGGCTGAAAGGATTCTCGAGGATTGCCCCAAACCGTTCAAGGACAGGCCTTCGAAGAGTTCGAATGACTTTCGGCCCTAGCGCAACACGCTGAATCTGGCGACGCTGGTCATGAAGGTACCTCGCGAACGGAGGCCGACGGATGTCCAGAATCTTCGAAGGTCTGCCCTTTTCCGGCGAGAAGGAGAGATGACCAGTGACCAAGCCCACGTACGTACGATTTTTTGACGAATTTGGTATCGATGATGTTGCACTCGTCGGAGGCAAGAACGCTTCCCTCGGCGAGATGTTCCAAAAGCTCTCCGACCAGGGAGTACGAGTGCCTAACGGATTCGCGATCACGGCCGACGCCTATCGCTACATGCTCGAAGAAAGTGGCGCCGTTGTCGCGCTGCACGAGGCGCTCGATGGCCTCGTGGCGAGCGACGTCACCGACCTCGCACGACGGGCCAAGCGGGCGCGCGAAATCGTCTACGGTGCCACGATCCCCAATGACCTCGCCGCGGAGATTCTGGTTGCCTATCGACGCCTCCAAGACGAGTACGGCGACGAGGTAAGCCTGGCCGTTCGGTCGTCGGCGACCGCGGAAGACCTCCCGACCGCGAGCTTTGCCGGACAACAAGAGACCTTCTTGAACGTTCACGGCGAAGAGAGTCTGCTCGATGCCTGCCGTCGATGCTTCGCCAGTCTCTTCACCGATCGCTCGATCCACTATCGCATCGACCAAGGATTCGACCACTACGACGTCGCTTTGTCGATCGGTGTCATGAAGATGGTACGTTCAGACCTCGCATCGTCGGGCGTGATGTTCTCGCTCGACACCGAATCGGGTTTCCGAGACGTCGTGTTCATTACCGGCGCGTACGGGTTGGGCGAGAACGTCGTCCAAGGTGCCGTCGACCCGGACGAGTTCTACGTCCACAAGCCCACGCTTGCGGTCGGCCATCGTGCAGTTCTGCGTCGCCTACTCGGCGACAAGGGTGTGAAGATGATCTTCGTCGAGGGTGGGACGAAATCAACGGTTCGCAACATTCCCACGCCAAGGGCCGACCGGGCTCGCTTTTGCCTCAGTGACGCCGAAGTGCTCGAACTCGCTGACAGCGCAGTGGTCATCGAAGCACACTACGGACGACCGATGGACATGGAGTGGGCCAAAGACGGGCTGGACGGAAAGCTCTATATCGTCCAAGCTCGGCCCGAAACGGTGGCCTCGCAGCGTCAAGCGTCGATCTTCGAGACCTACGTACTCGACAGCAATGGCGAAATCGTCATTGAGGGGCGATCCGTCGGAGAGAAGATCGCGATCGGGCGTGCCCGCGTCATCGAGAACGTGGCTCATCTTTCGGAGTTCCAGCCAGGCGAAGTGCTGGTGGCTGATTCGACGACGCCGGACTGGGAACCGGTGATGAAGACGGCCGCGGCGATCGTGACCAACCGGGGTGGTCGTACCTGTCACGCGGCAATCATCGCGCGAGAACTTGGAGTACCCGCGGTCGTGGGAACGGGCGACGCGACCACGACGATCAAGAGCGGCGAAGTCGTCACGGTCTCGTGTGCCGAAGGGGACAGCGGTCGCGTCTATCGCGGCGAGGTGGGCTTCCACGTCGATCGAAGTGACGTGGGCGACCTTGCTCGACCCGTGACGAAGATCATGATCAATCTCGGTAATCCCGACCTCGCGTTCAAGACGTCGTTCCTCCCGAACGACGGCGTGGGACTCGCTCGGATGGAATTCATCATCAGCGAATCGATTCGGGCCCATCCCTTGGCCCTGTTGCACCCCGAAAAGGTGAAGGACCCGAAGGTTCGCGCCGAGTTGGCCGAACTGACGAGGAACTACCCCGACGGCGAACACTTCTTCGTCGAGCGTCTCTCTGAAGGGATCGGCACGATCGCCGCGGCGTTCTGGCCCAAGCCCGTCGTGGTTCGCATGTCGGACTTCAAATCGAATGAGTACGCGAGTCTCTTGGGAGGCAGTGTCTTCGAGCCAACGGAGAACAATCCGATGATCGGCTTTCGCGGCGCATCGCGCTACGCGCACCCGGCCTACGAAGAGGGTTTCGCGCTCGAGTGCAAGGCCATGTTGCGTGTACGCAACGACATGGGCCTCACCAACGTGATCCTCATGCTTCCGTTCGTTCGCCGAATACCCGAGGCCGAACTGGTCCTGGATCGTATGGCCAAGCACGGGCTGCGTCGTGGGGAGAACGGACTTCTGGTCTACGCCATGTGCGAAATCCCCAACAACGTCATTCTTATTGACCGCTTCGCGGAGTACTTCGACGGCTTCTCCATAGGATCGAACGACCTGACCCAACTCACCCTGGGCGTCGATCGAGACAGTGAGATCGTGGCGTTCGACTACGAAGAGCGCGACGAAGGCGTGATGGAGATGATCCGCCTCGCGGTCGAAGGTTGCCGACGCAATGGCATCCACTCTGGCCTGTGCGGTCAAGCTCCGTCCGACTACCCGGAGGTGGCTGAGTACCTCGTCGAACTGGGCATTGACTCCATGAGTCTGAATCCCGACACCGTATTGAAGACGACCCGTCAGGTGCTCGAGGTCGAAGCTCGCAAGTAATCGCTGAGCGCCTAATGGGCGCTCGGATCAAGTGGGACGACGCAGTGGGAACCGTACTGCGGGCGATTACCAGGCGGTCATCGTGCGCGCGACGCGCAACAGGGTCGCAGGCACGGGCCGCGCTCCGCTGGCCACCACGCTTAGCGGAACGAGCTCTGCGCCGTTATCGCAGATCGAAACCAGTGTGGCGAAGCGCTCAGCGTGCACGGCTTCCACGGCGCTTACGCCGCAGCGAGTCGCGAGAAGACGGTCCGAGGCTGTCGGGGGACCGCCCCGTTGGACGTGACCGAGCACGGTCAGCCTCGTCTCGTATCCGGTTCGCTGGGCGAGTTCCCTCGAGACCATCGAACCGGCCGATCCGTCAGGTGAGCCGAGAAAGGCACCTCCGAGGGCGCCTTCGGCAACGACGACCACTGAAGATGTCGATCCCGCGTCGTGGTGGCGCATGACAGCTTTGGCCAGCTCGTCAAAGTCCGTCGGCAACTCGGGGAGACAAAGCGCGTCAGCCCCCCCGGCGATTCCTGTGCAGACCGCGAGCCATCCGACCGTCCTTCCCATTACTTCGACGACCATGAGTCGGTCGTGGCTCTCGCCGGTCGTCTGGAGTCGGTCGACCGCCTCGACGGCGGTCGCGACGGCGGTATCGAAGCCAATGCAGTGACTGGTGCCCGCGACGTCGTTGTCGATAGTCTTCGCGATGCCGACGATCGGCACATCGAGTTCGGCGAGGTGGTTGGCGGCGTCGAGCGTGCCATCACCACCTATCACGATGAGCGCGTCGAGTTGGTGTCGCTCAACGGTCTGTATGACCGCAGCGACGCCGCCCTCGTGTTCGTGGGGGTGAAAGCCAGCGGTGCGAAGAATCGTGCCCCCGCTCTGCAAGATGCCCTTGGTGTCGGCCGTCGTCAGGGTCGAGGACTCGTCCTCGACGACGCCACGCCATCCGTGATGGAAGCCAATGAACTCATCGCCGTACGACGAACCCGCGCGTACCGTGGCGCGAATGGCCGCGTTAAGACCCGCGCAGTCGCCTCCACCGGTCAATAGGCCAATACGCATCGCACCCCTTTCAGAGTCTTCCATTAAGAGTGTCGTGAATGGGGCGACCGGTTGCTAGAGGCGAAGGTCACGTGCGACGGACCCCGAAGAAATGAAGGAAAGTGAGCCCTTGGACCCTAGTGACGGCCGGTTGAGAGCGGTGAAAATATCGATAGCGGAGAGGACGCGATGAATGACGACGTGACCGAAGGACCAATGGAGAACGTCGAAACCGCGGGGTACCCCGCGTCATGGGAGTTCGACGGGCTCTTGGCCGACGGGGAGGCGGTGCTCGTGCGACCGGTGCGACCGAGCGACGCGAAAGCGCTGGTGGGACTGCACGTGCAACTCCAGCCCGGAGCGCCACCGCGAATCTACGCCACTCACCCGGCGCTCATGGCGAACGAGATGGCCCATTTCACGACGGTCGATTACCAAGATCGCATGGCGTTCGTGGTACTGGCGGGGGAACGTTTGGTCGCCTTCGCGAGCTTCGATCGTTTGATCGCGCACCGGTCCGTCGCCCAGATCGCGTTCGTCGTCGATGAGTCGTTTCAGCACCGAGGGATCGCCACCCTGCTTTTCGAAAGCTTGGTGGCCTACGCGCACTCGATGGGAGTGGAACAGTTCCTGGCCGAAGTGTTGGAGCAGAACTCGCACATGCTCAACATCTTGACGTCAACCGGACTTCGTTCGACCAGTGTCAACCACGGGGGCACCGTGCGCATCGAGATCGATCTGCGCCCGACGGCGAAGTACCGAGCGCTGTGCGATGAGCGTGAGGCGAACGCCGAAGTTGCGAGTACATCGGCGATTCTTCGTCCGGGCACCGTCGCGGTGGTGGGGGCGGGACGTACGAGTGGCAGCGCCGGTCACGAGGTCGTGCGGTCGATTCTCGCCGGCGACTTCTCGGGGACCGTCTATCCGGTGAACCCCTCGGCTCGTTCAATATGCGGCGTGAAGGCCTTCGCGACGCTCTCGTTGATCCCCGAACCCATCGATCTGGCCATCATCGCGATCCCGGCCGATCGTGTCGCCGGTGTCCTCGAAGAGGCCGCTGCGCTCGGGGTGCGGGCCGTGACCGTCATCACCGCCGGATTCGCCGAAACGGGTCGTTCGGGAGCGCACGCCGAGCGCGCGTTGCTCAAGGTTGCGCGGCGACACGGGATGCGCATTGTTGGACCCAACTGCCTCGGTCTCGTGAACACGGACCCTCAAATTCGAATGAACGCCACATTCACGGGACTGGACCCGCTGCCGGGTCGTCTCGCGCTCGTGTCGCAGTCGGGTGCCGTGGGTATCGTGCTCGCCGAGCAGGCCAGCGCCGCCGGGCTGGGACTTTCGAGTTTCGTCTCGGTGGGCAACAAGCTCGACGTGAGTTCGAACGACCTTCTGTGTTATTTCGAACGCGACGAGCGGACCTCGGTGATCGTGCTCTACCTGGAGTCGTTCGGCAATCCTCGCAAGTTCGCGCGAATCGCGCGCCGCGTCGGCGCGCACAAGCCGATCGTGGCGCTCAAGGCCGGTCGGACGACGGCGGGTGTGCGCGGTGCTCGCTCGCACACGGCGGCCGCGGCGTCACCCGACATCACGGTGACCGCCTTGTTACAGAGTGCCGGGGTGATCAAGGTCGATCGCTTCGAGGAGTTGTTGGATGTGTCGGAGATCTTGTTGACCGGGCGACTGCCAAAGGGCCGACGTGTCGCGCTCGTCGGTAACTCCGGTGGTCCGTTGATACTCGCCGCCGACGCCTGCGAGGCCGGCGGTCTCGAGGTGCCGGAGTTGGATGAGCCGACGAAGATTCAACTGAAGGGCAACCTGGTCCCCGCGGCGGCCGTCGCGAATCCGGTCGACCTCACCGCTGACGGAACGGCCGCGAGTTTAGAAACGGCACTCGCGATCGTCCTGGACGATCCCGCGATCGACGCCGCGATCGTGGTGGTCACCGAAGTGACCGCCTTGAGCATGAGCGACGCGCGAGCGGCGGTCGCTCGGGTGGCCGAGCGCCACGAGAAGCCGATCGTTGCCTGTCTCTTGGGCGCGGCACCCGCGCGGGTGTCCAAAGGCGACTCGTTGGTCGGTGAGCTCCAATCGCCCGAACGCGCCGCGACGGCGTTGAACCACGTCTGTCGTTACGCCGAGTGGCGACGCAACGACTGCTCCATGGGCGATGACGTCGGACGACTCGCGAACGAACCTTCGGTACGGTCCCTCGTGGCGTCTCTACTCGCGAGTACTCCGGAAGGCGGCTGGCTCGAACTCGAAGACGCCGCTGCGCTGCTTGGGGCCTGCGCGGTTCCGGTGTTGACCACTCAAGCCGCGTGCAGTGCCGACGAGGCCGTCGCGGTCGCCGAGTCGATCGGCTTCCCCGTCGTGTTGAAGGCCCGTTCGGGCTCCCTCGTTCACAAATCTGACGTCGGCGGCGTGGTCCTAGGGCTCGAGACTCCTGGGGCCGTGCGCGAGGCGTACCTTTCGATGTCGGATCGGTTGGGTGAGCACATGGGCGGGGCCGTGCTCCAACCAATGACCCCTGCCGGTGTTGAGGCGATTGTCGGGCTCGCCGTCGATCCCGACTTCGGCCCCATCGTGATGGCGGGACTGGGCGGCGTGATGACTGACCTGCTGGGCGATCACGCCTTCGCCGTTCCACCATTCAACCCCGGCACCGCCGAGTCCATGATCCATTCACTGCGGGCCGCCGCGTTACTTGACGGCTATCGCGGATCGCCCAAGGTCGACCGGGGCTCCCTGATCGCGGTGCTCGAGTCGATAGCGAAAGTCGCAGAACTGGTCCCTGAATTAGTCGAGCTCGACCTGAACCCGGTGGTGGTCACCGCGAGCGGCGCGCTCGTCGTTGACTGCAAGGCGCGATTGGCCCCTGGTCGCAACGGTCCGGGACCGTTGTTCCGTGCGATGCGATCGACGGCTCGGGATTGAGCGGATTGAGTGTCGCTGCACATCGCGACGGCATAGCACGACGCACTCGTTGTCGCGTCGGGCACGTCGTTGGCCGAGTCCGAAATGATGTTGTATCGCGGGCGCGGGTCCTCGTCGCGCTGGCCCAGAGAGGGCCTCAGATCTGTTCGGGCACCATTTCTATTGCGCCGCAGGGGCATTCGCTCACGCATATCCCGCAGCCCTTGCAGAAGTCGTAGTTGAACTCGTAGCGCTGTGACGCGCCGAGTTTGATGACGGCGTTGTCGGGGCAGACGCCGTAGCAGTTGTCACACTCGAAGCAGTTCCCGCACGATAGGCAGCGGCGGGCCTCGAAGAGCGCGTTGTCCTCCGTGAGGCCGCCGACAATCTCGGCAAAGTTGTCCTGGCGTCGCGCGATCTCGAGTTCGGGTCGTCGAGTGCGCTCGGCGTCTGAGTAGTACCAGGTGTTGAGACGATCGAACGTCGCGAGTTCGTGGCGCGGCGCGTCGACGAGGTCGTGACCCGCGAGGTAGGCGTCGATGCCGCGGGCGGCTCGCTTGCCATGACCGATGGCAATCGTCGCCGTTCGTTGCGAGGGCACCGCGTCGCCACCGGCGAAGACTCCGTCGGTCGTCGCGCTCATCGAGTTCGAGACACCCACGACGCCATCGTCGATCGCGATGTCCGCGACGTGATCCAAGAGGGACAGGTCACTGTCTTGGCCCAGCGCCAGGACGACCGCGTCCGTGCCCAACTCTTCGAACTCGCCCGTAGGTTCTGGGAACCCTTCGTCGTTGAGTCGCATCTTCTCGATGGTCAGGTGGTCACCTTCGAAATTGCTGATGGTCGAGAGCCATCGAACGGTGATGCCCTCTTTGAGCGCTTCTTCGAGTTCCTCGTCGTGCGCGGGCATCTGTTCACGACTTCGTCGGTAGACGATGACCGCGTCGCTCGCGTCGAGACGACGGGCGGTGCGCGCGGCGTCCAAAGCCGTGTCGCCGCCGCCATAGACCACCACGCGGCGCCCGAGGAGGGGCGGGTCGTCTTCGGCCACGCGGTGCAGATACGAAACGGCATCGAGAATTCGAGCGGAGTCACCCGATGGTATTGCGACGCGTCGGGCCAATTGGGCGCCGACACCGAGGTACACGGCATCGAAGCCGCCTTCGCGTCGTTCTCGTTCGATGTCGTGCACGGTGTGATTGAGTTGCACTTCGATGCCCAGGTCGACGATGCGGTTGATCTCGGCATCGAGCACGTCGCGGGGAAGTCGGTAGGCGGGAATGCCGTAGCGCATCATGCCGCCGAGCTTTTCGCTCGCGTCGACGAGGCGGACTTGGTGGCCCAGTTGTCGCAGGTGATACGCCACACTCAAGCCCGACGGACCCGCACCGACGACGAGCACGCGCTTGTTCGTGTCAACGCCCGGCGACGGCAGTGACCACCCGCGTTCGATTGCCAGGTCGCCGAGGAACCGCTCGATGGCGTTGATTCCCACGGCCTCGTCCAGTTGCGCCCGATTGCACACGCTTTCGCAGTCGTGATAACAGATGCGTCCCATGACGGCGGGAAAGGGATTGTCCATGACGAGCTGGCGCCACGCGGTCTCGTAGGCCCCGGACTCGGCGTGGTAGAGCCACTGTTGGACGTTCTCCCCGGCGGGACAGGCGTTGTTGCACGGGGGGAGTCGATCGACGTACACCGGCCGTTCGACGCGCCACGATCCGGTTCGATTCGCGTGACTCGAACCGACTTCGAGGGTTATCGCGAAGGGGAGTTGCGTCATGAGAACACCTCTTCAGTCACTTTCGAGTCCACCTCGTCGGCCGCGAGACCGTAGCGCGCGATGTTCTGATCGGCGATGTCTTGGATCCGAGCGACGATGTCGGGTCGTCCGGACCCCGAGAAGAGATGGCGATAACGCCCTTGGATCGAGAGATACGATTCCACGTCCGTTCGATGGCGGATCTTCGAGACGCCGGTCACGACGCCGTTCTCGGCTTCGAACACGGGAAAGAGACCCGTCTCCTGGGCGAGCCGGGCGACCTTGATCGTGTCGCACGAGGCCGATCCCCAACCGAGGGGGCACGGCACGAGGATGTGTAAGTAGCGCGCGCCGTGCAGTTGCATGGCCCGATGCACCTTTTTCTCGAGATCGTGCAGGTCGGCCACCGTCGCGGTCGCGACGTAGGAGATGCCGTGGGCCATGGCCAGACGCGGCATGTCCTTCCCCTGACCGAAGACGTTGCCCGGATCGGGGCCCACCGCTTCGGTCGTCGCGGTACGCGCCGCCGGCGGCGTGGCGCCTGATCGCTGCACGCCGGTATTCATGTACGCCTCGTTGTCGTAGCAGATGAAGAGCACGTCGTCATTGCGTTCGAACATTCCAGAGAGGCATCCGAAGCCGATGTCGACCGTTCCTCCGTCGCCGGCCTGGGCCACGACGCGAACGTCGTTCAGTCCCTTCACCTTCATGGCCGCCGCGACACCCGTGGCGACGGCCGGAGCGTTCCCGAACAGGGAGTGGAGCCACGCGATGCGCCACGATGTCTCGGGGTAGGGGGTCGAAAAGACCTCGAGACATCCCGTCGCATTCACCGCGATGAGCTGGCCCCCCGTGGCTCGCATGGCCGCGTCGAGCGCGTAGCGAGCGCCGAGCGCTTCGCCACATCCCTGACACGCGCGGTGGCCGCAATCAAGCGAGTCCGAGCGTTGGGGATCGGACTGGACGGTGCGATCACCGTCGTCGAGGAGGCGATTGCCTACGGCGAAGCTCCCGACTTGGTAGAAGTGGACAGGTTGTCGCGTCACGGTGTTCAACCGATCCTGGATGCGACGGCGCCGATATCCGACAGGACGTTCTCGGCGGAAGGACCCGAGCGACGCTGGTCTCCGATGCGGGTCCGCTCGGATTCGACGATGTCGAGGTCGAGGTCCAAGAAGGTGACGGAACCTAAGTGACCCCGTATCGCGTCTTCGAGAACGGCTTCGATGCCGCGCTGGGTGATCGCGCGACCACCGAGTCCCGCGACCACGGAGTGCAGGCTCGGCGACGCGTCGTGGGTCGCCGAGGCGACGTCGGCTGCGAGCACGCCGCCGTATCCAACACTGAAGGCCTTTTCGATGACGACGACTCTCTGGGCGTTCGCCAGCGCCCGTCGGACCTCGTCGAAGGGGAACGGTCGAAAGGTGGTGATGCCGACGACGCCGACCTGGTCGCCCATTGCCCGTCGTTGATCGACCGCGTCTTTAATCGTGCCGAGGACGGATCCCAGCGCGACGACGATGGTGGTCGCGTCGTCCGTTTCATACTCATGGATTAGCCCGCCGCTCGGGCGACCGAACGTCGAAGCGAACTCCGAGGCGAGCGCGGGGATCAGATCAAGGGCGTCGAGTTGACGCAGGTGTGACAGGTACCGGACTTCGGTGAAGGCCTCCGGTCCGACCATCGCGCCGATCGAGATCGGATGAGCCGGGTCGAGCACTTGTCGCGGCTCGTAGCTCGGCAAGAAGGCGTCGACGTCGCTTTGTTCGGGCACATCGATGCCTTCGACGGCGTGGGTGAGGATGAAGCCGTCCATGCAGACCATGACCGGTAGGGAGAGTTCTTCGGCGAGGCGGAAGGCGAGGACGTGCAAGTCGGCGGCCTCCTGATTCGTCTCGGCGAAGAGTTGAATCCATCCGGCGTCGCGAGCGGCCATCGCGTCACTGTGATCGTTCCAAATATTGATCGGCGCGCCAATCGCTCGGTTGGCCAGTGTCATCACGATTGGCAGTCCGAGGCCGGCGGCGTTGTAGACCGCCTCCATCATGAACAACAGGCCCTGGCTCGCCGTGGCGGTGTAGGCCCTGGCCCCGGCGGCGCACGCGCCGATGGAGACCGACATCGCCGCGAATTCGGACTCGACGTTGATGAACTCGCACGGCGAGAGCGTGCCCGCCTTCACCATGACGCCAATCGCCTCGATGATGTGCGTCTGGGGCGAGATCGGATAGGCGCAGACCACCTCGGGGCGACATCGCGCCACTGTTTCGGCGACTGCCCTCGACCCTTCAATTTGTCGCAGCACGTTCGAACTCCTGTTCTGCCTTCACGACGAGTTGGTAGGCGGCCGTGGCGGCGGCGACGTTTCTTTCTCCCGTGTCGCCAATGAAACGTTGGCGAATCGCGGTCGCGATCGACTCCAGAGTGACGTGTGAGGTGAGCGCGGCAAAACCGCCGAGCAGCACGGCGTTGGGGAGCGGTCGCCCGAGATGTTCCAGAGCGAGTTCGGTCGCCGGGCAAGTAAGGAGGCGTTCGTGGTGGAACGTGCTCAGGTAATCACCGAGACCGAGTTCATCGAAACTCTTCGAGGTATTGATCAACACGTAACCCTCGGCCGAGAGCCCGGCGAAGAGATCGACCTGGTGAATCAGCGTCACGTCTTGGATGATGAGGGCGTTGGGATTGATCACGGGCTCTCGACTTCGGATTGGTCGATCATCGATTCGACAGAATGAGACGACCGGTGCACCCGTGCGTTCCGAGCCAAAACTCGGGAACGCTTGGGAGAACTTTCCCTCCGCGAACGCGGCAACGGAGAGCATCTCCGCAGCGGTGACGACACCTTGCCCCCCACGTCCGTGGAAGCGGATCTGGAACACGAGCTCGGCGTTCTCTAGCCACGCTCGGTGGAGCCGACCAACGAGGCCAGGTCCGCCAAGCGACTCGAGTAACCGGTCTCGTTGTCGTACCATCCGAGGACCTTCACGAGGTTGCCCTGCGCCATGGTGAGTCCGGAATCGAAGACACACGAGGCAGAGGAGTTGACGATGTCGCTCGATACCAGTGGCTCGTTCGAGTATTCGAGTAGTCCCGCCAGTCGTCCCGCTCCAGCGGCGCTGCGATAAGCGTCATTAATCTGCGCGATGCTGGGCGTCGCGCGCACCGTGGCGACCAAGTCGGTGATCGACACGTCGGGAATGGGAACGCGTAGAGCGAGGCCGTCGAGGTGTCCCGCCACGCTCGGCATCACGAGTCCCGTGGCCTTCGCGGCACCGGTCGTCGTCGGGACGATGTTGATGGCCGCACCGCGCGCACGGCGAGGATCCTTGTGCAGTGCGTCGACCAGGCTCTGGTCGTCGGTGTAGGCGTGCACCGTCGTCATGAAGCCGTTCTCGATGCCGAAGGCCTCGTCGAGCACCTTCGCGAGGGGTGCCAAGCAGTTCGTCGTGCACGAAGCGTTCGAGATGATGAAGTGCTTGTCGGGGTCGAACTGGTCCTCGTTGATCCCCATGACGAATGTGGCGTCGGGGTCTTGGGCCGGGGCCGAGATCACCACGCGAGTGGCGCCCGCCTCGAGGTGTTCGGTTGCCTTCTCGCGCTTGGTGTACTTGCCAGTCGATTCGACGACGACGTCAATGCCCAGCTCATCCCACGGCAATGCCTTGGCGTGGGGCCCGGCGAGCATCTGGATGCGGCGCTCGCCAACGAGCATCACTTGATCATCAATGAGCACGGGCTCTGGGAATCGCCCGTGCACGGAGTCTCGAGCGAAGAGTCGAGCCAGTGCTTCGGGCGCGCCAAGATCATTGATTGCCACGACTTCGAGTTCGGGGTGCAACGAGAGCGCCGCTCGAAGGAGCGACCGACCCGTGCGCCCGAAGCCGTTGATTGCTATGCGAATCGTCACCTGGGACTCCTTTGTTCGACACGAGGCGGCCATCTCGCGTCGAACTCATCTTGGTTCGGCGAAGAACCGCTGATATAGGGCCAAATGTCACTAGTTGGGGCGTCGAATCGCGTGACGTGGCAAGGGAGGGCGACCGCGTCCGTGTCTCACCAACGGCGCAGCTCAGCGGTGCCGGCCGGTCCTTCGAAGTGAGTGGGCGTCAGACCTAGAGGTCGCGGGCGACGAACTGGGACTGCACGGCGTCGAGGCGAGTGACGAGGTCGTCATGGCGTAGGAGCCCGCCCTGCGTCCCGTACTGACTCGACGTCGTCGCGGCATTCACGGTGGCCCAGCGCAATGCCTCGCGTAACGGCAATCCACTGACGAATGCCGCGACCATGGTCGATGCGAACGCGTCACCGGCTCCCGTGACGTCAATCAGAGGAACAGCGTCGACGTAGGGATCGATCTGGAGCCGTTCAGTGTCGTTGGCCGCACAGGCGCCTCCGCTTTCGTCGAAGACCACGACGTTGCGCGCCTCGAGCTTCAAGAGTTCATCCAGCACGCGACCCGAATCGCTCGACGCGACACCGGTGATCGCGTTGGCCGCGGTAGCGCTGCAGAGGAGTAATTCTGCTCGGGCGTACAGTCGGGCCAGTCGTTCGGTTCCCGCCTCCAATTGGAATGTGCCGGGCTGGAACGCCAGTCGGACGTTCGAGAAATGGTCCAGCCAGTCGGCGAGTTCGTCTTGGTAGGCCAGCGCGTCGGGGCCGAGGGAGTTGACGTACAGCCACGCCGGAACTTCGAAGTCCCGAAACCCCTTCCAGTGGTAGTTGAAATCGGCGTGTCGCACGAGGATCGTTCGCTCAGTGCCGAAGGTGAGGACGAAGTTGCGAACGGTGTGACTTGGTGAATCGACGTGAATGAGGCTCGTGTCAACGTCTTCGCTCCGCATCGCACTCAATATGTCCAGCCCGATTTGGTCGTGAGCCAAGAAGCTGGCGAGACCGACTCGTAGCCCGAGCCGAGACATCGCCACCGCAGCGTTGGCGGCACTCCCGCCCGTGGCTGGGAGGGAATCCTCTTCGAGAATCAACTTCGCGCCGAGCGGTATCTCGAGCCATCGCCCGTCATCGTCATCGCGCACGCGCACGAGCCCTTCGGGAAGTTGGATGAGCTCGTCCGTCACGACGTCACCGAGACTGACCACATCGAACTTCTGCGCGTTGGTTACGAATCCCACGGTTCTCCTACGCGCCCGCGTCGGGGGGACCTATCAGCGCGTGGCCGTCGCAGCATCGAATTCGAGGCGCGCCTTCGAAGCACTCCAACAGATCGTGGTCGAGCCGATGGGCTGAACCCACTGGTTCGACACGCGAGAGCATTGGCGTAAGTCTAGGTCGAGAGGTTGAGCGTAATTTCCGAGAGATCGATGCGGCGGCGAAAAAACGGTGGCCGATGACACCGGTGGCAGCGAAAAACGGACGTCCGAGTTCGCAGTGGTCGCGACTCGCCCAAGGTCGCTCCGGCGATCTCAACATGGGAGCTACGAATAATTATTGGCGATCGGTGACGCCAATCGGAAGTTGACGAGCCGATATTGTGACCGGATGGAAATGGAGTTCGCCGGCGAGGTGTGGGAGTGGCGCGGACCGTCACCATTCTTCTTCGTGTCGGTGCCTGACGAAGAGAGCGCCGAACTCGAATCGATGTTGTCACTCGTCACCTACGGCTGGGGAATGATTCCCGTTGAAGCCACCATCGGCTTCACGCGATGGACGACGTCGCTCTTTCCAAAGGATGGACGATACGTCGTGCCGCTCAAGAGCGCCATTCGTAAGGCCGAAGGAATAGGTATTGGAGACACTGTCAACGTGCGATTGGGCGTCGCACTCTGAGTGTGTCGAACCATTGGTGCGCCACCACGTCGGAGGTTCAGGTCGTCACGCTGTCGCGGCGATGAGGCAGTACCCAATCCGGTCGAGGGAAGTGACAGGTGTAGCCGTTGGGGTAGCGCTCGAGGTAGTCCTGATGTTCCGGTTCGGCCTCCCAGAAGGGGCCGAGCGGGCCGACCTCGGTAACGACTTTGCCCGGCCACAGTCCCGAAGCATCGACGTCGGCAATCACGTCGTCGGCGATCTGACGCTGCGCATCGTCTAAGTAGAAGATCGCTGAACGGTAACTCGTGCCGACGTCGTTGCCTTGTCGATCCATCGTGGTCGGGTCGTGAATCTGGAAGAAGAACGCGAGGATGTCGCGGTACGAGATCACCGCGGGGTCGAAGATGATCTCGATCGCTTCGGCGTGGCCATCGTGGTGTCGATACGTGGCGTTCTCAACGGTCCCGCCGGTGTAGCCCACGCGCGTCGAGACGACCCCCGGACGCTTACGGATGAGGTCCTGCATTCCCCAGAAGCAGCCCCCGGCGAGTATCGCGGTCTCGGTTTCAATGGTCACTGTGTCGCCTCCTCTTTCGGTGTCGCGTTGTCGAAGAGATGCTTGTAGTCGCCGTAGCCCGAGGCATCGAGCTCGTCGTACGGGACGAATCGTAAGGCCGCCGAATTGATGCAGTAGCGAAGACCGCCCTCTTCTTTGGGCCCGTCGTCAAACACGTGGCCGAGGTGACTGTCACCACTCGAGGAACGCACTTCGATCCTCGTCATGCCAAAGCTGCGATCCTTGTGCTCAATGACGTTCTCGGCATTCACCGGAGCCGTGAAGCTGGGCCATCCGCAGTCGCTGTCGAACTTCTTGGTCGAGGTGAAGAGTGGTTCTCCGGACACAATGTCGACGTAGAGCCCCGCTTCGTGGTGATCCCAGAATTCATTTCGGAAAGCCGGTTCGGTGGCGCTCTCTTGCGTCACGGAATATTGGTGAGGCGTCAATCGGGCGATCGCCTCCTGGTCCTTCACGTACTTTTCGCTCATCGCTACTCCTTCACTCGCGATACATACTGGTGTCTCGCGTTGCCTTCATAACGGTATCGGGGAGAACGGTTTTCGTTACAAAGCCCCTCCCGATGGGGAGGGGCTTTGCGCGTAGTTGGCAACACCTTCACAGACGAAGTCGCCAAGATGGCGTTAAATGGACTACTCGACCATCGCCAGCGAGGCCATCTCTTCGGCGGTCTCTTCGGCGTTCGAGGCGACATTCTGGGTCGGTCGAATGGCGATATAGGCGACGAGGAGCGCCAGGCTGATGATGCCCGCGCCCGTCAAGAGTGCGTCCGCCCGCCCGTGGGCAACGGCGATGCTCGTGAGCGCGGCGACTCCGATGGCGCCACCGGTCTGTTGCATGGTTTGGAGCATTCCTGACGCGGCGCCAGCGTCAGCGCGCGGGACTCCTTGGAGAATCGTGACGCTAAGGGGCAAGAAGCAACATCCCGCGCCGATGCCGAAGAGGGCGAGCGGTCCGAACAGGCTCTCGAAATAGCTTTCGGACGGCGTCGCCTTCGAGATCCAGAGTGTCGCCACGCCAAGAGTGAACAGTCCGAAAAGGAGTATCGGACGAGCACCGATCCGACTCACCAGGCGCGGCGTGATGCGTGAACTGGTGAAGATCAGAGCCGTCATTGGCAGGAAGGCGAAACCGGCTTCGATGGCGCTGAAGTGCAGGTCGCTCTCGAGGTACTGGCTGATGAAGAAGAAGACGCCGTACATCACCGACGGTACCAGCATCATTGTGAAGTAGGCCGGTCCACGAAGGCGATCGGTCAACAGTCGCATCGGCAGGAGTGGTTGTGATCGTCGCTTTTCCACTTGAACGAATGACACGAGCAACACCGCGCTGAGGGCGAAGGAGCTGAAGGTGACTGAGCGGCTGCCGTGTTCAGCGATCCGGATGAAACCGTAGATGAGGCTCCCGAGGCCGCCGGTGACTAACGCCGCGCCGGCGACGTCGAGACGTCCACCGTTGCGCGGTGGTTCCGGTACGAAGCGCGGGGCCAAGAGGATGATGGCCATGCCGATGGGCACGTTGATGAACAAGACCCAGCGCCACGACACCCACGACGTCAAAGCGCCACCCAGGATGAGACCGAGTGAGCCGCCTCCAGCCGACACCGCAGTGAAGATGCCCAATGCTTTGTTGCGGGCGGGACCTTCTTCGAAGGTGGCACTGATCAGACTCAGGGTGCTGGGCGCCGCCATTGCGGCACCGACTCCTTGGACCGCACGGGTGAGCAGCAACATTGTCGACGTCGTCGCCATTCCCCCGAGTAACGAAGCCGCGGTGAAAATCGTGAGACCGATGACGAGCATGCGACGTCGACCGAAGACGTCGCCCGCTCGACCGCCGAGGAGCAGCAGTCCTCCAAAGGCCAAGCTGTAGGCGTCGATGACCCATGAGAGACCGGCTGAACTGAAGTGCAGCGAGTGTTTGATGGGTACGAGGGCAATGTTGACGACAGTGGCGTCGAGGACGAACATCAACTGACAGGTGACAATGATTGCTAAAGCGATAGTTGTGGCACGTTTTTGGGCGTGAGAAATCAGAGGCACGGTGGCTCCTTTTGGATTAGAGGCCTAAAACTCCGGACATTCGGTGATCGAACAACCTCGTTACCCGAAGGCGTTGCTTTTGGTCTCCGGAGGACCTAACATGAGGATGCCTCCACATACTATACGGAGGCTACCTCCGGTTGCAATTATTTTGTGAAATACTTTTGGGGCAGTCCTTTTAGAGGGAGCGGCCATGGATGGAACGGTGGTGAGGAAGCGTCCTCGACGGGCAGACGCTCAGCACAACTACGACGTGATCTTGGCCGCCGCTCGCGCCGCCGTCTCTGAACGCGGTGGCGATATCGTGCTCGAAGACATTGCCCGTAACGCCGGTGTGGGCATTGGGACGCTCTATCGGCACTTCCCGACGCGTCAGGCGTTGCTCGAAGCTGCGTTCCTCGATGAAGCTCTTGAACTTCGTCAACGCGCCGAGGATTTGAGATCCGCTCCGGCGCCGCTGGATGCACTGATCGATTGGCTGAGTCTGCAAATGGACTTCGGTGCACACGGACGAAGCATGGGCGCCGCCGTCATGAACGCGAAGCACACGGAGGGCACCGAGATTCAAACTGCGTGCGTCGACATGCGAGAGGCCGGCGCCGTGCTCTTGCGACGTGCGCAAGACGACGGCGAAGTCCGTCCAGACGTGGAGATCGTCGATCTACTTCGTTTGATGCACGGCATCGTCATCGCCAACGAACAGGCTCCCGATCAGTCGCGCGTCAAACCGATGTTCGACGTCGTCATCGCCGGCATTCGAACCTGAACTAATCCTCGCGCTGCGTCGGTTCGAGTTCGACAAAATAAATCGTGCGATCCGTCATTTTTTGATAGTCGCCCCATCCGCCATAGTGGTTCACGAGCGTGTTCCAAAGTGTCGGATCATCCGTTGAAGGCACCGCTCGTGCTCGTGCCGTAAATCGCTCCGCGCCTACCTGCACGGTCACTTCGGGAGCCTGACGCACGTTCAGTAGCCACTCGGGATGACCCGGTCGTCCTCCATTGGAAGCGACGACGTAATGAAGGCCAGCCTTCTCGTAGTAGAGGAGTGTTACCGATCGCCGGATTCCACTTTTTCGACCGCGCGTCTCCAAAATCAACATCGGTCCTACCGGGCTCTTATGACCGATGACTCCCCGGGTGAGGCGATAGAGACGCACGTGCCATCGATAGATCGTTCGTCCGACGGTCCGATCGATGGCTACGGTGAGCTTCAACGCCGTTGCCTTTCTTTGAGAGTCACTTGTGAATTCTTTCACGGTTCGCATTGAACGATGTAACGACGATCAAAGGAAAGCGTCCGCGCTGATTGTCACAAGGGGAGTGCCCTTTAAGTTGGTCGCGAAGGACACGTCGTGGTGTCCAAGAGGAGCGACGCTATGGAGATCATCAGAAACGACGACGGAAGTCTGTTGGTACCCATCCCTGAAGGGCGTCATCACGAGAGTGACGACGTATCAGATGCACCGGCCGGTGACGTCGTCGACGTCGTCGAATCGCCGACGACGAGACTGTTGCATCCCGGTGAAGGTGGCTACAACGAAGCCCTCGCCGAGTGGGACCTACAACAGAACCCCGACCGCGCTCCTGCTGTTTCGACCGCGAGTGGGCGAGAAGAGGCCATGAACGTCGTGCACGCCGTGGCCGAGTCCCCGGATCACGACGTCGCTGGCGCGCTCAAAGATGTGAACAACCCCGAAGCGAGCGGCGAGGCGTTGCGCCACGTGCTCATCGGTGGGACACATTCGGTCGAGGCGTTCTCCGAAGAGGTGGCCGAGGCCGAAGGGGGAGAGCCGCTTCCGGCGCACAAGATGACCAAGGTCATCGGCGAGGTCCTGGCCGAACTCGACAAATGACCGTCCCTCTCATTGCGGTGTGAGCACACGGTTCGCTCAGCGTCCCGAGCGGCGCCTACATTCGAAGGGTTTACTGAAGGTAAAGGACTGGTGTGACGTGGACGTTCAAGAACTGTTAGGCAAAGTCGCTCAACATTTGTCAGTCAGCCGCGCTTTCGGCACGGCGTACGAAAGGGACGGATCACTGATTATCCCAGTGGCACTCGTCGCGGGCGGCGGAGGCGGTGGTGAAGGCACTTCGGGTACACCGACGGACAACTCCACTGATGAGATCGGGCGCGGGGATGGCGACTCAACCACTGACGTGGCGCCGTCCGGTTCCGGCTCCGGCGGCGGCTTTGGCGGCGTGGTCATGCCCGTCGGCGTTTACGTTGTCAAGGACGAACGAGTCCGATGGATGCCGGCCGTAAACGCGAACTTAGTCATTGTCGTTGCCTTCTTGACGTTGCGAATGATCGCGCGCGCCCGTCGTAGGGCCCATCGTCACGCTTCGTAATCGTATCGACGAATGCAACGCTCAATCGTTGAGACGCTCGTTGCGCTCGTATGATTGGGGAGTGCGACGCAGACCGCCGGAGACCTTGCGTCACGAACCTGCCGTGATTAATCGACAATGGTTCGCGCGACGCCGTTACGGCTTCGGCGTTCGGCCCACGACGTGGCAAGGCTGGGTGGTCACAGCGGTTGCCGTGGCCGGCGCGATCGGCGCCCTCGCCGGTGTCAAGAAGACCGCCGGCGAGATACTTTTCGTGGTCGTTGTTGGTTTCTATCTCGCTCTTGCGTACAGCCTTGGCGGCACCAAGAAACAGGTCCTTGCCACTGAGCGCGGCCTCGAATCCGTAGACGAGCCCGCGCTCGAATCCGGGATCGCGAAGGTCCGCGTGCCGCGCGCGATATTGGGCGCACAATCACCTCGCGACATCGCTGAAGCGATCGTGTCGCACACCGGAAAGTTTGCTGACGCGACGGAAGATGCCGTGACGAGCGATTCAGTCATCGTGGTCAAGCACCTCACGAAGCAGTTCGGTCAGCGCGTTGCGTTCGAAGATGTCACCTTCACTGTGCGTCGGGGCGAAGTCTTCGGTTTCCTCGGACCAAACGGGGCCGGAAAGACCTCAATGGTTCGCACGCTCAGCACTCTGGTAGCGCCAACCTCCGGGACCGCCGAGGTCGCCAGCCTTGCCCTCGCAAGTAAACACGACGTTGAGATCCGTGAACACATCGCGGTGATGACGGAAGTTCCGGGCCTGTATTTACGCTTGAGTGTCACCGAGAATCTTGCGTTCTTCGCGGGACTCTACGGCTACCGCGATGCCCAATCGCGAATTGATCGAGCTCTAGAGGCCGTAAATCTCACGTCCCGGGCGAGCGACCTTTGCGGCAGTCTGTCGAAGGGTCTTCGTCAGCGCGTGGGATTGGCTCGCGCGCTCCTCAATGACCCAAAAATCATCTTCTTAGACGAGCCGACGGCTGGACTCGATCCCGTGGCTTCACTCGAGGTGCACAATCTGATCATCGCCCTCCGTGACAAGGGCGTCACCGTGTTCCTGACGACGCATCGCTTGGACGAAGCCGAAAAGTTGTGTGACCGCGTTGCCATCTTGAATACCACGTTGCGCACCGTCGGTCGAATTGACGACCTTCGACAAAAGATGTTCGAGAAGTCCATACTCGTTTCAACCGCGGCTCCGTTGGCGAACCCCGAAGGACTGTTCTCCTCGATGGAAAGTGTCGCCAGTTGGTCGATGGACGATACCGGCGGCTACGTACTCACCGTGAGCGACGTCCGTGCGGCGGCACCTGTGATTACCCGGGCACTTGTCGCGGATGGGGCCGACGTCCTTTCGCTCGCCGAAGGTCATCATTCACTGGAAGAGGTCTATTTGGAACTGGTGGGTGCCGCAGGCAGAGCGGGTGAAAAGTGAATCAAAGCGCGATCCGAATTCGCGCCGTGATGCGTAAAGAGTTCCAGGAATACCGTCGTAATCGGTTCATCATCTACACGATGGGCACGTTGCCATTGATCTTCACCGCTCTCCCGGTCATCACGCTGTTCAGTATTTCGAACACGGCACCGCCATCGGTCGTGCGAACTCAAGTTGCCATCACGCTCTTGTTACTACTGGTGATACCCGTGGTCCTTCCTGCGACGATTGCCGCGTATTCCGTGATTGGCGAGCGCGATCAGGGCACGCTCGAGCCGCTACTCACGACTCCAATCAGCCGCGAAGAGTTCCTCCTCGGCAAGTCACTCGCGGCGACGATTCCTACGGTCGGTGTCGCGTACGTGTTCTTCATCGTGCTGGTGGTTGCGATCCGACTTGGCGCGTCCAGCGTCGTCGCTCATGCGGTCTGGCAGCCCTCGTGGTTCTTGGCGGAACTCCTCTTCGCACCGTTGCTCGCGGCCTGGTCGGTGTGGGTCGGCACGGCGATCTCTGCTCGCTCCTCGGACGTGCGAGTAGCTCAGCAGCTCGGCACACTCGCGAGCCTGCCCGCCCTCGTGTTGCCCCTGTTGATGTCGCTCCAGGTCTTCAAGCCAACTGCGACCGTGGCCGTCGTCATTGCCGTGGCTCTGGCAGTTATCGACGTCGGGGCCTGGCGGATAGTTTCGAAGATGTTCGACCGCGAGCGACTCATTACTGGAGCCTCTGCGGTGACGATGCGCGCCGAGGTAGGCACGTAGCCGTTGCCCACTGGGTTGAAGCCGCCGACGGTCCAGCCAAAAGCACGTTCCAATTAATCTTGTTAGATTTGTCGAACCCCGCTGAGACGGGGGGGGTATGGGTCCGGACGATGCGCCCGTCGGAGATGGGATAGATGCAAGGGCGATTTACAAGAGATCATTCGAAATCGACGAGTGCGATACGTAGATTCCTTCTGGGCGCGCGAAGAGCATTGTGCGCGCTTACGGTGGGCGTCCTGATCGACCCGGCCACCCCGGCGCTGTCGTCGAATGCCAGCGTCAGTTCACGTGACGCCCTGCGGTCCATCTCTGAAGGGCCAAAGTGCAACCCTTGCAGTGGTCAAATCAACGCTCATCACGACGACGATCCTCCTCCGGTCTTCCCGTGTTGGTGGTTCTGGTGGAGCGTATGTCCGTCGCCAACCACGACCACGACCACGACCACGACAACGACCACGACAACGACGACCATGCCGCCGCCTCCGCCGCCGCCCCGACCGGCCACCACGACAACAACAACTACGACCACCACGACCACCACGACGACGACAACAGTTCCACCAACGACCACCACGACATTGGCGCCGGTACACATCAAATCGAACCCTCCACCAGCGCCCGCTCCGCCTCGATTAGTCACGGTCGAGCCCTTCGCTGAAGGTTCGTATGCATTGTCACGGAAGTTGAAATCAGAGATTCAAAAGTTGGCGAAGACGATTCAAAAGCGTCACTACAAGATCGTCACGCTTACGGGATATACGGACAATGTCTTCACGGTGGCCTTCAACGTCACTCTGAATCAAAATCGTGCTCAGGCGGTTTTGACACGCCTGTCATTGGATCTTCAGTCACTAAGAGTCACCGGCGTAACGGTGTCAATCGTCCCTGGATACAACGTTGTGCTCGTTGCCACCAACACAACTGCGAAGGGTCGAGCTCAGAATCGTCGCGTCGTGGCGACTCTCAAAGCGAACTGACTTCGACCGAAATGAAGATACCCGTCGCCTCAGTCGGCCGACGTTGGATTCGACGTGCCGTATGGGCGTCGGCGCTAATCCTTCTTGTCGGTCCGCTGCCCACGGCCCTTTTGGGCACTGCAGCCAGCGCATCGACCGACCAGTGGGCCCACGGACACCGTGTACGTCACGAATTTGAATCTCAATGCCGTCACCGCGATCGACACGGCCAACAATCGTACGACGATCGTTCGCGGAACACCACCGGCCTTGAACGGTCCCCTCGGAATCGCAATAGCTCCTGACGGAAATACCGCCTACGTCACCAATTCGAGCTCGAACACTGTTACTCCGATCGGACTGCATCACACTTCGTTCACTCTCGAGACACCTATTCGAGTGGGAGGCGGGCCCGCCGCAATCGCTATCTCGCCGAACGGCGCAACCGCCTACGTGAGTAACTTCAATTCCAACACGGTGACTCCAATTGACCGCGCGACGTCAACTCCCGGGCGCCCAATATCGGTGGGCGCGGGTCCTTGGAGCATCGCGGTGAGTCCCGACGGGAAGTGGGTGTACGTTTCGAATTCTGAGGGACAGTCCGTCAGCGTGATCAATACAATGTCGCGCGCCATGACACTGTTGCGACTTTCGAGCGCCCCCCAAGCTATAGCGGTTGCCCCGAACGGCGCAGTCGCCTACGTGGCGAACGGCAAACTGGTGACCCCAATCGATTTGGCATCCGGTACGCCGGTCCTCGAAGCTGGTATTGCCGTACCGAACGGTCCGCTCGGCATCGCGGTGACTCCCGACGGATCGATGGCCTACACAGCCAATACGGATGACACCGTCACGCCGAGCAACCTAGCGACCACACCCGCGAAGCCTGGTGACGCTTTTTCGGTGGGCAGCATCACACAGCCCGACGGGATCGCAATTTCACCTGATGGACAGACCGCCTACGTGGCGAACGCGACGAACACCGTCACGCCAATCGACTTCGGAGCAACAAGTCGGCCAAAGCACAGCTTTCGCTGAACGTAGTGTCGGCGCTGCGCTCGACGCCTTCATCGGGGCCGCCCGGGATTGCCATCACGCTGCGAGATCCTACGTTCAGTGCGGGCTGCAAGACGCTGAATGTATTCTTTGACGACCAACTGATTGACTCCGTGATTAGTGCATCAATCGGATTCTCGGTGCGGCACCTCGTCATCCCGGGTGACGCCACATTGGGCGCGCACCACCTCGAACTTTCCTGCACGTCGGCTCGACCTTGGCTCTTGTCAACGTCGTTCGTAGTGACGGTCACGAGGAATCACCTTTCTGAGTTCAGCGTGGCCATGCCGAGCCCGACGCAGGTGAGCAACCACATTGTCGCCTCGGGTGGAATCAGTATTGGCTTCTTACTCGTGAGCCGACTCATCGCCGCCGGGTTCCCCAGTGAATGGCTCGACTCGACCTACGCCGAGAATCGTGAACGGATTCAGGCGCGCGCACGGCGACGTTTCCCGCGACTCTTCATCGACCGCGAGAAGGAGAAATCAACCAGACGCCGCTTGACGGTGGGCACCGTGGCCTTTTTCGGCTTCATCGGCTTTGCCGGCCTCATCAACTCGTTCCTGGACAGGGGTTTCGGATTCAATCGCACGACACTCTGGTTGTACCTCGGTGAGTGCATCGGCGTCGCGATCGTGACGCTCACTTCACAACTGCCGATTCT
>Ga0207933_1000929_pt1 | contig 24893 bp, 23 predicted proteins | sample NGESurdeep092012_4_FD_184488 | JGI IMG/M metagenome (GOLD analysis project Ga0207933, IMG submission 184488) | Arctic peat soil microbial communities from Barrow, Alaska - NGEE Surface sample F53-3 deep-092012 (SPAdes) | ecosystem: Environmental > Terrestrial > Soil > Wetlands > Peat ... | reverse complement strand
GTCGTAATCGGATTCACGCGCCAGCGACCGCTCAATGCGTGCCAATTCCTGGCGGATATCCGCCTCCAGGTCGCGCAGCTGCGCACTCGATATTGCTCCGGTCGATCTCATTTCGGTCCTCCTCCAATGTGATGGGCAGTCGCCCTCTTCAACTAGTCATCATTCCCGCGAAACCGGGAATCCATCCTGTCCGTCATTCCCGCGAAAGCGGGAATCCATGTTCCTTCCGCTAGCCTTCCGTAGCGGCCCAGAACTCCATCCGTTCAGCGCTCGGCAGTGCTCGTCGCGCGAGCGCTCCGGCTCTTACAACCGACTGATAACGTCGAAACAACGAACCGTTTGCGCCCCAGAATTCCGTCGGCAGGTCCATCAGCGCGCGTAGCAGATCCCCGCGGAAGAATCCGGCAGATGCGAGCGGATCGCGCTCGAGTACGTCGAGCACCCTCGGCACAGCATCATGGATGTCCCTGACGTTTCGCAGCGCGATGTACAGGTCAGCGTCGTTCTCAATGCACAGTTTCATGGTCTCGAGTAAATCCTGCAAAAGCGGGTATTGATCCTCTGGTAATCGTCTGATTCAGGCAAGTGCTACCTGTTTCGTCTGTTTTTCTATCTCCTGTTGTAGACTCTCCTCCAGATTCGACTGTTGTGTCAGCAGATTCGCAGCAGGGTGTAGCGGTGGCTGTTCTGAGTGATTTCATATTTGCGTACCTTCAACGCGCGAACTGGACTCGGAACGCGCATGGGGTGAATGCAAAAAACCCCGTCCTGGCTGGAAGCGCAGGCGGGGTGTCGAGTTGGCGAGAGAGAATCTCGCCGCTGACTGTGGACCGGATCAGCTTATGTCGCTGATTCCCGGCTCCCCGTCCTGCTCTGGTATGTAATTGTGGGCAATCGCATCGCCGAGACGCGGCTGCACCGCGTACTCCTGCGCATCATCCATCTGAGGTCGACTCGTTTGGGCGTGCGGACGCCGACGGGACGGCAGGCCATGGCTCGGCCGTTGCCGCAAGTCGGATCCAGATCCGCGCGTTGAGTTGAGTTCGACATCAGGAAAGCTCCAGTTAGCAAAAGAATCGCGTTTGCCGATAGCTGTGTCACGGTGCAGGTGCACCGCCGGACACGATCAGAACGAACCGCAAAACGCCGGACACGTCTGTTGCTGGTATATCGGGACGCGACTTCCTGTTGATAGGTTAGCCCGGGGCGTGGCGAAAGTCAAGAAAAGCCACCTGACCGTGTGTTCGCACCGAAAACCGACCGTTCACATCGTCAATACACGGAACTTTCAGGAATGTTCCATTCCAGGTAGGTCCGTGCTGTGGCTTGTAAGTATCGGCATCTCATGCCGAGTCTTTTCGGTTCTGAGGGAGGCGTCCAACTACCTCTGCCACTTTCTGTCCCAACACCCGTGACGTAGTCCACTTCCCACCAAACACGCTCACTACCCGCCCCTCTACCTCAATCGTCTCCCCGCGCCGTTGCGCGTGCGCGGATTTCCCGAAATCGACCAACGGCCGTACTCCGGCAAACACAGATTCAACATCCGTGTCATGAATCTGATCCACAAAGAATGTGTTATACGCGTTGAGTAGATACTCACGCTCCGCCGCACTGCACACGATTGGGTCGTCCAGGCTTTGTCGCACTTCCGTGGTTCCGACTAATGTGCGTCCGTGATACGGCAATGCGAACACCAGACGTCCGTCCGATGCAAGATTGAGTGCGAATCCAGCTTCAATCGGCCTGTTGACGACGAGGTGCGATCCGCGCACAAGATCGAGTTGTGTGTGAGACGGAATTCCGCTCGCGTCCAACAATGCACGGGCCCACGGGCCAGCAACGTTCACGATGGCGTCGAATTGAAGTGCGCCGTCCGATGTACGCAGCTCACCATCGCGTGCAATGTGCGTGACGTCGGTATGCTCGCGAATGACGACGCCATCCTCAAGTGCGCGATCCGCCGCCCAGCGACCGAGTGCAGCGTCGTCCATCTGCGCATCGAAGTATGAGAATACACCACGAAGCCCGTCGCGCTTCAGCACGGCTGCACGAGCGGGGAGGTTGTTCGCACTCCACCATTTATGCCTGCCGAGTGTTGTGCGGCCAGATAACAGATCGTACGCAGTCAGGCCCACGGCGAGCGTGAGATGTCCGTGCGATGCGTGGCTGTACAGCGGCAAAAACAGCTCGACTCGGCGCGTGAGCGTCGGCGCGTGCTGCATCCACCAGCGTCGCTCGTGCAATCCCTCATATACCTGTCGTATGTCGCCCTGCTCGAGATATCGCAGGCCGCCATGCAGGAGCTTGGTGGACGCGCTACTCGTTGCGCCCATCAACGCGCCACGCTCGAATAGCGTGACCTCGTGGCCGCGCGCTCGGAGTGCCCATGCGCTCATCACTCCGTTGATCCCGCCGCCGATGACTGCGACTTTCATGGTGTCAACCAACGCTACGCAAACAACGCAGCGTTCTCCTCGACGTGCTTCTCATCTCGCATTCCTACGACCACGCTGGCCAGGGTCGGTAGCATCCGGACGAACGACAGCGCGGCTGCGGCGTCCGTATTCGCTTCCGGAAATGTTTCACGCACCGCTGGTGGTAGATCATGCGCCAGTCGTCCCTGCATCAGTGGTGCAACCGCTATCATCGCGAGGCCAAGTTCAGCGGCTGCTTCGAGCGACGTTCGTTCGTGTCCGTCTACTATCTGAGTCGGCGCGCGCACGCCTTCCATCATTCCGAGATTGACTGGCATCTGTACCGCAACCAGGCGATTCGCGCCGCCCGCGACGTCGCGGGCGGCATTTACCAGATACTCGATCGATAGATGGTTCGGCGCTTCAATTGGAACGCGCAAGCCATTCCACGTTGCACAGCCATACGATCTGATGAGCCCGTCACGTACGCACTCCTCGAGCGTTGCAAATGCAGCGTGCATGCGGATGTCGAATTCATCACGCGAGACTGCTTCGAGTTGCTGTTCGGGATTGTGTATGTAATAGATGTCGATCGACCTGACGCCGAGGTTGGCGATGCTGCGTTCGATCTGATTGCGCAGGAAGGTTGGAGAGATACAGTGGCCACCTGCCACGAGATCTGTCGAGTCGATGATGCCCGTGTCGAGGTATTCTCGCTTGACATAATCGCGGTACTCGTCCTTGCTGGCTGGCGGCGGTGCCCCGAGAGGCAGGTAACCGCCCTTGGTAGTAACGAAGACCGTGTCTCTCTCTGGTGCGACCTCGCGGAGGGTACGCCCGATCACACGTTCGGAGAGCTGGCACCGGTAGTTGATCGCCGTATCGATGTGGTTGATCCCGAGCTGAAGCGCTCGCTTGAGCGCACGTTCGTATGCGGAGTCCTCCTCGTCGGTCGGGGCTCCGAGTGCCGATCCTATCCCGAGAGCCGAGAGAGCGGGCGGCTGAGACCGCGTTTCTGCGTCTGGTGCTGGCTGCATCCGGCGGGATGATGCCGGACGTACAGCCACATTGCAAGTAGCTCCATGGGTAAACGAGCGTTTAGTCGGATTTCCCCTGTAGTATGACCGCGCGATGTTTATAGATTACAAGGCTGATCCCGATTGACGGAGATACGTACCAAATGCCCCATTTTGCAGCTCTCGCCACCGCCTGGTGGAAGCCAATTCTGTTCATCATCATCGCTGGTCATGTGACCAACGTGTGCGTTACGATATTCCTGCACCGTGCCCAGACCCATCGTGGCGTCAAGCTGAACTACTTCGCTGCGCTTCCAATGCGCATCTGGCTGTGGCTTTCGACGGCGATTGTCACCAAGGAGTGGGTCGCGTGCCATCGCAAGCACCATGCGTTTGCGGACCGCGAGGGTGATCCACATTCGCCACTTATGGAAGGGCTTCGCAACATCGTTCTCAAGGGCGCCTTCTACTATCGGAAGGCCGTCAGGCAGCCCGGTATGCTGGAGAAGTATGGCAAGGGAACCCCGACCGACTGGCTCGAGCGGCATGTCTTCTCGAAGCTCAACTGGGTTGGCATTCTCCTGATGCTCGGTATCGATATCTGGTTGTTCGGCTTCTTCATCGGACCGCTCGTCTGGGGCATTCAGATGATCTGGATTCCGTTCTGGGCAGCTGGCATCATAAACGGGGTCGGTCATGCCATCGGCTACCGGAACTTCGATGTGAAGGATGAGAGCCGCAACATCTCACCAATCGGTATCTGGCTGGGCGGCGAAGAGCTTCACAACAACCACCACGCAGATCCTCACAGCGCGGTCTTCTCGGCCCGCTGGTTCGAATTCGATATCGGGGCTCTGTACCTTCGCATCCTGGCAATCTTCCATCTCGCGGAAATCAAGTACGCGCGTGGAATGCGGCAGACTCCTGAGGAGATGCGCGACGCCGCCTGAGGCGTCGCGTATTCGACCAACAAGATGCCAGCTATTGTAGTCTGCACGCGTTGCGGTCAGACGCGCGAGGGATTTGAGCGCGCTCCATTCCCGGGCGCGATCGGCGCCCGCGCGGTTCAGGAGATCTGTCAGCACTGCTGGGGCGATTGGCTCAAGCAGCAGACCATGCTCATCAACCACTACGGGCTCAACGTCATGGACCCGCAGGCTCGCCAGTTCATCACGCGCAATATGGAAGCGTTCCTGTTCAAGCACGGCGAGTCCAGTGAGATCGACACCAGCAAACAGGGTACGATAAGCCACTCGTAGCAGGCATTCTCTGGCGTTAGCAGCCGCTGTAGCAACCAAATAGCAATCAACTAGCAACCCTTTGTCGCTGTCAGCGGAGTGCCGGATCCGGCACCTCGACCGCAGTCCCGAACGGATGGAGATCGCCGTACAATGCTGAAAACTTCCACAGGCGGTCGCGCGAACGTGGCGCTGGCCGTTGCCGGAATCCTTATCGTACTTGCCTGTTCTCCGAGCAAGACGGATACGCCACCAACGAGCCAACTGGCGTCGACACAGGGTCTGGCCGCGCATGCTTCGGCGACTCTGGCTCCGGGAACGCCTGGGACTCCGGTTCGTGTTTACAAGGATGCTGATTGCGGCTGCTGCAAGGCCTGGGTTCAGCACATGAAGGACAACGGATTCCAGGTGACAGCGATCGATGAGCCAGCAAGAGTCCTCGACTCGATCAAAACGGCCCATGGCATTACGCAGGCGACTGCCTCGTGTCACACAGCGGAAGTGGGTAAGTACGTGATCGAAGGTCATGTGCCTGCAGATCTGGTCGAGAAACTCCTGCAGGAACATCCCGCCGATGTTGTTGGACTCACGGTACCGGGTATGGTTACAGGCTCTCCCGGTATGGAGGGTGGGACTCCCGAGCACTACACAGTGCTTGCCATGATGCGCGACGGGACCACTCGGCCGTACGCCGAGCGGTAGCGCCACCCTCGGTCATCCCGCCGAAGGTCGGGATCCAGTCGCACCGGCAGATGGGGGAACATGGGATTCCCGCTTTCGCGGGAATGACGACGAAGCGCGGGGATGACAGAGTTGGGCGAATCTGCGTATATATGGTCGATACGACATTGTCAGATACGTCCCGTTCAGGAGCTTGTTGGATGACTGTTCGATCTTTCGCCGCATACGCGCTGCTTGCGAGTGCTGCCGCGGCCTCGCCCATGCTAGCGCAGGAGCTCACGACGGTACCACTCGGCACTCCGTCGAACGCACCACGGGCGGTGCGGCGCGACATACCACTCACCAACATGATCCGCCGAGCGTGGGCCGCGGGCACACGCGATTCGACAGGAAGTCCAGGCCACAATTACTGGCAGCTGTGGAACGACTACACCATCAACGCGCGCTTCGATGCGCCGACGGCGACGGTGTCCGGTAGTGAGCGAATCGTCGTTCACAACAACAGCGACTCAGCGATGCACACCATCGTACTGCGTCTGGATCAGAATATCTATCGCGCCAACGTGCCGCGTGCTGAAACCGTGCCGGAAATTACAGATGGAATGGTTGTAACGAAACTCAGTGTGGATGGAGCGAACGTCGATCTCAGCGATCGCAGCAACTCAGCCGGCCGTTCTCCGCGTGGTCAGCCGCGTCCGCCGCTGACGCAGCCGGAAGCGTCCGGGATGACGCAGACAGTTGCGACGATCCGGCTTCCATCGCCAATTCCAGCGAAAGGGACAACGACGATCGAAGCCGAATGGCACTTTCGCGTTCCACAGTCGTTAGGCGTCCGCGGCCTGCGCATGGGAGCGTGGGGCGATTCGTTGTATCAGGTTGGTCAGTGGTATCCACGCGTTGCCGTGTACGACGATCTGCGCGGCTGGGACACCGACCCGTATCTCGGTCCGTCCGAGTTCTACAACAACTACGGCCACTTCGACGTGAAGCTCGACTTGCCGGCTGGTTGGCTTGTTGGATCGACAGGTGTGCTGCAAAATCCGGAGCAGGTGCTGACTGCAAGTGCGCGCGAGAAGTTAAGTCACGCTCTAGATTCAGACTCCACCATCAACATTGTCAGCGCAGACGAACGCGGCCCGGGTAAGTCAACGGCTACAGGCGATCGGCTGGTATGGCACTTTGTTGCGGACTCTGTTGGCGACGTCGCCTGGGCGACTTCTGATAGGTTCGTGTGGGATGCAACGCGTGCGACAATCCCCGGAAAGGGTGTTATTCCGATCAATATCTTCTACGAACCGGGCAACACGAAGAAGTACGAGACGGCCGGTCCAACAGTGCGGCACGCACTCGAGTTCTATTCCCAGCTGTGGATGCCCTACACCTATCCGCTGCTCAGCATGGTGGATGGACCGGAAGGTGGAATGGAATATCCGATGTTCATCATGTCGAGCGCTGGCGCATCCGACCACGAAACGGGTCACCAGTGGTGGCCGATGATGGTTGGTACAAACGAGACCTGGTACGGTTTCATGGACGAGGGTTTCAATCAGTACATGAATCGTCTCTCGCGTTTCGACCGGCTTGGACAGACTCCGGATCTTGACAGCCTGGGCCAGTCATACGGACGCACGAGCGGCGACGAGCGCGAAGCGCCGCTTATGTGGGATGCCAACTATGGTGGTCCCAACTATTCGTTCCAGGCTTACGGCAAGGCGCCGCTGATGCTTTCAATGCTCGGCGGTATCGTTGGCGACAGCGCAGTGTGGCATGCGATGAGTGGCTACGCGAAGGCGTGGCGCTTCAAGCATCCTTCGCCGTGGGACTACGCATTGTACATGGACAACGCGCTGCATCAGGATTTGAGCTGGTTCTGGTACTACTGGTTGTTTACAACGGAGTCGGTCGATGGATCGATCGCGAGCATGACTACGAGTGGAAATCGCACGACAGTGTCCGTGCACGAGGCCGGCGGCATGCCGTCGCCAGTCATCCTGCAAGTCAAGTTTGCAGCAACCGGGCCCGCGATCCATCCGATGAAGAATGCAAAGATGGTCGATGCGAATACCGCGATTGTTACGTGGCCGGTGGATGTCTGGCTCAACGGAAGCAGAACATTCAACGCGGTGCTGGACTTCGGTGGCCGCAAGATCGAATCCGTAACGTTCGATCCGGGCGCACGATTCCCCGACAGCAATCCAGGTGATAACTCATGGCCGCGTGTTCCGTACACGCCGCCGGTGCAACGCACTCGGTAGCGCAATCGGAACCTGCGTTAGAACCATGTAGATGGATTCCCGCTTTCGCGGGAATGACGGACGGAAACAAAGCGAGGCAGGCATGCAATCATGCCTGCCTCGCTTGGCTATTTCAACTCACGGATTGCTGAGTCGATACAGCAACACTGCAACACGTTTCGTTACGACGGGCAGCATGCGAAGATCTGCTGTCTCATTCACCGTATGATCATCGTGTCCAGAGAGTCCGAGTCCGTCGATTGCCATCGGGACGAGTTTCGCTACGAACGACACGTCGGCCGCGCCCGCGCGCGCCGGATCAACTGCGGTAACGGGACCGAAGCCGAGGTCGCGGCTCACCTTATCGTAGATGGACAGCAACTTTCGATTCCCCGCTGTTGGCGCCATCGGTGGGTATCCGTCCTTGAATGTGATGTCGGCGGTGGTGTGCGGCAGGTGGTTTGCAACTATCTCGCGCATCGTCTTGCGAGAACTTGCGAGTTGTTCTGGTGAGAGAGTGCGAAGATCGCCACTCACAAACATTTCCCTTGCGACGACGTTTGTCTTGCCGGCCGCGCTTCCCTCGGTTCCGGTCGTGTCTGGTTTGACATCAGTGCCGCCGAGTGCCAGCCCTGGGTTGAACGTCAGATACTGCTCGCCAGAGAGTTTCTGATAGAACTGGTTGAGGATGCGCGCAGCCTCGTACACGGCACCGGCTCCGACATCGGGTGTGAAAATCTGCGACGAGTGCGCGGGAATACCTGTTGTACGGAGCGTCCAGCCGTCATCGCCGCGACGCGAGACCACGGCGGTTCGCGGATCACCAGCGGCATCTTCGAAACCGAGCGCGGCTGTCGCGCCATTGGCAGCATCAATGAGAGTTTTGCGCGCAAGACTGAGTGGCGTACCAGGTTCTTCTTCATCGCCGTGGTACACGACGGTCACGTTCATTCTATCGAGGAGACCGGCCTGCTTGAGTGCACGGAGAGCGTAGAGCGCTATGACGTCGCCGCCCTTCATGTCGATGACACCGGGGCCGGTTGCTGTCGAGTCGTTCAGCATTCTGAATTGCTGAAACGGGCTGCCCGGCTCAAAAACTGTATCAAGGTGGCCGATCAACAGCAGCTTTGGCCCGGGGCCCGGGTGCTCTGCAACCAGATGACCGGCTCTTTGGAACCCGCTTCCGTCGACCCAGCGTGTCGTGAATCCGAGGGAGTCGTACTGGGCGCGGAAGATATTTCCAACCTGACGGACTCCTTCCAGGTTGAGAGTTCCGCTGTTTATGTTGACGACCTGAATGAGCAACGTAAGAGCCGCAGCGTTGTGAGTGTCAACGGCCCGGACAAGTGCCTTTTCGTGAGCGTTTAGTGAGGTCACTGGAGCCGTCTGAGCTGCAACCGCAATTGGGCCGAGAGCAAGTGCGCCAAGCAAGGGGAGCACCGCAAGACCACGTCGATAGTGGAAAGTACGCATTCGTCTAATGTACCCCCAGACGCCGCTCGCGCGACTGGCGCCCATCACTACATTTCGCGCATCATGCTCCTTGCACTCTTTGGTGCGTTTCAGGTTCTCGCCGCCCAGCCCGGCCCGGTTTACAACGGCCGAGCTGGCGAGATCTCGGCGCACGCTCCACGAATAGATACAACCGTGGTCATCGATGGGAATCTTGACGAGCCCGTATGGCGCCGCGCCGCGGTTCTGACGGGCTTTTCCGAGTACGCTCCTGCCGATAACCGTCCGTCGCCCGACTCTACCGAGGTGTTGGTCTGGTACTCGGCCAATTCGATCTATTTTGGGATACGCGCGTTCGAGCCTCACGGGCCGGTACGCGCAACTCTCGCTGATCGCGATAACATAAGCTCCGACGATAATACCGAGATCCACCTCGATACCTACAATGAGCGCAACAAGACTCTGGTTTTTGCCGTAAATCCGCTCGGCGTACAGGCAGACGGCACCAGGAATGAGACTGGAGGCTTCATACCCGGCGCCAACGTCTCACCCGGCCAGATCGACCTGAGCGCTGACTTTCTGTGGGAGTCGAAAGGCCACGTGACTCCTTGGGGTTACGAGGTGGAGATCCGCATTCCATTCAGCAGCCTGCGCTATCCCAGTGCGTCGATTCAGAACTGGGGAATCCAGATACAGCGCAACGTGCAGCACAGCGGCTATAAGGAAACGTGGACAGCGGCGCGGAGTGGTGCGGCGAGTTTCATTAATCAGGAAGGGATGTTGCTCGGCATGCACGACATTCATCACGGTCAGGTGGTGAGCATCAATCCGGAGCTTACGAACACGGTAGTGGGAAATCCGTGCTGCGATTCCACGCTTACAGGGTGGAAGTACAAGTCCAAGCCGCAACTTGGTGGCAATGTCCGCTGGGCGCTGGGCAGCAACTTCGTTCTGAACGGTACGATCAAGCCCGATTTCTCACAGGTGGAAGCAGACGCAACACAGATCGCCGCAGATCAGCGGTTCGCGCTTTTCTATGCGGAAAAACGCCCGTTCTTTGTCGAAGGAAGCGATCAGTTCAATGTTCCCAACACGCTCGTGTACACTCGCACCATCGTACAACCAACGGCAGCTGTAAAGCTTACTGGGCAGCTCGGGCGAACCAATATCGCCGCGCTTTCCGCGCTGGACGCATCAACGACAACAACCAATGGTGATCACCCGCTTGTCGACATACTGCGCCTGAGCAGCGGATTTGGTGCACAGAGTGTCGCTGGTTTCCTGTACAGCGACCGTGTTGGAGGAGGGCGATCGAATCGTGTTGTGGATGGTGACATCCACTACGTGTTCGGCAAGCTGTACTACGCGCAGTTCCAGAGCGCGTTCAGTAACACCAGCCAGAACGGAGTTTCAAACACCGCGCCGATGTGGGAAGCGGTCGTGGATCGCACGGGGCGTGCCTACGGTTTCCATTACAACGTCCTCGGTGTCAGCCAGAATTTCGCCGCGGATAATGGCTTTGTCCAGCGCACCAACATCGTGCAGCCGAGCATATCGAACAGATTCAGCCTGTACGGCGCACCGGGCGCCTTGCTGGAAAAGTTCAATGTGTTCATTACCAATAGCGGTGTGTGGAACTACGACGACTTTTTCGCGCACAAGAGTCTGCTTGAGGACAAGGCCTCGGCAAATGCATCGTTTACATTCCGCGGCGGCTGGTCGCTCGGTATTTCGCCGGCGTTGGGTAGCGACGCATTCAATTCATCGGCATACACCGGGTACTTTGTGTCGTCGGCTGGCGGGACTCCAACACCGTTCGTACCGTCGCCGCGAATCACTACTTTCGTCACGGGGTTGAGCGCTTCGACGCCGCGCTTTGCGAAGTATGACGCGTCAGTCGGTCTGACAACGGGACACGACGTGGATTTCGCTGAAACGTCGCGAGTGCGACGGCTGGACTATAATGCAAGCCTCAATCTGCGTCCTACGCAGCAACTGCGCATCGGCGCAACGTACGCGAGCAGTTCATTCACGCGACGCAGTGACGGAGTACGGTCCACGTCCACGCGGATTCCGCGCGTGAAAGTCGAGTATCAGGTAATGCGTTCAGTATTTGTTCGAATCGTGACACAGTACACTGCGACGGATCGGTCAACGCTGCTGGACCCGCGCACCGGTCTGCCATTGCTTGTGCAGGGCGATACGGCGTACGATCCGACGAGTGAGATAATCGCGAACGGATTGCGAACGGATTGGTTGTTCTCGTACAGGCCGTCACCCGGAACCGTATTCTTCGCGGGCTACGGGAACTCAATGACAGAGCCGGATGCATTGGCGTTTCGAGGATTGCGGCGCACCAACGACGGCTTCTTCGTCAAGGTGAGCTACCTCTTCCGGGCGCTGGGCGGAAGTTGACCCGACGGCCGCCTACGTCCGGCTGGCACCGAGACCCCGGAGTCGTTCCCGGCAATGATAGTGGGCGCCTCGAACATACCGCAGCGGTTTGACGTATTTTCTTTTGGACCCCCTAGCTCAATCTGGAGAAGTCAGTGCCGAAAGAACGCGATAAATCCGAGCCTCTGAATTCCGATCTTCCCAGCGACGGCGCAGCCTCGTCGGAACATTCACATGCACTTTCGCGACGAGGCTTTTTCGTTCGAGCCACGCAGGTCGGCGCGGCACTCTCCGTGGCCTCACCCGGCATCGGACGATTTCTACAGACCGCTGGCGCACAGGGTTCGCTACCGCACGGTCCGAAGGAACTTGGCCACTCCACTGTCGACAATCCGCAGAGCTATGCCGATCTGTTTTCCGGACTTCAATGGCGCATGCTCGGGCCGTTCCGCGGAGGACGCACCGATGCAGTGAGTGGCGTGCCAGGTCGACCGAACGAGTTCTACTTCGGATCGGTGAACGGCGGCGTCTGGAAATCCATCGACGCAGGTCGAGTCTGGTTGCCTGTGTTCGATTCCCAGCCAGTCGCATCGATCGGTGCGCTTGCTGTTGCGCCCTCGGCGCCCGACGTCGTGTATGTCGGTAGCGGCGAGTCCACACTGCGCGATTCGACTGGCTACGGCAATGGCATGTACAAGTCCATCGACGCCGGCAAGACGTGGACGCACATCGGCCTCGACAACACTCAGCACATCGGCAAGATCGCCGTACATCCGCACAATCCGGACATTGTGTACGTCGCAGCGATCGGGCACTTCTACGCCGGCAACCCCGATCGCGGAATCTTCCGGTCCAGGGATGGCGGCAAGAGCTGGGACAAGGTGCTCTACAAGAACGAGGACGTCGGTGCGATCGAGGTTGTCATCGATCCGACAAATCCCGAGGTAGTTTACGCCGGATTGTGGAACACCCGGCGCCCACCGTGGTTCGTGTATGCGCCGAGTAACGGGCCCGGCGGTGGCATGTTCAAGTCCACAGACGGTGGAAATAGCTGGAAGCAGATGACCGCCGGCCTGCCGAACGAAGGAATGGGCAGATCGGGAATTGGTGTGTGTGCGTCCAACCCGAGGCGCCTCTACGCTGTAATCGACAACCTGACACCGGATCCGTCCGCACCAAAACCGACTGGTCCGGTCAGTCCGTTCGCATCGCCAGCTGGACTGGGCGGCTTCTTCCGATCCGATGATGCTGGTGAATCATGGACGCGACTGTCGTCCGATCAGGCATTGTGGGGGCGCGGTTGGTACTTCGAACATATTGTCGTCGATCCGAAGGACGCTGACATTGTGTATGTCTCGAATGTGTCCGTGTCACGATCGATGGACGGAGGGAAAAGCTGGCTCGCGTTGCGTGGATCGCCGGGCGGTGATGACTACCATCAGCCGTGGGTGTCACCCGACGACACGAATACGATGATCGTTGCGAGCGATCAGGGCACTGTCATTACGCGTAACGCGAAGGCTGCGGATCCGCGCGATGTTACGTGGAGCTCGTGGTACAACCAGCCCATCGCGCAGATATATCATGTGTCCGTCGATTTCCGGTTCCCATACTGGGCGACTGGTGCGCAGCAGGACAGCGGTGCCGTCGCGGTGTGCTCACGAGGTAAGTTCGCGGAGATTTCGAATCGCGATTGGGAACCAGTCGCCGCTGGTGGAGAGAGTGGTTACACGGCGGGCGATGTGCTTCATCCTGGCATCATCTTCGGCGGTACCGGCGAGCGATTCAACATGGAAGAGAATCGGACCATCGCAGGTACAACGACTCCGAAACCACCCGAGGCCGGCCGCAAGGACTGGACTCAGCCGCTGGTATTTTCGCGCGCCGATCCGCGTGCGCTGTATTACGGAAATCAGTATCTCTTCAAGACCACCGATAGCGCTGTGACGTGGACGCAGATCAGTCCCGATCTCACGCGCAAGGATCCTGGTGTTCCGCGCACACTCGATGCTGCAGCGGCTGCTGACGTTGGGAATGACAAGCGCGGTGTCGTCTACACGATCGCGCCATCGCCGTTGCTGCTACCGATGCTCTGGGTCGGGACGGATGATGGTCTGATTCAGCTCACGACGAACGACGGCAAGACGTGGACTGACGTGACACCGAAGGAGATGACATCGTGGAGCAAGGTCACCATGATGGAGGCGTCGCACTTCGATTTCAACACAGCTTACGCAAGCGTCGATCGGCATCAGCTTCAGGATTTTGCTCCGTACATCTATCGCACGCGCGATGCTGGCAAGACGTGGCAGAAGATTACTGTCGGGCTGCCGGCGGAGGGTTATGTTCACACCATCAAGGAAGATCCAAAGCGGCGCGGCCTGCTGTTCGCCGGCACCGAGCGCGCTGTGCATATATCATTTGATGATGGTGAGCACTGGCAGCCGTTCCAGCTCAACCTGCCTGTCACGTCGATGCGCGACTTCGAAGTGTACGAGAACGATTTGATACTCGCCACGCACGGTCGCGGATTCTGGGTGATCGACGACATCAGTACACTGCGTCAGATCAACGATACCATCACGAATGCAGATGCGTACCTGTTCAAGCCGGGTGACTCGATCAACATCATCGAGGACGGCGACAACGGCACTCCGTTGCAGAAGGACGAGCCGCAGACACCGAATTCACCGAATGGTCCTGCGATCGACTATTACCTCAAGTCTGCAGCGACGGGCCCTGTGACGATCGATATCATCGATTCTACCGGTGCAGTGCTACACACATTCAGCAGCGAGCCACAACGTGCGGCGGCCGGCGCAGGCCGACGCGGCAATGCTGCTGGTGGAATTCCGAACACTTCAGCGTTGTGGCGCGAGCCGCCAGCGCCGTTCGCCACGGAAGCAGGCATGCATCGCGTTTACTGGGATCCAATAAAGGTGGAGGCGGCGGGTGCTGGCGGCGGAGGGTTCCGGCGACGCGGCTCACCGGTTTCCGGGAATTTTACGGCGAAACTCACCGTGAATGGGAAGAGCTACACCCAGAACTTCCTGGTCAAGCCCGATCCGCGAAGCCCGATTGCTCCGACTCAGCCATACTACGAGGGGTAGCTCATCGTAGCATTACAAGCTTGCATCGCGACAACACCAGCACAGGAACGCCTTCATGAATAAGACCCGCATGGAGGCGTTCAGCGATGGTGTTGTCGCGATTCTTATAACCATCATGATCCTGGAGCTGCACCCGCCCGCAGGTTCTGATTGGGCAGCATTGCAACCCATCATACCCTCAGCGCTCGCCTCGGTGCCTACCGCACTCTACGGTTGCGTTCTTATCATGTGCGCGATCGCGTATACCATCCTGCAGAACCGAATTATCAAGGAAGAGGGGCCTGACTCGCGGCTCGCTGACTTGCTGTACGCAACCGTCGCTGTGCTCTGGTTCGTTCCCGATAGCAGGATCGAGAACCGGTTGCGCGACTAGCTGGTTTCTAGCGCTTCTTCCTGCGTCTGCGGACCGACACGCCGGCAAGCGCTAACAGACCCGTTCCCAGCATCACGAGCGTTCCCGGTTCTGGCACCGTTGTCGGTGGAATAATCGGTGGGAGCGGTATCGTATCCACTGGCGGTTTCACGGGAACCGTATCAACAGGAGGCTTGGTCGGTACCGTATCTGGTGGCGTTGTCGTGTCCACTGGCGGCTTGTTACCGTGGTGCGTGCTGCCACTGTGAATGAATGGAAGGAACACCGCTGGCACTAGCGCGAACGGCAGCCATGACCGGCCGCCCCCTGCTGTCATCACTGGCATTCCAGGCGCAGTGGAAACGAACAGCGGTGGTCCTGCTTCTGGTGGGAGAGCTACAACAGTTGGTGCTGCTTTCGGAGCTAGTTGCGGCACCGGAACGATTGACTGCTCGGTCGGTGTGCCCTGGGCTAGAGGCGCGAGCGGGCGAACCGGACGACACATTACAACCGTCGTAGTGTGTGCGGCAACCTTTGCGGCTGGCTTTCGGGCTACGCGACGTGCGCTTCGCACAATCGGCCGCGGCGTTCCGGTCGCCACTTTTTTCGATTTGGGTTTCGCAACTACCGCCTTGCGCGGTGCCGTAGTCTTGCGTCGAACTGGAGCCGGCGCCTTTTTAGCCGGAGCAACTACAGGCGTGCACTCAATGAGCGAATCGACTGACGTTTTGCGAACTACCTTCTGGGTAGTCCGCGGCGTAGTGTCGCGGCGTACTACCTGCTGCCCGTTCGCCGAACTGGCGGACAGCGTAACGACGAGCAATGTCGAGAGTGTAGCGGCGATGAAAAGGCGCGGCGGCATTGTACCAAGGTTTGTCGTGCAAGGAGCGCCGCGTCAGTAAACTGCAAAACAGATGTAGCATCAAAGATAACGGAGGGGCCGGATGCGAACTGTCAGGATTTTACGTTCTGGGTCGGAATATGCGATGTTGCTCCCCCCGCCCCGATCACGGCCGATACCCATTTGTTTAGCGGCGGGCGGCGGCCCTGTCCACCGGTTCGATCCCCGGCAACGGGCGAAATCGCCCAAGTGGCCCGCCATCCATCCCGCCCGTTAGCTTTGAGCACCATGGTGCTCAAACGCCCTCGCTTTCGCGGCATTAGTTCCTTCTCGGTCGCCTTCGCCGCACTGGTCGGCATCGCAAGCCTGAGCGGCGTATCACCAGCAATGCTCGGCGCGCAGACTGTGTCAGTCTCCTCTGAGCAGCCCGACGCCATCCATTGGGCCGACTCGGTTCTCGCTACGATGACCCTCCGGGACCGCGCCGCCCAGATGGTCTGGCCCAACATCTACGCCGATTACGTCCCAGCGGACGCCGCGTCCTGGCGGCGCATCACGTCATACGTCAGAGACCAGAAGGTCGGCGGCATACTCATGTCCATCGGGTCGCCCATCGAAATGGCGGTGAAGCTCAATGCGCTCCAGCGCCTGAGCTATCTCCCACTCATCGTCGGCGCCGATCTCGAGACAGGCGCCGGTATGCGCGCCCGCGGCGGCTACTTCGTCCCAAATGCCATCGACCTGGGCGGTGCCACAGTGTTCCCGTCCGAAATGGCCTACGGCGCGGCAAACGATACGGCTCTGACTTACACCGAAGGTCGCGTCACGGCTGTCGAAGGACGAGCGCTCGGCATCCACATCGATTTCTCCCCGGTGATGGATGTCAACAATAATCCCGAAAATCCGGTCATCAACACCCGCTCCTACGGGGAAGATCCGCACGCTGTCGCCAAACTCGGAGCGGCCTTCATCCACGGACTGCAGAATAACGGCATGATCGCGACAGCAAAGCATTTCCCGGGTCACGGCGACACCGAAACCAACTCCCATCTCGCTCTCCCTGTCATCAACGTCAGCCGAGCTCGGCTCGATTCAGTAGAACTGGTTCCGTTCCGCGCTGCGATAAGAGCCGGTGTCGGTGCGGTCATGACTTTCCATGGCTCCATGCCGGCGCTCGATAGCAGCGGTGCACCAGGCACTCTCTCAACCAACGTTGTCACAAAACTGCTCCGCGACGAGCTCGGCTTCCACGGACTCGTCATCTCCGACGCGATGGACATGAAGGGGGTGACCGACAAGTACGGTGTCACCGAGTCGATCAAGCGCGCCGTGGCAGCTGGAGTGGACGTCCTGATCCAACCAGTCGATGTGCCAACCGCAATCGACGCGGTCGTGGACGGTGTTAAGGAGGGTCGCTATAGCGAGACCCGTGTTTCCGAATCGGCTCGGCGCATCCTCGCTACCAAGCGAGAGCTGGGGCTCGATCGCAATCGCCTGGTAGATCTCGATTCCCTCCGTGCGGTCGTCGGTGATAGTGCGCACGTCGCACTGGCGCAGGCTGCTGCTGATCGATCCATAACGGTCGTTCGCGATTCACTGCACATGTTGCCGCTCAAGCTCGTACCCGGCCGGAAGGTCCTGTCGATCACAATTGCACGACGCTCCGATCTGGGTGCAAGCACTGCATTCAACTCGACGCTCAGCAAATCGCTTCCCGAACTGAGGCAGGAGTTCGTTAATTCCGACGATCCCGCAGTCAACTATCCGCGGCTTATGTCCATGGCCGACTCGGCGGATGTGACGATCGTATCGTCATATGTCGGCCAGAGTTGGAACGTCACGAGCGTAGATGCTCCACAGGCATTCGCCGACTGGATCACAAGTATGGTACGCAACGGCCGGAAGGTAATTGTCGTCGCGTTCGGCAATCCGTATCTGTTGTCGCAGATTCCGTCGGCGCCGGAGTATGTTGTTGCATGGGACGGCGCACCCGTGAGCCAACAATCGGCCGCGCGCGTCATTCTTGGACTGACGCCGGCATTGGGCCATTTGCCGATCACGATACCGCCAGTTGCACGACGTGGGGACGGCTTGACCTTGACGCCGTGAAGTCGTATATCAACAACACGGCGCTCGCAATTTTTCTCTGCTGAATCGTCCTTGACATTAGTCGCATTATGTGACTAATATGCTACGTGAGCAGAGAGCCCCGTGCGAGACGACAGCCATACAGCGTTGACGTTGTCGCACTTACCCCGAGAGACGACGAGCTGGCCGTTCTGCTTGAACGGCGCGGCGATGGTGCAGGGCGTGACAAGTCCGTTCGGTGGGTGATTCCGTGGACTGTGTCGAAAAGCGGCGAAGGGCTCACCGAGCTTTCGCAACGCGCGCTCAGGAACAGCACTGGAGCTGCGACGACATGGACCACGCAAGTCGGTGCATTCAGCGACGGACCGCATCCGGGCGGATCTGAACTCTCCATTCTATATGTAGCGCTGGTGCCGATGGGTCAGGCTACAGTGTCGAGCGAAAACTTTGAGTGGTTTCGCTTGAGCGACTTGCCGGCACTTACTGAGCGACAGAGTCAGATGCTGCAGGTATCGGTTGCCGCAGTCCGTGACAGACTCGACCTATATCCGGTCGCGTTCAAGTTGTTACCAGCGACGTTCACGCTGAGTGAACTGCAGCACATTTACGAACTGTTGCTAGGCCGCCGTCTGCACAAGGCGAGCTTTCGTCGCGCGCTGGCGGCGGCAGCGCTCGTCGAGCCAACCGACGAGTGGCGCAGTGAAGGGCGCGGACGGCCGGCACAGCTGTACAGCCTTGGTACCCGCAAACGCCGCCGCGGTAAGCGCGGCGTAAGGTTCGATCTACTGGGATGAGCGCAATCGCCGAGTGGAAGGAGTTTGATTCCAATCAGCGCGGCGCGCTGATAGCGAGCTTCCTCGGCTGGACTCTCGACGCGTTCGATTTTTTCCTGATGGTGTTCATGCTCGGCGCCATCGCAAAGGAATTTGGTTCTGATATCAAGGTGGTTGCGTTCGCGCTCACGTTGACGCTCGCCGCCCGGCCACTCGGCGCGCTCGTGTTTGGAATGCTGGCCGATCGATTCGGCCGCAGACCGGTGTTGATGATCGACATCCTGCTTTTTTCGATCCTCGAGTTTGCGTCGGCGTTCGCACCGACGCTGGTGGCATTGCTGGTGTTGCGCACTGCATTCGGATTCGCGATGGGTGGAGAATGGGGGCTTGGCGCCTCGCTCACGATGGAAACCATTCCGGTCAAGTCGCGTGGAATTGCGTCAGGTTTGTTGCAGACAGGATATCCTTTCGGCTATCTGCTTGCGTCAGTCGTGTACGGATTGCTGTTCGACACAATCGGGTGGCGCGGGATGTTCATGGTTGGCGTGTTGCCTGCGCTGCTGGTGTTGTTCATCCGTCGAAACGTGAAGGAATCGCCTGCGTGGGACAGCATGCGGAAGCGACCGAAGCAGAGCCTGGCGAGCGTGTTGAAGAAGCGTTGGCCGCTGTTCATTTATGTCGTTGTTTTGATGACCGCCTTCAACCTGTTCAGCCACGGTACGCAGGATCTGTATCCCACATTCCTGCAGGTTCAGCACAAGCTTGCAACGCACACGGTGAGCCTCATTGCTATCATCGGAAACGTTGGCGCGATAACGGGCGGCTTGTTGTTCGGTACGTTGTCGCAGCGTGTTGGACGCCGAAAGGCTATCGTGTTTGGCGCGCTGATCGCACTACCGATAATTCCGCTCTGGGCATTCAGTGCAACGCCGGTGCTGCTTGGCGTGGGTGCATTTCTGATGCAGATCGCGGTGCAGGGTGCATGGGGCGTTGTGCCGGTGCATCTGAACGAACTGTCGCCCGACGAAGTGCGCGGAACGTTCCCGGGGTTTGCGTATCAGCTGGGAAATCTGCTCGCGTCAGGCAATGCGACGATTCAGGCGGGCTTCGCTGCGGACCACGGCGGCAACTACGCACTTGCGCTGGCGGTAGTCGCGGCGATTGCCGCGGTGGTGATTGCGGTACTGACGTACTTCGGGCCGGAGCGACACGGCGTGAAGTTTGGCAGCGCGAATATTTGACTAGTCTGGTCAGACCATGTAGTTTGCAGGCATGCGCGATACTTATTCACTCTACGACGCGAAGGCCCAACTTTCGGCCATCGTGCGCCAGGTGAGGGAAGGGCATCCGGTCATCGTCACGGTTCACGGCGAACCGGCTGTAGAGATCCGGGCGCTACCGAGTGTCAAGACAGGAATCGACGCCAAGCTCGCGCAGATGGCGGAGCGCGGCGTATTGGTTCGTCCGAAGAACCCGGCTGTTCAGTTTCGCGCGATTGCGCGGCGTCCTGGCGCACTTGACCGGTTTCTGACAGAGCGTGGCGAGTAAACGCCAGGCTACTTCCCGGATTGCCTATGTCGATACGTCATGCGTAGTATCGATTCTATTCGGTGAGCGCGGAGGAGCAGCTATCGGGCGGCAGCTGCGGGGCTTCGATGAGATCATCAGTTCGAATCTCCTGGAAGCCGAATTGCGGGCCGCGCTAGTGCGGGAAGACGTGGATTCCGACGCTGAACTACCTGAGGCCATTTCGTGGGTAATCCCGGCCCGGCCGCTGCGCATGGAGATCGCGCGGGTGCTGCAAGCCGGTTATCTGCGCGGCGCGGACTGCTGGCACGTCGCCACCGCGTTGTATGTTGCCGACGATCCGGCCGACCTCACCTTCCTGACGCTCGATTTGAAGCAGCGCGACATTGCGAGGCGATTGGGCTTCCTCGTATAGTCGAAGCCGTCCAGGTGACCGCGACTACTACCCCGCTTTTCGAACTCCGAATCGGATTTCCATCTGCTGTCTGGGCTCGGCGTGTTCGGGTTCGCCGAGCTCGGCGGACTCGTCGACCAGGTGGCTCAGTTTGTAGAACAGGTGGAGCGCCTGAATCGGGGCGATGTGGCTGGTCGGTCCAGCCTTGGCGATGACAGTTGCCTCCTCGCGGACATTCCGCGGAAGCTGCCGCGCCTGGGGAAGAGCCAACAGGCGGTAGATCTCAATCGAGTGCCGCGCGAGCAAAGCGGCGCAAAGGGCGTCCAGGAAGGCTAGCAAAGGTCCTCCGTTCTGATCGGTTCTATATGTACATATTGCAACTATTATCGGCAGAATGGAAGGGCTAATTAATCACAAAGTGTTAACAATTCGAGCCGGATTCGGTTTCTTCATGGCCGCGGCCCAGAGGTCGCCGGCCTTCTTCAATCGCGCTGGCAGTGTTCGCACTGTGAAATCTCGAGGGTCGAGGCCGGGCTTGAGTTCGGTCCATTTGAGCGGCGTCGAGACCGACGCCTCAGGTCGGGCGCGGACGCTGTAGGCCGAGGCGACGGTTTTGCCACGGGAATTCTGCCCGAAGTCCACATAGATCTTTGATGTGCCGCGTTCCTTGAGTGGACGAACTGTAGTCGCCGAGCGCGGATGCGCGCCTACTACCGCCTCCGCAATGAGTTTGGGAACGCGCTCAGCGGCGTCCCTGGATGTCCTGGGTGGAAGCGGTATGACGATGTGCAGACCTGTCGCGCCGGAAGTCTTGACCCCTGCGTGGAGTCCGACGTGATCGAGAGCTTCCTTTACCCAGAGCGCCACCTCGACCACTCGCGTGAACGGAGACTTTTCTCCTGGATCCAGGTCGATGACGGTGAAATCAGGATTGTTGAGCGACTTGACCCGGACGTTCCATGGATTGCACTCGAAGGCGCCGATCTGGGTGCAGTAGAGTGTGGTGCCGAGTGTTCCGCCGACGATACGCTGCTGAGAGTCGCCGCTGGCGAGAGGGATTGTTTCGACCCGCACGACATCTGGCGGATTTGGCGGCGCCTTTTGCTGGAAGAAGAATTCGCCGGCAACGCCATCGGGAAACCGCTTGAGGGACAGCGGTCTATCGGCAAGAACTGGTTGCAGATAAGGCCACACGCTCGCGTAGTAGCGCATGACATCTCCCTTGGTGATTTTCGGTTTCGGGAAGAGGATTTTGGCGAGGCTCGAGACATCGAGGGAGCTGTTGCGGGACAGTTTAACGACACCGTCGCCCGAGTCGGCTTCGATCGACTCGAGTTGCGCGATGATTTTGCTGATTGCAGCGGCGGTAGGTTTGGTTGTCGTCATGCCAGGTATGTCATTCCCCCGAAGGTCGGGATCCACGGGCGAGTGCGGACGTAGTCATCCCGCCGAAGGTCGGGATCCACGGGCGAGTGCGAGCGTAGTCATCCCGCCGAAGGTCGGGATCCATTGACGACGCCACGATGGTGTTATCCAAATCCACTGGAATCCACATCCCGAATGTGCGTGCATTGATTGCCTGCGAATGGTTACGAAAAGAGTGACAGTGCGCGATACCACGCTAAAAGCATTCGATAGCGCAAAAGGCCGAGGTAAGGATCGTGATTGAGTTGGTACTCTCACGTGCCCTCGTCGATGGATCCCGACCTTCGGCGGGATGACAACTGGCTCCAGACTTTTGAACTTTTCGATATCTGATCCATAGTTCGTGCAGTTGTCACCGACTTCATGTACTTCCCGGTGAGTGTTGATTCGTCTTCCGAACGGGCAAGTTTGTCGCGGTGTTTGATGAGCAGCCACGACGGTTTGGATGGGCTGCTGCCGAATCCTTTTGTGCGGACGAGCGCGTAGGAGCCTTTGATGCGTTTGCCGTGGAAGAGGATTTTCATCTCACCGCGTTTGTGCTCTTCTGCAGCTGCGGAGTTCGGGTCGTCATCGGGGGCGTCCTCTATCTCGTAGGTACCGTGGTCCCAGAGCATGACCGTGCCACCACCGTACTCACCGGCGGGGATGGTGCCTTCGAATGTGTTGTAATCCATGGGGTGATCCTCGACCTGCATCGCGAGACGTTTAACGCTTGGATCGGCAGACGGGCCCTTTGGTACAGCCCAGCTCTTCATCACACCATTTATTTCCAGGCGCAGGTCAAAGTGCAGGTGGCTCGCGTCGTGTTTCTGAATCACGAAGTGAAGTTGATCGGAAGCCGGGGCGGATGTCTTTGACTTGGCGGCTTTCCCGGATGGTTCAGAGGTTTTCTTGAAGTCTCGTTTGCGCTGATACTCCTTCAGTTGCGCGGCAGCGCTGGGTTTCTTGCGCGCGACTGCCTTCTTCGCAGTTGTCTTCTTGCGAATTGCCATCATCAGATGGGTAGCGGGTTTGAGTGTGGGCGGCAAAAAAGGTCGGACGATGCGAATCGCATCATCCGACCTTTACGACGTTTGCAGCTTGAGGCCCTTTCTGGCCCTCGACTATCTCGAACTCGACCTTGTCACCCTCTTTGAGCGACTTGAAACCGTCGGAGTTGACTGCACTGTAGTGAACGAACACGTCCGGACCGCCTTCGCGGGAAATAAATCCAAAGCCTTTAGCGTCGTTGAACCACTTAACAGTTCCGTTGATTCTTTCCATGCCCGGGTTCTCCTCCTGGGAGCGTTCCGGGGCAAGTTTTGTGCACCGTTATGCGGCGCCGGCTATGTAGCGAGCGATGCGTCCGCACTTGACGCATCGAAGCGTCACATGCGACCGCGCAGGTGGTGGCGTGATATCCGGCTCACGCTCGATATTAGCGGCTCCGCACGCGGGGCAGCTCAGAGGGTCGCCCGTACGATCTCGGCTGACCAGCGCGAGAACCTGTGCGGGGTTGTAAGTGTTTGGTCGTGGTTTGCGCATACCGTCCTACGATATGTCGAACGACTGTTCGACCTGGTTGGCTGTAATGCTGGAGGCGTGCGACTGACACGCCGGCGTACCACCAGCTCAGAAAAAGTGCACCGTCAGTGCCTGAGTAATAGTAGTCTCTCAGGCCAGGGATAGTCTTCCGCTCGTGTTATACCGGGGATGGAACTAAAGGTTCCGCGGGGTTGAGAGGGCCGAGCGTCATCCCGACCTTCGGCGGGATGACAACTGGATCCCGACCTTCGGCGGGATGACAACTGGATCCCGACCTTCGGCGGGATGACAAGCTTCAGTCCCAGTTATGTCCGCGGCGATATACATGGCGTCTCACGCGCCATGGCTTCCCGTCGCTGGTGTCGCGGCCGGAGAGGAAATTGGTTGCGTCCTCTATCGAATCGCTCATGTCGGATGCCTTGGCCGAAGCCTCATCGGACCAGTGAACAATCTCCGCTTCGACCGTCATCGGTTGCACGGGGCTGCCGAATTCCAGGCTGCCGTGGTGTGACAGGATCATGTGTTGCAGCTCAAGGATCTGTCCGTCGCTGCAGATCGGCGCGTCGAGTTTCGCCAGTGCGCGCTCAAGCATGAGCGCGCCGAGTACTACGTGACCGAGCAGGAGACCGGATGTTGTGATGGAAAAACCGGTGGCAGAGACTTCGTAGGCTTCGACCTTTCCGATATCGTGCAGCAGAGCGCCTGCAAGAACGAGATCCTGGTTTGCGCGGGTCGTGCGCGCAGTCGCACGTGCGATTGACGCGACTTCGAAAGTGTGCAGCAGCAGCCCGCCCACTTTCGCGTGATGGCTCGATGGTGATCCCGGCGTTCTCTCGAAGCGCACACGGAACTGATCGTCAGCGAAGAAGAGATCGACGACGCTCTTGAGGGTCCGCGACTGCATTGCGTCGCGTTGCTTGTCCATCCAGTCCCACAACTGCGTGCAATCGCCGACGGATTCGAGAAAGGACTGCACGTCGACCAGGTTGTCGGGGATAACGCGAAGTGGCGCGCTGAGCGCGAGCTGGCGCTTTGCGGATCCATTGCGACCGTACATCGCGATGTCGCCGATGGCCTGAACCACCTTGCCGCGCATCGCGCCATCCGCCCACGCGAGTTTGTCGGACCAGATCGGGGAGGTGTCGATCCGGCCAGACGAGTTGCCGAGCGTGAGGATGGCGAAGGGATCGCCATTCGCGGTTTTTTTGTCAGCGCGCTCGAGAACGAGAAAATCGCTCTGTACTCGCTCGTGTTCCTGTAGAGCCGGAATGTTGACTGGTGGCATCGCACTCAAGGTGAGCACTGACAGCGGTTCCGGCAATAGTGCGCGAGCATGTTACACTCAGGATCGCGATTCATGGATCGTTGATTTCGGGTTTTCAACGGTACGGCCTCAATTCCGGGACACCGGGCGGGGGGGCGCCATC
>Ga0207933_1000928_pt1 | contig 24896 bp, 20 predicted proteins | sample NGESurdeep092012_4_FD_184488 | JGI IMG/M metagenome (GOLD analysis project Ga0207933, IMG submission 184488) | Arctic peat soil microbial communities from Barrow, Alaska - NGEE Surface sample F53-3 deep-092012 (SPAdes) | ecosystem: Environmental > Terrestrial > Soil > Wetlands > Peat ... | reverse complement strand
TCCCGCGCTCGATCCACCGTTCAGCACGACTACTTCTGTGAGCACACCACGAACTTAACCGGCGTCGTCATGAAATTCCCGTGGGACTGAGGGAACTTTATTCCGTCCAGCATATGAAACTGTGACCCCTTGCGTGTCATGGCTCCAGACCGAGTGATCGAGCGACACTCTATGCAACCCGATGTCAAATGAAGCTTACAAAATCGAATTTTCCAATGGTTTGGTGCAACGTGCTAACGAGTCGTCAACACCCGATACTTGCTCCCTATGTTGCTCCCCCCAACCGCAAGGCGAGAGTGATCACACCTTGAGTTCGAGTCTTTAGATCTTCATTGCTCATCCACGTCGAAACGGCCGCCACTCGTTTGCCTTGCCGGCACTTCACGCATTGACGACGGTATCGAGGGAAGCAAGTCGTTCGAAATCAATGGCCCAGCCAAGATGTCATCCAATAGTTGGATCCCTTTTGGCAACAGATCGATCGAGGACTGCAGAACGGAAATCAACTCAATGAGTTCTGTCGTCCATTCATTCAACCAAGTCTTTGGCCAAATTCGATCAAGTGGGCTCCTACTCCTAGCAGCACGACCTACCGGCACCGCCGTCCGGTAACTCAGCCATTTCTTGACTACGGGCATTCCACTAACCTCGAACGACCAAACTTCGGGCGATACTCTCGCTATCTCGCCATCTCCAACAGCAAGGTGATGCCGATTCGAGTCATAGTTATTTTCGCGAACATTCGCTGGCAGTTCCGTAATGGCCCGAACGATCGTTACGTCGCTCCTGACAATCACCTCGCCATCGTAAGAGTCACCGAATCTCTCGCCGAACGTACTGAGCCACAGGAGTCTTCGTCCTAGATTCACGGCTTCTTGAAAAAGTATCGGCTCTGCCGAAAGGGGAACCCGCGGACCCGGAGTCTCCAACTCCTCGGAGAAGCGCTCCGTGTAGTTAGTGCCAGCGAGTACTGCGTAGCAATAGGCAAACAGATCCTGCACACTTACACCCGTGCTACTCGCATCACGATCAACATGAATTTTGGTGATGGCATCAATCGTGCCCTGAAACACGTTCGGAGTTCCCTTCGCATCCCGATAGAGAGGAATGACATCCTTACCACCCCTACCATTGAAGCAATGGAGATCTGGAATGAATGGAGTGGCAGTGAGCGCTGGTCCTGTGCCGAGGGCAGCGGTCATGAGCGACGTCAGGAAAACTTGCCTCTCACTTAGCGAAGCCCAAAGCGATGGGCGCTCAAGTGCGGTCAACCTTGGGTCATCGAAAGTCCATTGACGGTCAAAGGAACGGTACCCGTAACGGACGATGGGCCGACTCGGCGCCCCGGGAGGCAGATCCCCGATGCGAGAAAGTCCCGCCACGGATGTGCGCACGTTCCGACCCGTCGGTGGCGTCACGAACTTGCGCGCGCGCTCGTCCGTGTCCTGGTCTTCAAGGAGAGCAAACCATCGCCGTTTAAGCGTCTCGGGGTCAGCGCTGATCGGCCAGGTTCGACCAAACTTGCATCCAGGCTGCTGCCACGGGAACAGGTCCGATAGCAAGGGGTGATCAATCCACCCTAGGTCTCCGGTGGGAGGAATAAACGGGTCGATCCAACCATTGGACGGTTCTGCCCACCCATCGCCGTCTAATTCCACACCGCTCTCGGCGAGCCAATGTAACTTCTCTTCCCTACTCCCCATCACCCGTCGATAGTGGACAGTCGCTGGCGTCGAACGATCTCCCGAGCCCGTTCTAACGCCAACCACTATGGCGACGGGTGTCTCGATATCGAAGATATTTTCGTCGGGACGAGTGCCTCGATTGTCTCCGGCCAGATCTACGACCCAAACGTCGTCGCAATGCTGTCGCACGAGTTGGCGCAATCCAACGAAGCCCGGGCCGGTCAACCACGAACTGGGTGTGATCAACGCCACCACACCGGGAAGGCCTGGACGGTCTTCATAGACCTTCCAGAGCACCCACCTCCAGAAGTAGACGAACTTGTTGTACAGGCTCGCGTGGTGGCTGAAAATCGTATGCTCGATCGCTGGATCAAGAATGTCATCAAACAGACACCTGCCCGACGATGAATCTGTGACCCATCCCCCTCCGGCACTGCGGGCGACCCTGTCGTAGGGAGGGTTGCCGATACAGACGGTCACACGTTCGTTGAACTTGATGTCGTCTGCGCGTTCACCCTCTACCGATATGGCGTCTGGTTCGAAGGATAATTGTGTCGTGTGACCCCGCTGCAATGTGTCGGTGAGAAGGATGCCCAATTGCTGTTCTTCGATACCACCGTCGTGAAGCTCAAGAGCGACCTTCAAGTGCGCCACCGCATACGGAGCCAACATGATCTCAAAGGCATGAATCTGGGGAAGCAGATGCGACGCTACGTAGGCACCCCACTCGTTATTTCGTCCACCATCCACAATCGCCGCCCGAGCGCGACGGATCCATTCAACAAGGAACGTCCCCGTTCCAACTGCTGGATCAAGGACTGACAGAAAGGGCGAGTTCGGGTCGATAGCTCCGGGCAGTGCGAGATGATGGAGTTTTGCGACTTCGCCCCACGTGTCAGTTGAGGCTAAGCCATTACTGAGTCCGATGCGATCCGATAGCGCCTGATCGACTAGTTGAACCATGAAGTGAACTGCCGCTCGCGGTGTATAGAAGGCCCCCGATTGAATTCGCATCTCGGGGTCGTACGCAGCGAGGAAGTCCTCGTAAAGGTGAATTACGGGGTCTCCACCCTTGGCCGTCGACCCGATCTGGTCAATTACGGCTTCAACGTTCGAGATCCTAAGGTCCGCCACTAGTTGCTCCAAGCCATCGGCCTCCAGGTCGAGTTGGATCGCGTGGTCGTGGACGTTCTCGAAGAACGCGCCGAGAAACGGGTTGACGAAGGGGAGCGTGGACAGTGTCGGGCTAGCACCGAATGCCTCAGGGGCGGTTATCCGGCTAGTCAGCGTGCCGTAGACCAAGGTTTGCGCACACATGTCTGCGAATTCGTCCAGTGTTGTCGACGCAAGGAGTTGTTCTCGGACCTCCTTCATCAATTCATTGAAAGGGCCGTCGTCATTCTCTCGCCGAAGTTCGATGGCAATGTCGTCGCGCAGTCGCCTTGCGACCTTTGCCATGCGGTCAACCAAAGCGTTTGCCGTGCGGATGGCCTCACCATGACGGAGTTTGAAAGCCTCTCGCCACTCCATACGCCACTCGACTGCGTCTTCGGGGTGGTCGGGCCATGCCAAATGAGGAAGCAACTCAGTGGCCACTCGGACGAGATAGCGATCAGGTGACTGTCGGGGACGCCATGGAACCGACCGGATCTCGGGCTGGCCATCCGCCTGCTCAAAGAAAGCAACGAAGTGAAGTTCGATGGTTTCTCCTCCACTCGTCGCAATGACGAAGAGGAGGTCGTCAAGATCCCACGTATGACGTGAACCGTCCCCGTTGGCTCGCTTCTTGGTTACCATTCGGTCGAGGAGTCGCCGAACCACAGTGAGCGGGAGCCGTGGACCGTCGAATTCCAGGAAGAAGATGCCCCAAGGTTGATTGGCTGTTATTGGCTTCAGTTGCCGAAGTGACACTAGGTGCGGAACTCGATCAACGGGGATACCGAGTTCCTCGGGACGAAAATCGTAGGTTGCCGCCTCCAAGCTGTCGTCGGTAATCGGCCAATCCAACTCGCGTGAAAGGTACTCGAGGACATCCTCAATCGTCTTCACGTCCCGGAGCCCCTCAGGCCGCAAGTTCACCATCATGTCACCTGCTCAATTCCATCCAGCAAACGAGTTGAGGCTCCGGTGCGTCCATGGATGCATTGATCTTCTTGAGATAGGTGTTTTTGATGTGCTTGAGCACCGCACCGCGCGCAAGCACGAGGTCTGGTCTCTTGGCGACACAGTGTCGCTCGGTCGACGGCGTGGACCTAACCTCACCGACCGCCCTGGCAAGATCTGCGGAGATGCTGCCAGATGAACCGTCGTAGAGATACCACCCGGTCGTGCCAGCTTCAAGCGTGAACTCCGTGATGGTCGTGTCGAGTGCCGGGAGGCGATAGCAAAGGAACACGCCGTCAGACTTAAGCGATTCTGGAATCTTGCCAGAGAAGACGGACTTCGGGAATCCGTTAAGACGGTCCTCGAGGCCGGGGTTTTCCTTTAGGAGTTGTTGAAATTCGAGCAGCAATCGTTCTTGGAGCGTCGCCTCACCTTCGTAAGCAGAATTGAACTCCCTCAGAGCCTCGAAGTCGTCGCTTGGTGTGAGTAATTTCTTGCCCTCGATTCCAAGAGTCTTCGAGATTAAAAGAGTCTTGTGGCTAACCTTCGCGTAAAGCTTCAGAAGGTCGTCGAGCTCGCTGGGCGGCAGAAAATTCCAGAATCGAACTTTCCCCCTATCTTCCGTAACCTCGGGGTGATCAGCCTCCATTTGATTTTCAACGTCCGGATTCAGACGACGATCCACGCGACCAATGCGCTGCATGAGACGGACGGGATTCCAATGGATGTCGTAGTTGACAAGCAGCGTCGCATCCTGCAGGTTGAGTCCTTCGGAGAGCACATCGGTGGCGATAAGTATGCGGATTTCATCTTTACCTTCCGCGAGGAGCTCTGCGGAACTTGAGCCGTTGTAGTACGGGCTAAAACGTCGAATGACGTCTGCCCGATCGATCTTCGACCCACTGTCGAGCTCAAACACTCCTTCGATACCAGCTGCCTGCAGCTCCTTGCGGAGATACCGACCGGTATCCGCGAACTCGGTGAAAATGAGGACCTTCCTCCCGACTAGGTCCTTGGAATTGAGTAAGCGAATCAATTTCTTCAACTTGTCATCTTGGCGTGGGGTAAATCGTCGCGCCTCCTCCAGAAATGTCGCAATCTGATCGAGATCTAAGAAGGTCTCTTGCATCATGTCAACGACTTCGTATTCGTCGCGGTTGAGACGTTCGAAACTATCCAATAGCTCGGGAGGAACAACATCGTCGTCGTCGTCGTCGTCGTCGTCGTCGTCGTCGTTGTCGCCTCCGCTCCACAACTCGAGCTGTCGACTTCTCGAATAATCGAGGATTTCCTGATGCTGGTCAATCCAGCGACTTAGAAGTTGCTTCTCCCTATCAGTTTCGCTATTGACAATCAGAAATGCAATGAGCTTGCGCATTAGTCGGTCGCATGATCGCTCAAAGCCGTACACCGAACTTTCGAACCTCTTAAGAAAGTTCGTTCGAATGAGCCCGACCACCTGCTTCTGGCGGTTCTCTTCAATCGGGTCGACTTCAGGATTCGGTCCCTTGTAGTAGTGGAGCGGGTAATAGATGGACAACCTGAATAATGGCTTGTCGTTACGAAAGGACTGATCTACGAGGTCGAGAAGCTTCCCATAACTCTTACGGATTGAATAGTCCGCCACGAGTGGATCTCGTCGCACCGGGAATGCTGCCGCGCTACCGGTCTCTTGGATTTGGCTCGCCCTCGCGTACGAGCGACTCCGCTGAACCACCAAGCCGCGAAAGAGCGGATCACCCTGGAGGATCTCTTGTGCCTCTTCGGCTATCTCGAGCGGAAAGTTCAATTGATCAGTCGAGAGTCTCTTCTGAAGACTCCTGGTCATTGAGTTGAGGTGTGCGGTAAGACTTGTGATTCCAAGAGTTCGGGAAAATGCGGCTTCGTCTCGCCGTGAGAAGAGTTCGACGAGATGACGAAAGTCGTTGAGGGAGTTGTTGATCGGAGTCGCAGTAAGCATGTAGACGGTCTTGGGTCGGCTAGAGCCGCCTATGAGGTCGAAGAGTCTCCAGTAACGCGAACGTTCGTCAGGGTTGTCAGTGTCTCCCCTGGAGCCGAGATTGCGAAAATGGTGGGCCTCGTCGATGATGACAACGTCTGCCAATTCTGCAATGCGCTCAAAGCGCTCTGGAAAGTCGCCGGTACGTGTGAGGTCCGTATGCGCGAAGACCGTGAGGTTACTGAAGTCTGCCGATCCGCTGACGCCACCGATGTGCGGTAAGTACTTGCGAAGGTCGTTGGCCCACACGGCATCGCGGACCGCTTTGGGAGCGAAGAGGACGACACGTTTGTTCTCGTGGAGAACCAAGCGCTCAATAAGCATCAGGCCGACGAAGGTCTTGCCGAGTCCGACTCCGTCGCAAAGCAGCGCGCCACCGTGCTGGCGGGCGATATTCATCAGCGCCCAATAGCCCTCTTGCTGATAGCGATCGAGTTTCGGGAACATTCGCGACTCGGTTCGTTCCCACGTTTCCGGGGTCACGTCCTCATTAGCAAAAAGTGCCTGAAGTGCCTTAGCCCAAACGTCGAAGGGAGGGTGTAACTCGACGTGCCGTTCGACCACACGAAGGATGTCAGGAGCGATGTCGACTGCATCATCCCAATGCTTCTCGTACCACTCCTGAAGTTGAGCAACTTCGGCAGAACTCTCGATCTTCAGGTTGAGCTCGACGTTTTGGGTTAACCCGGGTCGGGTGAAGTTACTCGACCCGACAAGAGCCTGCGATCCAACGACGTCGAACTTGCCGTGTGTGATGTACGCCTTGGCATGAAACTTGTCTCGGTTGTAGACGCGACATTCGATGAGACCTTTGGCAATTGCTTCTACGATCGCAGGCACACCCTCGAGAAACGGGTTACCGTCCTTCTCCGACTCGATACTCTCATCGAGTCGGAGAGTAGCCCGCTTCGTCACGGCGTCGAAAAGAGCCTTCTTCGTACGCAGGGCGACCTCGTCGCCCATCAGAATACGAATCTTGTCCATTTTCTGCCAGTCGCCGTCAAGGTCCAGTAGGGAGCCAATCTCGAAATAGCCCGTTGCGACGTCCATGGAACTAGCAAGCTCGCACCACTCGCGCAAATACCCAAGCCCGGTGCGACCGCTCGGAGAGTTGTCCACAACGAACAACGGGCCACCCGACTCGTTCCCACTGTTCCTAATCATCGCCGATTCCGATCTGGTGTTCCGAATCCCGACCTGTTGCCGATCCCGTCTTACCTAGTGTGTCATAAGACCGATTCGTTCCTCAGGTTCGAAAAACGTCAGATCTCCTAAATTTCGGCCTGCACAAGTGCGCTTTTAAGTTTCCATTGGGTTCAACGCTTTCGATCTACCTTCATATCCGAGTGAAGGCACGTTCATCGCCGATGGAAGTCGCCTTCATTCAGTTTTTTGCCGTCACTGAGAAAGAAACTCAAGAAAGGCCGCTGATTAAGTTCCCTTCATTTCAAATGGAATCGCGATTCCATGTGATTCACCAAGACTTACGCACCTTCGAACGAGAGAAAGCGCGCTTCCGAAGGCGCCTTCTATAACACCGTTTTCCTCGAATTACTCAGGAATGTGCCCCGCTGCGACAAAATCGCTTCCTCGGCGAAAGGACACCGGCGGCGGGGGCGCTGGTTTCGTTCGACGGTGGGTCGTCCTCTCGAAATCCATCGTGAAATCGCGCACCTTTATACGGAAGCGAGTGACAATGATGTCGCCACCGAATTCGAAAGCATGTTCTACGGCCCGCACGAGGTGCTCGCGACCAACGGCCATCTTGGTACCGCAGTTCCAACAGGTGAGGACACTGCCCGTTTCGTCATCATTGAGCCGGACCAGTGCGAGGTGGCTGGGACTGGCCGTTGAGCGCCGAAAGCCCAGTTGCTCCTTGACGAACTTGTCCAGTCTCTTCCGGTGCATCTGAGGGTGCCTCTCGGCGACTTCAGCCGCGAACGTGGCGTAGTTAATTCGTGGGGCATTCCTGACTACCGCGAACAAGAAGCCCGGTCGGATCTTGTGGAGCTTCTCTTGGGTCCACCACTCATCGGAGTCGTCGACGTCATCGCGGTCACTTATCTCATGGGACCGGAAGAACCCTGATCCAATGCCGACCGTGTTAAATTCGCTCAAGTCGAAGGTCGCTCGCTCAAAGTGCTGACCGCCAGCCTTCCCGATGGGATGCAACTCCTCGTATGGGCGATCCTCGGCGCACTCTCCGCAAAACAACATTTTTGAGCGGTACACCGGAAGTTCCAGGTCCCAAAAAATCTGTTGCGTAGCCATAACTCCTCAAGTTACACTTTTGTACTTACATTCACAGCGGCCTCGACCACACCGGTCTTCCAGAGTCCTCTTCCGCACGCGAGAGCGTAGATGTGAAGGGCCACCGAGGAGACACAGACGAGGTTCGTCGTGTCTCCAATTCCCACTACGGGCGGTCATTCACCACTTCCACCCAGTGATGCTCGTGCGCTCACGCTCAACCAGGTCTGCCGCCTCACGCAGTTGTCCCGACCCACCGTCGTCCGACTCATCGAAGAAAAGCGTCTTCACGCCATCAAGGTGGGTCGGACGTGGCGCATCAGCGCGGCGTCTCTGGCGGCGTTGCTCGACGGTGAATCGAGCGCGTCGTGAGCGCGAAGAAGTCTGCGGCCAAGAAGTCGGTCGCCAAGAAGGTCCCAGCAAATCGGACTCCAGTCGAGAAGTCGCCAGCCAAGATCCGTGCCTCCCGAACGGCGCCAAGACGAGCACGCACAAAGACACCAAAGCCAGCTCCAGATTTTCAGCTCTACCGGGACTACACCAACGATGAGATGGACCGCCTTTTGGTCGACATCATCGACAAAGGCGTATTGCAGCCAATCACGGTCGATCAGAACGGCGTCATCCTCGACGGGAATCACCGTGCGAGAGCCCACGCCCAACTACGAGCGGCGGGGTTCAAACTTCCACCACTGGAGCGTCGCCTCGTTCCGTTGCAATCGGACCTCGACCGGTACAGCTACGCCGTCTCACTCAATGAGGTGCGTCGCCAGCTCACTCCCGAGGATCGCGCCCTCACTGAAGCGAAGCTCCGCGAACAAGGAATGAGCTACCGCGCAATTGCCAGACTGTTCAGCGTGAGTCAAACGACGGTGAGCCGCGACCTTTCGGGTGTCACATTTGTGACACCCGACAAAGTCCGCGGTCTGGACGGGCGGATGCAGTCGACTAAGAAGCACACGGTGGTCTCGACGTTCTCCGACCGTGACATCGAGCGAGCACGCACGGCGTTAGAAGCTTTCGGCGATGACGTTCCGACGGGTCACCTCACCGTGTCCCAACTCGAAAAGAGGGAGCGAGCCCACCAGGTGCGCCTCGGCGTCGAACCTGACGACACAGTTGTCGAAGGTCCTCAGTGGCGCATTGACTGCGCGGACTTACGCGAGTGGGACTTCGAAGCGAACTCGGTGGACTGCATCATCACCGACCCGCCGTACACAACGGCGGGAGTCCCCCTCTACGGTGACCTCTCAAGACTTGCCGCACGAGTCCTCAGGCCTTCCGGGTTGCTCTTTGCCTATGTCGGCAAGCTGCACTTGCTCCAGAGTGGCAACCTTCTCGCAGGTGAACTTGAGTACTTCTGGACTTTCGACATTGTCCAGGCCACGCACCCGACGCGCACGCCGATCCGCAAGATCGAGGGTGGCCATCGACCTGTGCTGGTTTTCCAAAAGCCACCAGTCAAGGCCAAGCGGTGGATGAACGACACCATCGTCTCGACGAGTGGCCCGGAGAAAGACCTTCATCGCTGGCAGCAGTCCCTTCCCTCGATGCAGGAGCTGGTGCGGCGGGCCACCAAGCGCGGCGACCTCGTCTGCGACCCATTCACTGGATCGGACACTTCGGGCGTCGCGGCAATCTCGCTCGAACGACGGTTCCTCGGTTGCGAAATAAATCCGGCGACTGCACAGATCGCCCGAGAACGGATGCAGCGATTCGACGCGACCAAGGTGGCGTTATGAGACGGTTCTGGCCCTTGTGCCACCAATGCACCCAAGTATTCCCACTATGCCATTTTCCCTCATCATGGCGCCAGTCGGTGCCCTCGTACGAACACGAAACCGCTGTAGAGTGCCCTCTCTCGAAAGGAGGTCGGCCGTGACGAAACGTAGGTCCCGTGGGACCGTCTTTTACGACAAGCGCCGTCAGTGCTGGATGGGTTACATTGCGACCGGCCAGACGGTGAACGACGTTCGTCAACGCAGAAGTGTGCGTGGCGCGACCGAACACGAAGCCCACGAGAAACTTCGTCAGATCGAAGCCGAGATCATCCTCGGTAGAGCGGTCAACGACAGTTCCATCCGACTAGGCCGATTTCTCGAAGAATGGCTCACGACGACCATCGAACCAAACTGTCTCTCTGTGAACACTGCAGCGAGCTACCGAGGGATTGTGGAGCGTCACTTAATTCCCATCATTGGAAAGAAAAGACTTCGCGATCTCACAGTTCTCGACGTCGATCACCTTTTGCACGAGAAATACGAGTCCGGGCTTAGCGGCTCAACGGTGCAACGCATCCGAATGGTTTTGGTAAAAGCGTTGCGACACGCTGAACGTCGAGATCTCGTGCATCGAAACGTCGCTGCCCTGACCGATCTTCGACGCTCCACTCGTCGCGAAGGCCGATCACTTACGCCCGAACAAGCTCGACAATTGCTGACGGCATCGCACGAGCACCCGTTGGGCATCACTGTGCAACTCGGTCTCTATTTGGGACTGCGACCGGGCGAAATACTCGGTCTCCAGTGGTCAGACATCGACTTGAAACAGCGAACGCTCTCTGTGCAGCGTTCGCTCAAGCGCGAGAATAACGAGCTTCGGTTCGGTCCTCCAAAGACGGGCGGATCACGCCGCACGCTCAAGATGTCGGAGCACCTTGCGACAGCGCTTTCGAAACATGGCACCGAACAGCAGCTGCAAAGAATTGCCGTTGGCGAGTTGTGGCACGATCTGGATCTCGTAGTAGCGACCGAGATTGGCACTCCCGTCGATCCGAGCAACTCGCGACGGGCACTAAATCAGTTTTGTGACCGCACCGGAATTGGACATTGGAGTCCCAATGAGCTGCGGCACTCATTTGCTTCGCTCATGTGGCTTTCAGGTGCACCAATGGAAGAGGTGGCTGACGCCATGGGTCATGTGGACACTCGAATGACGTCGCAGGTCTACCGACACAACCTCAAATCGGTGGTTGACGTTGCGGAAAATCGGCTGAATGCTCTGTTCGAGATTTGATCGAGAGTGAGTTTGCCCACACCATTGGTCATTGAAATACAGCAACAGCAGTCCATTCACTTTTGACGAGGAAAATCGGAAAACCTGGTCGGCCATGTGTTTAGATGGGAGTGCAGGCCGACTCAGTACTCGGTTTCCCTGGTTGCGATTTACTTGTTCGAATCCGAACATTCGGCAGGAGGAATCATGCGCATTTGCAACATCGAATGCAAGAACCTTCGCAGAATCCCTGACTTTTCCGTTGCTGTAGGAAATCACTTGGTGTTGGTAGGTCCAAACGATTCGGGAAAAACAAGCATATTGCATTGGCTGAATTTGACTCTTGGGACTCGCGTTCAAATCGACGGTTGTCGCTCAAGCGACTTCACTGATATCGGCATGCCGATCTTCTTTGAAGTTACGCTCAACGATATTGATTCAGATGATTTGCTGACCTTTCCTGACGAGATTGAACACTCGAACGGCCATGACCAATTAAGAGTGAGGTTTGAGGCTACGTTCGATTCAATTCAAAGCTCTGTGGTTTACGAGAGGACATTTCCTGGGTTTCCCGGCAGTAGAACCACGCCGAACAAACTGAGGGCCATTGGTTGGTCATTCGTATCGGCCAATCGATTTCTTACTCGGGACGTCGCGGGAAATCGAAGCGGCGCGCTGCGCACAATTCTTGACGACGTGGAAGTAGGAGAAGACAGCGGACTCAATGACGCTATAAGAAATTACAGAGAAGCTCTGGCTGCTAATCCGTCATTGATTGAACTGAGAATCGGACTGGCGAGTGCACTGACTACGACATTTCCGAGACAAATCAGTGCTGATGACCTCTATTTTTTGACCGAGTCGGATGTCTTGGAAGATCCGCTCCAAAGTGTCACGTTGGCGTTTGAAGGTACGCGAGGTCTAACGACATTTGAAGAGCAAAGCGATGGGATGCGGGCGCTAACGGCGCTGGCCCTGTATTCGATGCTCAGCAAGGAATCGAAGATTATTGGAATTGATGAGCCAGAACTCCATTTGCATCCGCCCGCACAACGTGGAATCGGATCTTTATTGTCCAAGCAAAGCAAGCAACATGTGATTGCCACAAATTCTCCCAATGTTCTCTCTCAATTCGATCCGACCGATGTGGTTGCGATGAGTCCCACGAGAGCGGTTCGACAACTTCCGAATACTTCGGCGGCGGCCAGCAGCCTCTTCATTGCGAAATGGTGGACGCACGCACATATCGAGCCGCTTTCAGCAGCCAAAATTCTGGTCGTCGAAGGTGTAACAGATCGGATGATTCTTGAATCCGTTGCAGACACGTTCAATGTTGAGTTGGATCGCATGGGTGTTGCATTGATCGAACTTGTAGGTGCGACAAACATCAACTGGGTTGCAGAACTTTACGGTCACAATGGATTTGACATACCAATCTTTGGATTGGTCGATGAAGACCATGAAGTCGAATGGGCTGCTGCTCTTACTGTAAGTGTGCCTGACCTCGGGACGGTGGGAGTTCAGATCTGCAGGCCAGACCTCGAGAGCATGATTGTTGCATCATTGGGAGTTGAGAGGGTGATCGAACTACTTATTGGCGGAGGCATTCCTGAGGCTGACATTATTGCCGGTTGCAGGTGCGCTCGAACTGCAATTTTGCCTGTGACGTTGGCGGAGTGGATGGGCTCCAAGAAAGCGAAGGTCATCGTAGCTATCGCTCTTTCAAGTTCGATCGTGAAAGAGGACTCCGATCTTCTAATTCCCTTGAGAAATCTATTGGCGACGGTTGCCTCGTGATTTCCAAGAGTTCGTCAACTTAATTGGAGTGAAAATGGAATGGGACGAGCAGCAACTTGAGATCATCAATTTGGGGATCGAACGGATACTCATCGTGGCCCCCGCAGGTACTGGCAAAACCGAAGTACTCGCAGCTCGCGCGGCCTCGTTAATTCAACGGCGCCTTGTGCAATCTCCAAGACAAATTCTAGCTCTCACATTTACGAACCGGTCAGTCGCCAATTTGGTGAGTCGGCTGCGTCGCGTTTTTGGAATCAATTATGCGGACTACGTGACTATTCATAATTTTCACGGATTCGCTGCCAGGCTGATTACAGCGCACGGAGAACTGATTGGCATAGATCCTCAAAAAATCATTTGGCCTGAAAACGGTTGGACTGAAAGCCAACTTTCAAATCTTTCACGAGGTGATCGAGACGAGGCGCTTAAGGCGTTGAAAAGTGTCAAGAGCTTGCCAATTGATGATGTCGAAGTAATCTCGCGGCTAACTCAAATTGGTTCTCAGGATGCGATTGACATCGAAATAATTCGCCAACGAGAGGGCAGACTCGATCATGATGACGTACTCAGACACGGCGAACGAATCTTGCAGCTCGAAAATATCTTGATTAGATACCGAGACCATTATCCAGTCTTGTTTGTTGACGAGATTCAAGATCTGACGTTGCCCGAACTGAGAATGGTGACACTCGTCGGCGAATTGCCAATTACCGCCGCAGGCGATGCTACGCAATCAATTTTCAAATTTACCGGAGCTGATCCCGATGCGGCGTTTGCCTCATTCGATCCGACGAATACGAAAATTATTCGACTTCGTCGCTCATATCGATCGGCGCCTGCCATTCTGCGAGTCGTGAACGCACTCGGGGAACTCGATGGTGCAGAGCCAGTCATTTGTGCCGACCCGAGCCAGTTCCGAGACGATGGTGTAGTAGCACTCTTGGAGAGTGAGGACACAGTGATAGAAGCACACACACTGATGAACATATTGAATTCTCGCGTCATGATTGATGAGTCAATTTCAGTCGGAATATTGAGCAGGACGGCCCGTCGGTCACAAGCATTCGAGAATCTATGTATTGAAACTGATGTTCCGTATCAATCTTGGTCACTGCCCACTCACGATCCTGATGTCGTTTCGATAATCCGCAAGTTGCGAAATACTGGCAATGACGCAAGTGACGAAGAAAGGTTCGCGGCGGTTCGACAAGCTTGCCTTGAGGCAGTTCCTGCCGACGATTTGGACCTAACAAATTCGATGCTGGGTGCCTTTGCATTGCTTTATGAGCGCTTGGAAAACGGTATCGCATTTGAGCAAGTATTTGACGAGTGCAGAGTTAGCGGAACGAGAGATCAGCCGGTTGGGCCGGGGATTCATATCCTGAATGGTCACAAGGGAAAGGGACAGCAATTTGATTGGGTTGTCGTGCTCGGGGCCGAAGACGAAAATATTCCGTCGTATTTCGCAAATGACAAAGAAGCCTTGGATGAAGAGAGACGTATCTTGGGAGTGATGTCTTCAAGAGCAAAGTACGGTCTAGTTTTTACGATCGTGAAGAAGGAAGAGGCGTACGGGATTATGAGAATCCGCTCTCGATCTCGTTGGTTTGAGCATATAGAACCGCACTTGACCGAATGATGGTGAGCGTCCTTCGATACGAATTAAGAATAACCGTGACTTCGAAACGTTCTCGGCGACTTCATCCCCTCTAGGACCAAGATCTCAAATAGCTTGCCCGGAGACGGAATTCGCCCAGATGAGCGACCTATCGCTGACTCACCTCAAGAAGTTCCGACAACACCGTGTCGAGATACATCTTCACCTGTACTACTTCTGCCCGCGACGCGGCCACGTGTGCGGATATTGAAGATCTGTCGTACACTGCTCGCGACAGTGCGCCAATTCGGTCCTCAATCAAGTCGATCGTGATTTCTGGAGTTTTTCGAGCACTGCCTCCGAGACGCGACCTAAGAATGAATCGTGCCTTTTGCTTCTGGGTAGGGGATATTCTTCCATCCTCAAATTTGAACCCCGGGGCGCTGATGACCGAGTCATCTGGAGCGAGTCGCTCCAAAACATCCCAAAGGACAGCCCTCAATTCATTGGCCGTTCCGCGATAAGAAATCCTCGAACTGTCATCTAAGTCTTGAATTGCTTGTCGGTACGACAATGCTCCGCTTGGGACCAAGTTCTCGAGGGTTTCCAATAATCTCAACTCAAAATCACTCAAACCTGCGGAACGACCGCGTGGAATGTTCTCACTGACGGTCAGTTCGATTTCCACTTCGAGATCATCGATCTGAGTCTTGAGCGTGCGCAAGAGACTCACATAACTTTCCGTACGAGTTCGTACTTGGGCAAATCGGAGTAGATCCTGCATTCCAGAATCGATTTCGTTAAGGATTAAATCGGAAACTCCTCGATCACGGAGTTTTGCACGAATGTCTCTGAACCAACGCTGAACCAATGCGCGAGCGGCTTCTTTCGTCGCTTGCGTATTCTGGTGAACTGTCTGCGACTTTTTAATTGCGCTGGAAAGTGTCTCCAGACTGGATTGAAGGCCCTCCAGCATGCCGCCGTTGGGGATGTCCATTTCCCTATCCAGTTAGGAAAGCGGCACGGATGGTCCGCGAAATGCCTCAGACATTGTTGGCTCTTTCGTGGCAGGTGCCTTCGTGGCAGGTGCCTTCTTTGCCGGCGCCTTCTTTGCCGGCGCCTTCTTGGCCGGTGCATTCTTGGCAGGTGCCTTCTTGGCAGGGGCCTTCTTCGCAGGTGCCTTCTTGGCAGCGGATTTCTTTTTGGAACGTCTTACCGTGGGTAAATCGTTCGAGCCAGAAGGCAAGTTGTGCGCAACTAGGTTGTAGCCGACGGGATTCAATCGGTACTTGCCAATTTCTACTCGATCAAAATAACCCGCAGCTGCCGCATTTACGAGTGTCATGTCGATCTTTTGTGGCAGTGGAAATACCGCTTGCTTGAAGTACTTCTGTAAGTCCGCGGCAGTGATCACGTCACTCCGGTCTGCTGGTGGAGCGAGTTCGCTCAGGTAAAAAGCAACGACGGCTGACATCTCCATTGCCGTGCGAGGTTGTTTGGCCTCTTTGAGCGATCGAATATCCGTGAAAGCGGGTCCTTTCAATGTCGACTCGGACGAGGAGGCATCCCGACTTTCTGAAAGCGTCACCAACGGAAGCGCGTTCGGGACGGAGATCCCGATGGCGAGAGCGCGCACGACGTACTCTAGAACTCTCTCGCGCGACGGGCCTGGGAGTAATTCGAGTGCATCTATTACTGCGCCGATCGCGTCTACTTCCCGCCTCAGTTCGGTCGAGTCTTCACCGCTCATATAAAACCCCATCAAAGAACTTTCCCCAAGCCTAGAAGCGAAATGTGACATCAGAAAATTAGACGGCTCGTTCATCGCTCACAGAATCTTCACGGAGGAAACGTTCCGGGTATCAGGACGCTGGAGAAAAGTAGCTCAATATTGAGGTGGCCTCGGGATTGCAGCCTCGGTCGCAACGAATTTCAGCTCATTTGTACCATTTCGGAACATGTCGGAACCTGTCGGAACCTGCCATGATTTATGACCCGATTTGCTCACTTACGTGCTCACGATTGGGGTCAGACCGGATACGCATTGTCCGATGAGCCGCATATTGTCAAGAAAATTTTGTGGGCCGTGCAGGACTTGAACCTGCGACCCCTTGCGTGTCATGCCCATATTTCCTCTTCACCGGTGCTTTCTGACGTCCAAATCTCGCCAAACTGTAGCGCCTTTTGTCCACTGAGATTTGCCATTGAGCGCACAAGTTTTTTGGCGTTGCTAACGGCGTTGCTGACGAAATTTTTGCCTGTGCCTTTGCATGTTGTGCGAAAGGTCATTCGATGTACCCTCTAGAACCTCCACTATATGATGCATTCCTCATCCGTTGCTGACTGCGTTGCTGACGGAGTAGTGGTTCACGTCGGAGACCCGAAGCAACGAATCTGCAACCAGGCACTGACGGCAAAATTAATGGCCAATTGTTACTGCGGCGCGATTTTGGCGAAAGTCATCACGAAATCGGTCACGATGGCACTACACAACTTCCGGAATGCAGTTGCAAGCACGCACCCGATGCTTCCGCCTGATGCCTCTATCCCACCCGAATAAAACAACGCACCAATTGCGCGATAATCGCGACCTGAAAGAGCCACTGAGCCGGGGCTTCCCGGTAGGCCGCTCAAGAGAGCGACACCAAAATTTAACTCGGCGTTGCCCTCCAGAAAGCGAACCGACCGACCGCTTATCTGACAGCAGCGTTCGCCGCTCCCCTCGTATGTTGCAACGTATAGCGGACGCCTCTCATCAATACTCGTGACCACCATCGTTTACAAATTCTTCAATGTCCTTCATCCGAATTCGTCGCGAGCGACCAATGTGCACCGACGGCAGATTTCCCGAATTGAGTAGTTCGTAGAGTTTGGAGCGACTGATAGCAAGCACCTGGCTTGCTTCCGTGATCGTCAAGAGCAGTTTCATAGGTGCTAGACGTCTGTCGGTCCTTGTTTCATGTTCAACGACTTCGTTTGAGTTCATTCTCTTTCCTCTCGCTCTTCACTTCTTACGTCACATATTCGAATTCAGGGCCAACGTCAATATCGAATTCAAAACTTCGAGCTCGTGGTCGGAATTCGACCTGAAGGAGAGAACGGGTTCTCTGGAGTTGTTGACGGTCTCCCGCCACTGCTCCATCGCAGCCGTCACAAACGGGAACGTCCAGCGGAAACACGTGGACGCCCCCATCGAGCGCCCGTCGGACGGTTTTCGATCGATCGTCACGTCGTTGGTCATCCGATGCTCCCTTCAATTTGTCAGTACCGTATCAACGGTCGCGCCCACTCGGGATCTCAACAAGAGACTTTCGCTGATTCAACGAGTGCGGTAGTCACCCCTTCGAAATGGTCGTGTTCGAAAACAACCCGAAACGTCCGCACACCATCATTTGGACGTCGCACTCGTGTACCGCGCGGCAATCCATATTGGGGTGAAATGAGCGAAGCGCCAGTTCTTCGTGGCCGGATGGACGTGAGAAAACTGCACGCGACGCGATTTGTGGAGGATTTTCTGCGGCAAGATGAACGCAGCCCTATGAAAGTGTTAACACTCTTTTCACCAGACGACGCGACACGACGCCATAGCACTTGACGAGGAACAATGACTGCGCGAGACGACGTGAGAAAACTGCACGCGACGCGATTTGTGGAGCATTTTGTGGGGCAAGATGAACGCAGCCCGTAAACAGCTGAGGCGGTAATTCACCTACACGAGAGAGCCTTGAGTCTCGCTGTCAGTCCTTCGGAGTTTGCGATACGAAACCGGCGCATCCATGGATCGTTGCCTTTACTTACGAGCCGGAATCTCTTGCCACGAGTCACCCTAACTTGTTGCCAAGCATCCATGTGAAAGGCACCGGGATTCGGCCTGGGTTTAGTGGAGTCTTCTCATGTTGGCGGCCGGATCGTGTTTGCCGTTGCCAGCTTGGCGGTAGCCTCGAGACCTCCCTGGAGGATCCAATCGCTGAGTAACTCAATTCCCCAACGAACCTATGCTTTGGAGGCGAGAGGCTAACCCGCGTGTACTTTGCGTCGCTAAGGGGATGGGCGGTCACCGACATCAATGTGGAAGTGGGTGAGCTACATTTGCTCGTCCAACCCTGCCGCTCGGCTGAGTCCGATGTACCGCAATTGAGACACGACCCTTTAGTGACTCACGCAGCGCACGCGAACCGGACGAACCGCCTTGCCAACCCGAGTGGGGGTCACGATGTGATATGCTCCTTGAACGTTCAAGACGGTCCGGGGGAGCACAATGAGCGCGGAGAATCCATCGATTAGTTGGCTGGGCAGCGCCGGTCACCGCTCGTGGCTGATGACGCAAGCAGACAGCCTATTCCGCTTTTACGAGCGGGCGTCGATCGATCCACGAGGTGGCTTCTATGAGTTGACCACGAACGGGCGGCCGAGCCTCGAGACGACCCGTCACCTCGTTTGGACGGCGCGTCTCGTGTATTGCTTTTCTCTAGCAGATATGCTCGGCCGGCCTGGAGCCAGCGTCATCGTCCGCCACGGGTTGGAATCCTTGGAGCGTCAGTTCAAGGACAAAGAGTACGGCGGACACTTTTGGATCACCGATGCGACTGGTCCGGTCGATACCAGCAAACAAGCCTACGGTATCGCACATGTAATTCTTGCTGGAGCGGCAGCCACGCGCGCGGGCTACGACGATGGCCGTCTTTTGCTTGCAAAGGGCCTAGCAGAGCTAGATGCACACTTTTGGCGCGAAGATGATGGCCTCGTAGTTGAGGAATTCCAGCGCGATTGGGTAGGGCCGAGTCGATACCGAGGTGCGAATAGCAACATGCACCTCGTCGAGGCGCTGTTAAACGCAACCGCCGCGACAGGGGAACTCTCACATAGTCTGCGTGCGCTCAAAATCGCTGACGGGATCATCCGTGTTAGAACGCAGGCCAACGAGTGGCGGATCGCCGAGCACTACACAGATGATTGGTTGATTGATCGGGCATACAATAGCCACGACCCCGACAACATCTTCCGGCCGTTTGGCTCGATCATCGGACACTGGTTCGAGTGGTCGCGCCTGCTGCTCCAGGCAGGAGCTCTGATCGGTGACGATGCGAGTTGGACCAGCGTTGCGGCGGAGAACCTCTTTAGGATGGCCGTCGAAGAGGGGTGGGACAACGTTCATGGCGGTCTGATCTACACCGTAGATTTTGAAGGTCGTCCACTCAATCGCGATCGATACTGGTGGCCGATTGCCGAGGGCATTTGCGCTGCGGCGTACCTTGCGGAAGCAACGAACGATCGACAATACGAGCGTTGGTACCGCACATTTGGGGACTTTGCCGCTACACATCTGATCGACCACGCCCGCGGTGGTTGGCAGCACGTGCTCGATCCGCAGAATGATCCTAAGTTCTCACCGTACGCTGGCAAAGTCGACATTTTTCACGCTCTCCATGCTTGCCTTCTTCCGCTCCTACCTAAAGACCAGATCCCGATTACTGCGCTCGCGGCAGGTGCCATCGACATACCAGGTTGTGCCCGAACGGCGCCATTGCAAACTCAATGGCAACGGTGATGGTGCGGCGATCCAACGGCGACGCTTTGAGTTTTCCACCCTGGGATGGCCCACGTGACTCGGCCGAACTTCCCACTGTTTTCCGGGCCGGGCTGTTTCCGAAGTATCTGCCTTGAGCTGGATCGGTCTTGACTCAGTCGCTGACCCTGGCTCTTGCGGCCCAACGTGGCTCAGGCTGCCGGCCCATGGACATGACCTCAATCCCGTCGAGCAGGTGTCGGGCAACCTGAAGAACCGGGAACACCCCAGCCTCTGCCCCTCTTCCGTCGAAGAGGCGGCCGTGTCGACCGACGTCGGACTCACGCGCACCGGAGGTGACCCGTGCCTGTGCTTCTCATTCCTCAAGCACTGCGGCATTTCGTTATGATCTTTCAACAAATTTGGACAGAGCCGAAGACGAGATCGACGAATCGCTCGTAGCTCCACTGGCCACCTTCGCCTCCTCGCATACCTCTTCGAAGAGCGCACCGTCAACGTCGAGGATTATCCTCGCGTACATCGATATGAATCTACGGTATGAGTGAAAGGTGAACCGGACGTTGTTGGTCTGTTCTGCACGCCGTTGCGCGGAGCGATCGTTGAGACCCAGGTTCAAAACCGTGTCCATCATTCCAGGCATGGAGAACTTTGCTCCCGAGTGCACCGACACGAGCAACGGATCATCCGAGGCGCCGAGGGACTTCCCAATGTCCTGCTCTAAGAGATCGCGAGCACTAGCGATCTCTGCAACGAGTTCATCAGTCATCCCCTCTTCCAAACACATCCGACATGCTGATGTCGAAATTGTGAACCCCGGCGGACCGGAAGGCCGAGCACCGAGGTCATCTCCGCCATATTTACGGCTTTTACGCCAGGCAGGTCCTTCAGCCCCAACGGTGCGCACCCGTGATCGTGATTGAAGTCGAAGACGTATCGCGTCATTGCTGATCACCATTTCGGCTCGTTCACCCCTCAATAAGGTTGCTCCGCAGATGTTCGGCGAGCAACTGTGCCGTCGACGTTGTGACTAACCTCGCGAGTTCAAGTGCTTGGAGCTGGCAGCTGAACCCGTCGAGAATGAGTGGCCCATTGAGCGCGCTCTTCTCAACGCCAGGCAGGAACCGGTCCCGAGCGATCTTGCGCGACAGTTCGTCGTGGTCTTTTTGAAACCCGAATGATCCGGCAAGTCCGCAGCATCCGAGATCAAGCACCTCAACATCAAATCCGGCGTCACCAAGTACTCGCAGGTCTGACGACATGCCTCGCGCTACACGTTGGTGGCAGTGGGGATGAATACTTACATGTTGACTTGACGGCGCTTTTGGGGAAACCCAGCCAACAATTTCGAGGTGCTCGCTCAGACTTCGAGCCAATGACGCGAGCTGTGTAGCTCGTGGGTCATCGGGAAGTAACTTTGGCAACTCGTCTCGAAAGACGGCGAGACAACTGGGCTCGGGTACAACGACGGGAATCTCTGCAGCAATAAAGGGTTCGAGTACGTCGAGAGTCCTGCGAGCCGTCGACGCAGCGAGGCTTAACATCCCCGAGTCGTAGAGTGGGCGACCACAGCAGGCCCACTGCTTAGGCAGTCCAACTCGTTCACCGGCGAACTCGAGGACCTGTACGGTGGCTTCACCCCTTGCTGGCAGGTAGATATCGGTGAAGGTGTCGGGCCAGAGCACTACGGAAGGGCTCTTCTCTTGACGCAGTCTTTTCGCAAGGTCCCCATGACGAAAACTCTCTGCTGCGAACACCGGAGCCGCACGCTGTCGACTGATGCCCCCGAGGATCTTCACGAGCGGACCGGTGAGTCGGTTTTGCATTATCGCGTTCGCCAATCTTGGCATTTGCGACGCCAATCGTCCCGACCACGGAATTAGTCCGAGCGCGTACGCAGAACGAGGTCTAAGCCTCTTGGCGTAGTAGTGGTACATGAACTCGGATTTGTAGGTGGCCATGTCCACATGCGTCGGGCAATCGACCGCGCACCCTTTGCACGACAGGCATAGGTCGAGGGCCTCAAAGACCTCCTCGTTCCTCCACGACTCGGGTGTCGTGTCGCCCTGGAACAACTCGCCGAGCAGCTTGGCCCGGCCTCTGGTCGAGTGCTTCTCGTCGTGAGTCACACGAAACGATGGGCACATGACCGCAACAGTCTCGCTGCGACACCGGCCAACTCCCACGCAGCGCTCGACAGCGCGTTGCATGGAGCCACCATCGTCCGCGAACGAAAACCCCGTAGCCGTCAGCGTGGACTGGCGATACTGGGGACCGTAGCGAATATTGGAGTCGAGTGGATAAGGATCAATCAATTTGCCCGGATTCATTCTCCCCTGCGGATCCCATGCAGCCTTGAAACGACGGAACGCCTCCATGAGTTCGGGGCTGTACATTCGCTCCAGCAACTCGCCCCGACTTTGCCCGTCGCCGTGCTCTCCGGAAATCGAGCCGCCCAGTGAGACGCAAAGGTCGGCAGCTCGCTCGACAAAAGAACGATAAATGCGCAACCCCTCGACGCTCGACAGGTCGAAATTGTTGCGGGTGTGAACACAACCCTGGCCGAAGTGACCGTACCAAGCGCCTTCGTAACCGAACTCCGCCCAAAGATCACGAACACCTCGCAGGTATCGCCCGAGGCTCTCGGGGGCAACCGCGGCATCTTCCCACCCTTCGTAGTTGACCGCCCCACCCACCGGTCGAGCAGTCGCCCCTAGGCCCGATTCACGCACGCGCCAAACCTGATCTTGATCATCGTGGTCACTCAGGATCACGGCGCGAACCTCCGCTGGCAGGCTGTTGACGAGTTCTTGAGCTCTTACCTCCGCCTCTTCAGCACTGTCGGCGCCAATCTCAGCTAAGAGCCAGCCATCGCCCTCGGGCAAGAGCCGAAGATTGTCCACGTTGAGCCTTGCGCGACGCATCTGTTCTACGAGCGTGCCGTCGAAGCCTTCCAGCCCAATCAGTTCGTGACTCAGAAGTTCAGGAACGTGATCTGCCGCCAGATAGATATCGTCGTAACCGAGCACGACCAGCAGCCGGTGTCGCGGCCAGGGCGACAGCGACAAGGTGATCTCGGTAGTAAGGGCGCACGTTGACTCGGTTCCCACCATGACGCGCCCAAGATGAAAACCGTTCTCAGGTAGAAGTTGGTCGAGGTTATAGCCGGAGACCCTTCGAGAGATTGAGGGGAAACCCACACGAATATCGTTGATGAAATCGCTTCGGAGCTGACGCAGTTCGCGGATGACTCTACCGGCGTCACTTTCGTCAATCGCCATCTCCAGGTAATCGTCATCAGTGCAAGGACCCAGCGCCATACGTTCACCCGCATAAGTAATCACGACGAGTTGTTCGACATTGTCTACCGTCTTGCCGGTGTAAAGCCCGTGGGTACCGCACGAGTTGTTGCCAACCATGCCGCCAATTGTGCACCAGGCGTGCGTCGCGGGATCGGGCCCAAACGTGAGGTCGAGCGCGCGAGCCGCGACGTTCAGATCGTCGAGAACGACTCCAGGCTGCACCCTCGCCGTGCGGCTATCGGCGTTTATCTCCAGTATCTGGTTCATGTGACGACTCATGTCCACCACCACCGCAACATTGCAGGCCTGGCCGGCCAGACTGGTACCCGCACCTCGACCCAGCACGGGCGCATCGTAACGGCGACAGACTTCTATTGCTTTGCGAACATCCTCCTCGTCGAGTGGGAAGAAAACCCCAAGTGGCACCTGTCGATAGTTGGACGAGTCGGTCGCATAAATCCCACGTGTGGCGCCGTCAAATGCAATTTCACCACGAACTGCTTGAATAAGGTCACGTTCCAAGGCGCGTCGATTCGCTTCGTCAACCCCTGACCTGTTGACGCTATCTCCGGGTTCGTAATTCACGACAAGCAATCTCTCGCGTTAGGAATCATTCTCTCTCGTCACCATCATCTTGACGCACGATCTAGGCCTGGCCGATCACGCTTCGTTGAAAGCCGAGACCGGTAATGGACAACTCCACGACGTCTCCCTTTCGAAGAAAAGGAACGTCATCGTGCCCGAGTGAGACGCCAGCCGGAGTCCCCGTGTTAATCAAATCGCCCGGCTCCAACACCATGAATTGACTGAGGTACCACACGATGTAGTTAACATCAAAGATCATGTCGAACGTTGATCCATCTTGTCGGAGAACACCGTTTACGCTGAGATGCAGTCGTAAATTTTGTGGGTCTTCAATTTCGTCAACGGTCACAAGTAATGGCCCCAGAGGGTTAAACGTCTCGCAGCACTTCCCCTTATCCCACTGTCCACCTCGTTCAAGTTGAAACTCCCGCTCCGAGACGTCGTGCGAGATGCAGAACCCGGCGACGTAAGCGCGGGCCTCATCGGGCGAGGATAGGTAGCGGGCACGGCGTCCGATAACCACTCCCAACTCGACTTCCCAATCGGTTTTCGTCGATCCTCGCGGCACCAGAATCTGATCATTAGGTCCGACGATGCAGTTCGGTGCTTTCATGAATACAATTGGCTCGTCGGGGATGGAGGCTCCGCTCTCAGTTGCGTGGTCGATGTAATTAAGACCGATGCAAATCACCTTTTCGGGCTTCGCGATCGGCGCACCGAATCGAAGTTCTGGATCTGGAAGTACCTTAAGAGACCTTGATTCCAGTAGGGCTACAATTTCGCTGATCCGGTCTTTCTGCCAGAACCTTGAGTCAATATCACCCCACTTGGAAGGCAACAGGAGGATTGACCCACCTGGGCCAAGTACTGCAGGACGCTCTTCATCGGGATTACCTATACGTGCGAACTTCATGACACACCATTCTGCATTATGTTTTTGTACCTTTACCCAGGTGAATCGTGCCGGGTATTCGGGAGACTAAATCATTTCCAAAACGGGCAGACTTTCTGACTCGTTGACCTCATAGTAGTGAGCCTCGAACTCGACCGGTGGCACGTA
>Ga0207933_1000927_pt1 | contig 24911 bp, 24 predicted proteins | sample NGESurdeep092012_4_FD_184488 | JGI IMG/M metagenome (GOLD analysis project Ga0207933, IMG submission 184488) | Arctic peat soil microbial communities from Barrow, Alaska - NGEE Surface sample F53-3 deep-092012 (SPAdes) | ecosystem: Environmental > Terrestrial > Soil > Wetlands > Peat ... | reverse complement strand
CTTGATTTGGATTACGAAACTCGGCCAAGTGTGGAAATTCCTATCGTTAACGGGCGGCGCGGGAGCGCATCACCTCAACCCTTCTATCGTACCTGAGCTAACCCGCCCGACCGCGGGTTTCGTCCCTGATTCGTTCCTGATCCGTCTCTCAGACGTGCGATTTGCGGCACGAGTCTCAGGCAACCGCAGAACCGCAGAGCCGCAAATCAAGGAACCGGGTCCAGCCCGCCCTTGCTGAACGGATGACACCTCGCCAGCCGACGCATTGCCATCCACCCGCCCCGCATCCATCCATGCCGCACCACCGCCACATAGGCGTACTCGCTGCATGTCGGCAGGTACTTGCACTGCGATACAGAGAACGCATGCAGCATCGGCGAGAGAACATTCTTATACGCGCTCAGCAGCGCGCCGGCCGCGCGTTCGCGGCGCCTGCGATCGGCCGCTGAGGCCTCGGCGGGCTCGGAGTTCTGGACGCTCATGGCGCCGTCGTCTCCACCGTCGCTGCCTTCGCCGTCTCCGGATTCAGCTTCACACCGCCACGCTCCGCCACCGTCTGCACGCTGCGCGCCTCGATGGCACGCGCTTCTATGGAACGAAAGATCGTCGTCACCTCGCGCTCGATCCCGGCAAACTCCGCCTCCAGCACGCTGCGCTTGGGGTGCAGCACCACATCGACCGGCGCCGAAAGCATGGGCAGCGCCCGCCGCACCGCCTCGCGCATCCGCCGCTTGATGCGATTGCGCGCGACCGCCTTGCCCAGCGCCTTGGGAACCGTCAGCCCGATGCGCGGCCCTTCTGTGTCGCAGCGCGCCGCGGCGGCCTCATCGCGCAGCGCGAAGAAGTACGCCATCTGCCGCCCGAACTGCTTGCGGCCGGCCTTGTAAACGCGCTGGTAGTCCGCGTGTTTGCGCAGACGATAGTTCATCGGAGAGGGCATGGCGGCATCGCCCAACACGAAAACGCGCTCAAGAGGAAATCTCTCCCAAGCGCTCTCCGCAGTTGAAAAAAGTACGGCTGCTAAAAAGTCCGGTTGAAAAACGAGCTCGTGCCGCTATTAGTCGCGGAAGCCGGCCGAGACGGCAATCTTGTGCCGGCCCTTGGCGCGGCGGCGGCTCAGCACGGCCGCTCCGGCCTTGGTGGCCATGCGGCTCAGAAAGCCGTGAACCTTGGCGCGGCGGCGGCGATTGGGTTGAAAGGTGCGCTTGGGCATCGTCGTGTCCTGTTCTAAAAAATCTCTTAGGTCTGCTGCTACGTCGCTCCGCGGATCTTCGCTCTCCGGGCACTGCGCTTCGTCATTCAGCGCACACAACAGCAACTTCTGAGTATACCGGAGTCCGTCCCCGGGGGCAATCGAAAGTAGCATTCGCCCTGCTCCGCGCATCACAACGCTGTATGCGCACCGTAAGCATTTTTGTACCCAATCGCGATTCTTCACCGCGCATGGTGCAACTGCCCAACTCTTTCGCGATTTGATATTTTTGTCTTGCCTTTTGGCCCCCGGTGACGTGCTACTATCGACTCCGTTCCGTGAAGAGAGATGTCGTCTTCACGCAAAAGCACTCAGTTCCGAATCGGGCTTCCTCTGTTTAACTCTCCGGCATTGCCTCTGGTAAGGTCGGACTTCAAACCAACCTGGGAATCGATCTCCTCCGCTGGCATCGCCCACGGAGCCGGCCCGGTGTTGCGTTTTTTGAGCCTCTGCTTCACCTTGCTCTCCTGCTCTTTTGGTTTCACGGTTCCAACGCTACGGACTCTAAGGAAGATTGAACGATGTCATTTGAGGCGGTCCCAGTCACCGTATTGAACCAGTGGATTCGCATCCTCGGTGCGCTCGAAAAAAAGATCAATCGCCAGAGTTTTGAGACCTGGCTGAAGCCGACGCGCTTCTCGCACATCGACGGACGCAAGCTCTACGTGCGCATCCCCTCCTCTGCCTTCCAGCACGTCGGCGACCGCTACAGCGACCACATCTACGAGGCCATCGAGAACCTCGGCCTCGAGCTCGACGAGGTCCTCTTCGAGATCCCGCCGCCCGAGCCCGTCGCGCCCCGTGTCCGCGAGGATGGTGGCTTCGCTCCGCAGTCCGCGCACAACGCCAGCATCAGCCGCAACGCCCGGCCCGGCGCGCCTCCCTCCGCCCCCGGCCCCGAGCAGGCGCGCTTTGACTGGAACTCCGCCGCGCAGCTCAACCCCCGCTACCAGTTCGACGGCTTCGTCATCGGCTCCGGCAATCAGTTTGCCCACGCCGCCGCCCAGGCGGTCGCCGAGCGCCCCGCCAAGGCCTACAATCCGCTCTTCCTCTACGGCGGCGTCGGCATGGGCAAGACCCATCTGATGCAGGCCATCGGCCACCACGTGAAGACTCGCATGCCGCACGCGGCCATCAGCTACATCTCGGGCGAAAAGTTCACCAACGAGATGATCAACTCCGTGCGCTACGACAAGATGACCACCTTCCGCGACAAGTTCCGCACCGTGGATGTGCTGCTCATCGACGACATTCAGTTTCTCGCCGGCAAGGAGCGCACCCAGGAGGAGTTCTTCCACACCTTCAACACACTGCACGAGACCTCCAAGCAGATCGTCATCTCGTCGGACCGCTCGCCCAAGGAGCTCGTCGACTTTGAAGACCGCCTGCGCTCGCGCTTCGAGTGGGGCCTGGTCGTCGACATCCAGCCGCCCGATCTCGAAACCAAGGTCGCCATCCTGCAAAAGAAGGCCGAGAACGAGCGCATGGTGCTGCCGGTCGAGGTCGCGCTGTTCATCGCCGGCAATGTCCGCACCAACATCCGCGAGCTGGAGGGCGCGCTCAACCGCCTCATTGCGTGGTCGTCCATGCAGGGCGCGGAGATCACGCTGCCCAACGCGCAGCACTGCCTCAAGCACATCATCGACACGCAGGTACGCAAGATCACCATCGAAGCGATTCAGCGGGCCGTTGCCGAGAGCTTCGGCATGCGCGTGGCCGAGCTGAAGCAGAAGAACAACTCCCGCCAGATCGTCGTCCCGCGCCAGATCGCGATGTACCTCGCCAAGCAGCTCACCGAGGCCTCGTTGCCCGAGATCGGCCGCCAGTTCGGCGGCAAGCACCACACCACCGTCATGCACTCCATCGCCAAGATCGACGAGCAGCGCCGCAACGACAAGGACCTGAATCGGACGGTCGCGAAACTGATGGAGACGCTGGGGTAAAGCAGTGAATAGTGAAGAAAAACAAAGGCCGCCAACGTGGGCGGCCTTCGTTCTTGCCTTACTCACTACTCCTTCAGATATTTCTCCGGCAGTATCACGCCTGAACGCTCATCGTCCCAGATAATGCTCGCGACCCAGTACCGTCCCTGCGCATGCACGAGCTGCAACGAATTGATGCCGCGCACAAACGGCTTCGCATCATCGGCCGCGTGCCGGCTCTCATACGTGCTCCACACACTCACCAGGTTGCCGAACTCCTCTACTCGATTCGCGATGCCGCGCTCGAAGAAGCCTTCTGTCTTGAAGAACGGAGCGTCGCGGTCGATGTAGTCCTGCGGCGTCAGAAAGACGACGTCGTCCGGGTGCGCTGGCCGTCCATCCGCCGCCGCCGCCGCATGCCGGATCACCCCCAGCCTTCCCTCCGGCAGAAACAGCGAGCGAAAGCGGTCCCAGTCGCGCGGCTTGCCCGCCGGCCCGCTGATCACGTCATACAGTGCAGCCATCAGCGCGTCGACGCTCTGCACATCCTCCGCCCGGGCCTTCGGCCAGTCAGGATGCGACGCCAGCGAGCCCACCAGCGGTCGCGGCTGCGGCGCAGGAGCCGCGGTCTGGGCCTCCGCTCCATTCCCCATCACAAACGAGGCGCCCAACAGCGCCGTCGATAACCACATCCATCGCATGCAAGCCTCCTCAAGCTTCCCAAAGTCCGCCCGAGAATATCAGAGCGAGGTTGCCTTCCGCGCGTCCTTACGACGCTATCGCCGTCGCGGCTTGCGCGATGACGGCAAGCGCGTAAAATCGGAACACTTAAAAACCCTCATCCAAACTCAACCGAAAAGGAAGATCACTATGGACCAGCAAGCACCCGTCACCCCCGAACGCCTTATGCAGTTCGCCTGGGGCTACGCACCGCCGCTCATTTTAGAAGCGGCCCTTCGCAATAAGGTCTTCGACCAGCTCGAGGCGGGGCCGAAGACCATCGCCGAGACGGCGGCCGTCACCGGCGCCTCCGAGCGCGGCCTGAAGGCCATCATGAATGCCCTCGTCGGCCTCGGCTTCCTCAAAAAGTCCGGCGACCGCTATGAGCTGACCCCGGAGAGCGCAACTTTCCTTGTCTCCACCAAGCCCACCTTCATGGGCGGCATGGTCAGCCACACCTCGCAGCAGCTCATCCCCCACTGGCTTCACCTCACCGAGGTCGTGACCACCGGCAAGCCCGACACCTCGGTCAACGCCGAAGGCCCTGGCAGCGCCTTCTTCCAGGAGCTGGTGAGCAATATCTTCCCCATGAGTTATGGGCCGGCCAAGGCCCTCGCCGCGCACCTCGACCTCGGGCCATCCGGCTCGCCGGTGCGCGTGCTCGATCTCGCCGCCGGCTCGGGCGTGTGGGGAATCGCCATCGCGCAGAGCTCGCCGCGCGTGGCCGTCACCGCGGTTGACTGGCCCGGCGTCCTTCCCATCACACAGAAGACGGCTGCAAAGTTCGGCCTTGCCAACCGCTTCACCTTCACGCCCGGCGATCTGCTCGTCGCGGACTTCGGCAGCGGCTACAACGTCGCCACGCTTGGCCACATCCTGCACAGCGAAGGCGAGGAACGCTCGAAGAAGCTGCTGAGCAAGGTCTTTGACGCGCTCGCTCCGGGTGGCACCATCGCCATTCAGGAGTTCCTGGTCAACAACGACCGCACCGGGCCGCCGATGGGTCTCATCTTCGCCGTCAACATGCTCATCCACACCGACGTAGGCGACACCTACAGCTTCGAGCAGATCGCCGCCTGGCTGCGCGAGGCCGGCTTCAAGGACCCACGCCAGATCGAGGCCCCCGGCCCCTCGCCGCTCATCCTCGCCACCAAACCATAGCTCGCATCCATGCCGGGTGCCCCATTCATGACGACAGCCTCATCGTCGTCATGGGTGGGATAACACAATGACTCATGAAGCCGGAGGTTGGGTGCCCCACATCTCGATGTTGAGATGTGGGATCTCTAATCTTCACGGCGTCAGTACAATCTTGCCGATGCCGCCCTTCTCTCCCACCGCCTGCGCCTTGGCCGCATCCTTCAGCGGCATCACGCGGTCCACCGGCAGCTTCAGCTTGCCGTCGCGCACCGCCTCGGCGTAATGCACCACCGTCTTCGGGTCAGGCTGCGCCGTCATCAGCTTGACGTTCACCGTCGGATGCAGCGCCGCATCCTTCGGCGGCCCCACAAGGCTCCCGTAGTTTCCGCCGGGCTTCACCTTGCCCAGCAGCAGCGCCGCAACATGGCCGCCCACTGCGTCCGCAACTCCATCCACCGTGCCCAGCTTCGCCACCGCCGCATCATCGTCAATGTCGATGGCCTCCGCCGCGCCCAACTGCTTCGCCTCGTCGATCTGCTTCTTCCGCACGCCCGCAATCACCTTCGCGCCAATCTCCAGCGCTGCAAACAGTGCGCAACGGCCCACGCTGCCGACCGCGCCGGTCAGCACGATCGTCTGCCCCGGCTGTACGTCCGTCGCCTTGCGAATCAACTGGTCGCCGGTCAACGAGGCCAGCGGAACCGCCGCGGCGTCCGTCATCTCCAACCCCTCAGGAATCTTCGCCAGGTCCGCCGCCTTCACCACACACAGCTCGGCATAGGTCTGCCTCGTCAGCGCGAAGACGCGGTCGCCGACGGCAAAGTCCTTCACGCCTTCACCCAGCTCGCGCACCAAGCCCGCCACATCGCGTCCAAGAATCCCCGGAAACTGCACCGGAAAATGTTCCTTCGCCGCACCCGAACGCATCTTCCAGTCAATCGGATTCACGCTGATCGCGCGCACGGCGACCAGCACCTCACCCGGTCCTGGCTTCGGATCGGGAAAGCCCTCATACTTGAGCTTCGATGGCGAACCATACTCATGCAGAACCACAGCCTTCATCGCAACACCTCGAATACAGGATGAGATGCAGCAACGCGGACGGTGAATATACTCAGGTTGCATGGGATTGAATCGGTGGCTACGAAATCGGGCGCGCGCAACAGTGGATGGGCTGTTCTGCTCGTCGTCTCCCGCCATCCAGCGTGTAGGGGATGAGGGCAGCGGATGGGTCATCGATACCCGGCTGAAGCCTGAGATCTGCTACTGCGCGGGAGTGGGCAAAGGCATTTCGTTTGAGGTGGGTCTGGCGAAGATAGCGTCCAAGCCCGTGCTGGTCTTCGATCCATCGCCGACCGCAACCCCTACGATCGCGCGAACCGATCTCTCGAACATCGAGTTTTTTCCCATAGGGCTGGCTGCGAACGATGGCATCGTCGAGTTCTCCGTGCCGCAGGACGCGGACGAGGGATCGTTTTCGGTGGCGCGCGAGGGTCTCGATCGCGTGAGCTTCGAGTGCTGGAGCCTGCAGACGATTATGAACAAGCGCGGCGATCGGGCGATCGATCTGCTGAAGATGGATATCGAGGGGTTCGAGTACGATATCGTCGACCAGGTTCTTACCCAGAAGATTCCGGTGCATCAGCTGTGCGTTGAGTTTCATGCCTGGCTGCGGCCGCGCCAGACATGGAAGACGATCTGGCGACTGCGCCAACACGGTTATCGCCTGGTCTTCAAACACCGCGGCGACCACACGTTTGTGATGAAAGAAAGCCGCTATCAGTCGATGCTGTCGCGGTAGCTGTCTCGACGCTGGCCCGTGGCGAAGTCCTTTACGCCCTGCCCAGAGTGCGCACCACGGACGCCACATCGCGTCCAACGTCGTGCGAAAACCTGCACCAGCTTTTTCGCAATGCACCTCTACGATTCCGCCAGAGGCATGAAAGAAGGCGCTACGGCTTTCTGGCGTTCAAATGTCCCTGCCTGGCGTAGCTCAACAGCGGCTTATCGCGTGTAACGAGCGTCAACCCATGCTCACGTGCCGTAGAGACGAGGAGCCGGTCGGCAGGATCCCGGTGGATGTTGCCCGGGAGGCGAGTGGATTCGATCAGAATCCCGGTCGTGAGCGGGAGCAGCCGAAAGCCATCGTCCGCGACCGCCTGCGCCACGAAGTTGTCGATCGACGTCCCAAGGATGACCTCCTGTTCAAGATCAAGACGCGCGAGTTCAAGGACGGAGATGTCAGAGATGTAAACGCGCTCCTGACGCTGCCAGGATTCAACATCCGAAAAGAATGTTGCGGAGACCTTGCGCGAGTCCTGTATCTGCGCCCAGAGCCACGCATGAGTGTCGAGAAGGAAGCCATTCACTTGCGCTTCTTCTCTTTGCGAACGCCATTGACGCGGTTCCATTTCTCAACCGGATCAGGCCAGTAGAGAGGCTTCATGATGTCGCCCACGATCTTGACATTGGGCGAGCGCCCTATCACCGAGCGAAAGGGCTTCTCCTCCGGCTCAATAGGAACCAAACGAGCCATCGGTTTACCGCGCTTCGTCACGATGACATCGAGCGCTTCGTCGTGCACCTCATCGATAAGGTGCAGGCACTTGGCCTTCAACTCGCCTGCCGGAACCGTCAACACCCCCGGCTTTTTCAAGGAACCCTTCATGACCATAGTCTATGACCATGGTCATAAGGGTGGCAACTCTCTTATCTGAGATACTGCTGCCAGATGCCGCCCGGGCTCTCGGCGACTGCACGAATCGCCTCGTTACGTTGTCCAAGAAACCGCCCACAATATCTCCGCAACACCATCCTCTCAGCCAGCCAACCCAGCGGGCCAAGCGGCGCAGCGAAACGCAGTTCATCGCGCATGAAAGTCTCGCCTTCTTGCGTAGCTTCAAAAAAGTGCTCGTGCTCGAAGCTGCGAAACATTCCCTCGATCATCACATCGCGAAAGTAGCGTGGCCGCTCATAGCGATCGATCAAAGACGTGTGCCTCAGCATGAGCCCGAAGTGCCGTCCTCGCCATGTGACGGTTTCATTCGGACCAATGAGACCGTGAGTGACTCCCGCGATGGCTTGCTCACGTGTCGGTTACGTACTCGCCATGTGCAGATCGATGCTCAACGACAAAAGAAAGCAGCGCTCCGGAGGCGCCGCAATCCTTGTTTCAAGCTTGATGATCTGCACTACAACTCCATCGCATGCTCGACAACCAGTTTCTTCGCGCGCGTCAAAAACTCCTCGACCGTCTGCGATCCCTGATCGCCCTTGCCGCGCACCCGCACGCTCACCGCATCCGTCGCCGACTCCTTATCGCCCATCACCAGAATGAACGGCACCTTCTGCAACCCGAAGTCGCGGATCTTGGCATTCATCTTCTGGTTGGAGCCATCGAGCTCCACCCGCAGCCCCGCCGCCTCCAGCCGCCGCTTCACGCCCTGCGCATACTCCAGGTGCTTCTCCGAGATCGGCACCAACCCCACCTGCACCGGCGCCAGCCACAGTGGAAACGCGCCCGCATAGTGCTCGATCAGCACACCAAAAAATCTTTCCACCGACCCGAACAGTGCGCGATGCACCATCACCGGTTGATGCCGCTCGCCATCGTCGCCAATGTACTCAAGCTCGAAGCGCGCGGGCAGATTGAAGTCGAACTGCACGGTAGACAATTGCCACAGGCGCCCCAGCACATCGACCAGCTTGATGTCGATCTTCGGCCCGTAGAACGCCCCTTCACCGAGGATGCCCTTGAAGGCCACGCCGCGCTTGGTCAGCAGGTTATGCAGCACCGACTCAGCCTTCTCCCAGTCCGCCGCATTGCCCACAAACTCACTGGCCTTCTTCGGATCGCGCAGCGAGAGCTCCACGCGATACTCCGCAAAGCCAAAGGTCTTCAGCACCGCCTCGGCGAAGTCGAGACAGGCCTCGATCTCGCCCTCAATCTGCTCCGGCGTGCAGAAGATGTGCGCATCGTCCTGCGTAAATCCGCGCACGCGCAACAGACCGTGCATGGTGCCACTACGCTCATAGCGATAGACATTTCCCAGCTCCGCATAGCGCTGTGGCAGGTCGCGATAGCTCCTCGGCTGCGATTTGTAGATCAGAATATGGCCGGGACAGTTCATCGGCTTCAGCCGGTACTCCGCGTCGTCCAACTCCATCGGCGGGTACATATTCTCCGCGTAGTAGCCCTCATGCCCGCTGATCTTCCACAGCTCGCGGCGCATGATGTGCGGCGTAAACACCAGCTGGTAGCCGCGCCGCAGGCACTCCTCGCGCATCCAGTCTTCCATCGCCTTGCGGATCAGCCCGCCCTTGGGATGCCAGAAGATCAGACCCGCGCCCGCGACCTCCTGGATCGAAAACAGATCGAGCTGCTTGCCCAGCACGCGATGGTCACGCGCCTTGATCTCTTCAAGCTGCTTGAAGTATGCGTCCAAATCCTTCTGCGAAAAAAACGCCGTGCCGTAGATGCGCTGCAGCTGCTGGTTGTCCTCCTTGCCCAGCCAGTACGCACCCGCAATCGAGATCACCTTGAAGGCCTTCACGCGCCCCGTCGAAGGCACATGCGGCCCGCGGCAAAAATCAGTAAACCCGCCGTTCTTATACAACGAAATCTGCTCGCCGGGTTTGGTGAAGCGCTCGATGAAGTGCACCTTCATGAACTCGCCGGCGTTTTCGTAGTCCTTCAGGCCCTGCTCACGCGGAACCTCTTCCCGCGTGAATCGCTCATCGCGCTTGACGACATCGGCCATGCGAGCTTCGATCGCCGCAAGATCGGCTTCCGTGAACGGGGTCTCGCGATAGACGTCATAGAAGAAGCCGTTGTCGGTCGCCGGCCCATGCCCCAGCTTGGTCTCCGGAAACAGTTCGAGGATCGCCGTCGCCATCACATGCGCCGCCGAGTGCCGCACGACACGCAGCGCCGCTGGGTCATTTTCCTTCAGCAGCTCCAGCGCGACATCTTCGGTCAGCGGCGCATTCAGGTCGACAATCCGTTCGCCAGCTGTCTCATGCCCGGCATACATGGCCTCTTCAGTCTGGGCGGCCTCCGCCTCATCGGCCGCAGTCTCAGCCGTCTTACTGGCGTGCAACGGCCGCACCCGCGCGACCACCACCGCCGCGGCCAGCCGCGGCGAGATGCTGTTGGCGATCTCCATCGGTGTGGTCCCGCGCGCCGCCTCGCGCACCGAGCCGTCAGGAAGCTGAATACGAATCATGTCAATCACTGCTTCTAAGAATAGATGGTCAGCCTACCTGGCGTCCTCTTGCTCGAAGTCCTCCAGTTGAAAATGGATCGCACGAAGGGCATCGATAGCGTGCCTGCCCCAATGCGACAGGAACCCGAACCTCCATTCCCACAGAACGCGGTGGAGATGTTTTTCGCGGTCCGTGTCCAGTGCCTCCAGCCCCGGTTTCAGGTCGCGCCAGATGTTCGCGAGGCAATCCGATAGGGTCGAGATCACGGGCTCCGGCTGTTCGAGGTTCAATGGGTAAAACACGACCCAGAATGGGTCCTGAAATCCTGCCTTCGGTAGTCGCTGCTTAATTCCTCGTCTCTTCTGGCGAGTTCGCTCCCGATCTTCTGGGAGATCGTCACCTGGATCCCTTGGCAAGGGCAGATCGAGCGCAGCTGTATATAGCGGCAACAGAACGCCACGAATAGTACGCAATGCCTCTTTGCCTGTTCCAAACCCGCTCTCGAGTACGCCGCAAAAGATGCGCGCACGTTGCTCAAATGCGTCGTTTACGTCGGGAGACTTCATGAGGGCAGCTTACTCGAAACTCTGCGGCTCCTGCGCACTCGGCGTCTTCATTACGATCGTCACGGTACAAGCCGGCCATTACCAAAGGCCTCATTTCAGCGGAAAGTTGTACCACTTACAGCCAACGCGGCATTAGCTCTTGAGGTTCGCAGCCGTAGAGTCCATCCAGTAGTTTCATAGGTTCCAACCTACGGGTTTACAAAAAACATGCAGATTCTCTGTAAGGCCTCCGACACCGTTGCCGACGTCCGCTGCACCATCTGCGGGCAGGCTTTCCTCATCTACTGGACGCGTTCCTGCGCCGAAGACCGCACCACCCGCGTCGAGATCCAGCAGGTCCTCGGCTCGCATCACCACGACAGCACCGCGCCCGCCGCGCATCCGCCGGTCGAGTTCTCGGTCTCCATAAAACCCGCTCCTGGCTACTTCGACTCGCTCGGGGCCTACGCCTAGCCCTTTGCCCCTCGTCCCTGGCCTTCCTGCCACTTCGCGGGCGCACCCGTGCCATCTTTCACATTTATATAGAGGGACCCCGGGGCCCAATCCTGCCGCATTGACGGCATCGTCCCCGTCCTATATCTTTGCCGACGGCAAAAATACTACACCGGGCGGCCCCTCCAAATGTCTCTTCGTCGTTCTGCGTTTCAGGTCTTCGTAGCCGTCACTCTTGGGATCGTTCTCACCGGCTGCGGCTCGGGGGGCGGCCACCCAACCCCGGCCCCTGTTACCACCACGACCACGCTCTCCGTCTCGCCCACTTCCAACGTATCGACGTCGACGCCTGTAACCCTCACCGCAACCGTCAGCGCAACTGTCGGCGGCGCAACGGGCTCTGTCACTTTCCTTGACGGCACGACGACCGTTGGCACGGCGACCCTAACCTCCGGCACAGCCACGGTGACGCTCTCCACGCTGACCGCCGGCTCCCACAGCTTCACCGCCCGCTACGCCGGCGACGGTGCTCATTCCGGCAGCTCCGCCTCGGCCGTCTCGCTGTCGGTCGCCGCGCCCCCCGCAACCACCACCGCCACGCTCACCCTCGCGCCCGACACCAACGTGACGACAACCACACCCGTCACGCTCGCCGCCACGATCACCTCCAGCAGTGGCACGCCCACCGGAACGGTCACCTTCCTCGACGGCATGACCACGGTCGGCACGGCGACGCTCAGCTCCGGCACGGCCAGCGTTGCGATCTCGACGCTCACCGCCGGCTCGCACAGCTTCACCGTGTCCTACGCCGGAGACAGCGGCTTTGCAGCCAGCACGTCGACGGCTGTCGCGCTCACCGTGACCGCCCCCATCGCGGCAACGACGACCGCGCTGACCCTCTCGCCGACCAGCAACGTGACGACGGCCACGCCGGTCACGCTGACCGCGACCGTCAGCTCCAGCGCAGGCACACCCACCGGCACGGTCACCTTCCTCGACGGCACGAAGAACCTCGGCACCGCGAACCTCGCCTCAGGCATCGCCACCCTGACGATCTCCACGCCCACCGCCGGATCGCACAGCTTCACCGCCAGCTACACCGGAACCAGCAGCTTCGCGACCAGCGTCTCGTCCGCCGTCACGCTGACGGTGATCGCGGCCACTACCACCACTCTCGCCGTGGCACCTAACACCGGCGTCACGGACACAACGCCCCTCACGCTCACCGCAACCATTACTTCCAGCGCCGGCACACCCACCGGCAGGGTCACCTTCCTCGACGGCACGAATAACCTCGGCACCGCGAACCTCGCCTCCGGCGCCGCCACGCTGAATCTCTTCACGCTCGCCGCCGGTTCACACAGCCTCAGCGCAAAGTACGCCGGCAATAGCAGCTACGCCGCCAGCAACTCTTCAGCCCTCGCGTTCACGGTCACCAGCGCGGGCGCCATCAACGCGCACGCCGCCTTCACCTTCACCACCGCCAACCAGACCATCTCGGGCTTCGGCGCGGCGGAGGCCTTCTACGCCAGCTGGCTCGATCAGCATCCCAACCGCGCGGCCATTTACACCGCGCTCTTCGATCCGGTGCAAGGTCTCGGTCTCAACTTTCTGCGCGTGCAGGATCTCTATCGGAACGGCGCCGCGGATACCGACACACCGAAGGTCGTCGCCGCCGCCAACACTGCTCACGGATCGCCGCTCACGCTGCTGATGAGCTCCTGGTCGCCGACAGCCGACCTGAAGAGCAACGGCACCACCACCGGCGGCGGGACGCTGGCCCAGGTGAGCGGCGCCTACAACTACGCCGGCTTCGCGCAGTACTGGTACAACTCGCTGACGGCTTATGCCGCCCTCGGCGTCAGCCCCGACTACATCTCCATCCAGAACGAGCCGGATTGGCCAGCCAGCTATGACTCCTGCCTCTTCGACGCCACCGAAGGTACCCACGCCGGCTACGGCAAAGCCTTCGACGCGGTTTACAACCAGATCAACGCCGGCAGCCTGGCCAAGGTCCCGAAGATGATCGGCCCGGAGACGCTCAGCGCCGGATCGAGCTTCCTCAGCCTGTCCGCCTCCGTCTCCACCGCCGAGATCTCCGCCTACGCGCATCATCTCTACAACGTCAGCTCGACCGATGCCAATCCTGACGACGGCCTCGCCGCGCTCCAGGGCGTCGAGACCGCCTATCCCACGCAACCCAAATTCATGACCGAGTACTTCGACGCGCCCGGCTTCCTCACCGCCTGGAACATCCACAACGCCTTCACCGTCGCCCACGACAACGCCTATATCTTCTGGGGAGCCACCTGGCCCAGCACGCTCGACGCAGCCAAGGATCAGGCCGCCGATCAACAGGGCCTCATCTACATCGACAATCCTTTCAATGCGCAATCCACATGGTCCTTCACGCAGGGTTGGACCTACAACGACTCCTACTACGCGATGAAGCATTACAGCTACTACATCAAGCCCGGCTACGTTCGCTATAACGCCACCGTCGACAACACCGACGAGCGCGTCAGCGTCTACCAGAGCCCCGACCAGAAGACCACCATCATCGTGGCGCTGAACGTGTCGACGAGCAAAACCGATGTGCTCGCGCTCGATCTCTCCAGCATCACCTACACGACCTCGGCGCTTTACCGCTCCACCTTCTCGCAGCCCATCACCACCGGCGAGCGCTGGGCCAGTCTCGGCGCTTACGACTCGACCAACGGCATCACGCTCGCTCCGCAGTCCGCCGTCACAATCGTTCTGACGAACTGACAGTGGCCCCCCGCCGGCCCGCAAGCAATGCTCCTCGTCCGCGAACGCACGCAACGCGATATCGTTCTACTAGGAGGCCGACGACGCGATTCCCCTGCGTCGTCGTTCTGCCGCTGCCGTCGCGCCCGACATCCCGGAGAAGCATGTCCCAGAGAAAAATCGTCATCACCGGCGCGGCCGGCCTGGTTGGACAAAATCTTGTGCCGCGACTTGAAGCCGCGCGCCTTCAGGCCGGCGGCCCCGGCGAACTCGTCGCCATCGACAAGCACCCCTCCAATACCGCCACCCTTCGCCGCCTGCATCCCGGCCTCCGCGTCATCCACGCCGACCTCGCCGAGCCCGGCCCCTGGCAGAACGAGTTCGAAGGCTGCACGCATCTGGTCAACGCCCACGCGCAGATCGGCGGCCTCTACACCGCCGAGTACGTCCGCAACAACATCACCGCCACCGAGCGCGTGCTCGAAGCCGCGCTTCGCTATCACGTCCCCTACGTCGTCAACATCTCCTCCTCGGTCGTCACCTCCCAGGCCGTCGACGACTACACCGAGACCAAAAAAGCGCAGGAGGCGCTCGTCCTCAGCTCCGGCCTCAAGCAGGTCGTCCTTCGGCCCACGCTGATGTTCGGCTGGTTCGACCGCAAGCATGTCGGCTGGCTGGCGCGCTTCATGCAGCGCGCGCCCGTCTTCCCCATCCCCGGCAACGGCCGCTTCCTTCGCCAGCCGCTCTTCACCGGCGACTTCTGCGACATCATCGCCAGCTCGCTCCAATCCGAAATCACCGGCGCCTACAACGTCACCGGCCAGCAGCGCATCGACTACATCGACCTCATCCGCGCCGTGAAGCAGGCCACCGGAGCCCGCGCGCGCCTCGTCCGCATTCCCTATCGCCTCTTCTGGCTCCTGCTCAAGACCAATGCCCTCTGGGACAAGAACCCAGCCTTCACCGCGAGCCAGTTGGAAGCCCTGGTCACGCCCGACATCTTTGAAGTCATCGACTGGCCCCGCATCTTCGGCGTCCGTGCCACGCCGCTCGAGGAAGCGTTGAACACAACCTTCCGCGATCCCACCTACTCCAGCGTCGTGCTCGATTTCTGAGTGTAGGGAGTGCTGCCCCGGCCCATAAGCCGCCCCTCGAAAGCACTCTCGAAAGCCCGCGGGTCAGGACTCTTTTCAGTCTGTTTGAGCAGTCTTCCCGCTCACAAAAACTGATCGCAAAAGGCACTTGACAAAGGGGCAGAACACGCCTGTATTCCCGGCGTCTCGTGAAGCAGAATGGCGCGCCCGGCAACTATAATAAGAGAGACGGTACTACGAGGAAATAAGACAGACGGTATCCAGAGAACCGGCCGCACTTTTGCAGTCCCAGGACCGACAAAAATTTCGTAATTAAAGCGTGACAATGGCAGACGATCAGAACCCGCAACTCCCTCTCGAACCCGACTCCAACCCGCCCAGCCCGCAGGACGCCAACTCCAACAACCCTCCGCCCAACGGCGCGGGCGGCGACGGCCCCGGCGCGCCCACCGGCCCCAGCGCCCTCCAGATGCTGCCCATCAACCTCGAAGAGGAGATGCGCCGCTCCTATCTCGATTACTCCATGTCGGTCATCATCGGCCGCGCCCTGCCCGACGCTCGCGACGGCCTCAAGCCCGTCCATCGCCGCGTCCTCTACGGCATGCAGGAGATGGGCCTGCAGTTCAACAAGAAGTACACCAAGTCCGCCAAGGTCGTCGGCCACGTCATGGGCAACTACCACCCCCACGGCGACGCCGCCATCTACGACACCATGGTCCGTCTCGCGCAGCCCTTCAGCCTGCGCTATCCGCTCATCGACGGCCAGGGCAACTTCGGCTCCGTCGACGGCGATCCACCCGCCGCCATGCGTTACACCGAATCCCGCATGACCCGCCTCGCCGGAGAAATGTTGGCGGACATCGACTCCGACACCGTCGACTTCGTCCCCAACTACGACGAGTCCACCTCCGAGCCCTCCGTCCTTCCCGCGCGGCTGCCCAACCTCATCGTCAACGGCTCGACCGGCATCGCCGTAGGCATGGCCACCAACATCCCGCCGCACAATTTAACCGAAGTCCTCAACGCCACCATCGCTCTTCTGCAAAAGGAGAAGTCAGAGACCAAATCCGACCTTGAGCTCTGCCTCGAGCACGTCAAAGGCCCCGACTTCCCCACCGGCGGCTATCTCTACGGCCGCGGCAACCTCGCGCAGACCTACAAGACCGGCCGCGGCCGCTTCATCATGCGCGCCAAGTGCGGCCTCGAGCAGATCTCCGGCGGCCGCTCCGCCATCATCACCACCGAGATCCCCTACCAGGTCAACAAGTCGAACCTCATCAAAAAGATCGCCGAGCTGGTCAACGACAAAATCATCGACGACATCTCCGACGTGCGCGACGAGTCCGACCGCGACGGCATGCGCATCGTCATCGAGCTCAAGCGCGGCGCGCAGCACGAGATCGTCCTCAACCAGCTCTTCAAGCACACCCAGATGCAGGAGAGCTTCTCGATGATCTTCCTGGCTGTGCACAACAATCAGCCCAAGGAGCTCTCACTCCCCGCGGCCATCCACGCCTTCATCGACCACCGCATCGACGTCGTCCGCCGCCGCACCGCCTTCCTGCTCAACAAGGCCCGCGAGCGCGAGCACACTCTGCTCGGCTACCAGATCGCGCTCGACCACCTCGACTCGGTCATCAAGATCATTCGCCAGTCGTCCTCCCGCGCCGACGCCCGCGAAAACCTCTTCGGCTACTTCTCCAACCGCACCATCAATCTTCGCGGCACAGAGCTCCGCGGCGTCAAGCTCGACCCGACGAAGTACGCCATCGACCTAGCCGGCGGCAGCGTCTCCGCGCAGCTTGCGGGCAACACCGCGGGCACATTAATTCTCAGCTACCGCCAGATCGACGCGATCCTGGAACTGCAGCTGTACCGCCTCACCCAGCTCTCCATCGACGAGCTCCTCAATGAACTGAAGACCGTCCGCGACAACATCGCCGAGTACGAAGCGATTCTCGCCAGCGAAAAGCGCCTCAAAAAAGTCATCATGAAGGAGCTCGAAGACATCCGCGACAAGTACGGCGACGCCCGCCGCACCGCCATCATCGACGAGACCTCCGAGCTCACCCTCGAAGACCTCATCGCCGACGAGCAGGTCGCCGTCACCGTCTCCAACACCGGCTACCTCAAGCGCACGCCCATCAGCATCTACCGCCAGCAGAAGCGCGGCGGCACCGGCCGCATGGGCATGAAGACCCGCGAGGAAGACTTCGTCTCGCAGCTCATCATCGACTCCACCCACGCCTTCCTGCTCTGCTTCACCAACACCGGCCGCGTCTACTGGCTCAAGGTCTACGAGATCCCCGACATCGGCGCCGCCGGCAAGGGCAAGGCCATGGCCTCGCTCGTCGACCTCCAGCCCGGCGAAAAGGTCGTCACCATCCTCCCCGTCCGCGACCTCGAAGAGGCCTCCAAGTACGTGCTCTTCGCCACCCGCAACGGCACCGTCAAGAAGACCGCGCTCAAGGACTTCTCGAACGTCATGGCGCGCGGCATCATCGCCATCGGCATCGACAAGGACGACGAGCTCATCACCGCCCGCATCACCGACGGCGAGCAGGTCATCTTCCTCGCCACCCACGACGGCATGGCCATCCGCTTCGACGAGCGCGACCTCCGCGCCATGGGCCGCCCGGCTTTTGGTAATCGTGGCATCTCGCTCAAGAAGGGCGACTACGTCATCGGCGCCGCCGTCACGCCCTCCAACGAGGCCCGCAACAAGACGCGCCTCGCCGTCGCCGCCGCCAAGGGCCTCAAGGCCCAGGTCGAAAAGGCCATCGACGAGGCCGGCATGTCTCTACCCGACTCCACAGACCTGTCCTCTCGACCGGGCGCTTCCTCTTCTCTGTCATCTCGACCGGACCTTGAGCGAGCGCAGCGAGTCGAGAGGGGAGTGGAGAGACCTGCATCTGGCAAGGCGCCGAAGCTCTCTGACGTCGTCGCCCGCTCCTCCGCCCCTGACGGACAGGAGGTCCTCGGCTCTGACGTCGAGATCGACCCCGCCATGCAGGAAAAACTCCTCAAGCTCGACGAGAAGCTCGGCCTCACCCCCTGCCTCATCCTCTCCGTCTCTGACAACGGCTACGGCAAGCGCACCGACGTCGACGCCTACCGCCTCCAGTCGCGCGGCGGCAAGGGCGTCATCAACATGAAAGCCACCGCCAAGGTCGGCAAGGTCGTCACCATCCAGCTCGTCGACGACACCACCGAGATGATGGTCATCAGCCAGTTCGGCAAGATCATCCGCATCGACACGAAATCGGTTCGAGCCGCCGGCCGCAGCACCTCCGGCGTCCGCCTCTTAAACCTCGAAGCCGACGACAAAGTAGCCAGTGCCACCGTCATCCCCCCCGAAGACCCCAAAACCAACGGCGAAAACGGCACCCTCGTGCAGTAGACCGCCTCGCTCTTTTGTTTGTCATTCCCGCAGGGAATCTGCGTTTCGCATTTCGGATCACAGCGGCTTGGAAGGGGCACGGATTAAGCCGTGCCGTAGAAACTCCACCCAAACACCAAAGGCTCGGGCTAAAAGCCCGAGCCTTATTCGTCTTGCAAAGTTGGATGGCTACGAAACCCCGTCAAGAAGCTAGGAACTTGGATTGTCATCGGCTGAGGACGGGCCCGTGCTGACTTTGATCCTCATTTTCGTCAATGACGCCATTAAGTGTCAGCTGTTCTCCCGTCGGTTCGCCCAAACGTTTCTCCGATTTAGCGATCGTGAGAAAAGCCGGTTTGCAGATTATCTGCCGAACGATCAAATCGGTGAGCAAGCGCGAAGTCGGCGCCGCTCGCGCGAGCAGGGCAGTATCCGACGTCATTACAACCACATGCTCACCGATTTCAACTTCACCCGCGTCGCAGGCCATCATTAATGCCTGAACGCAAAGGTTCATGCTTCCGCAAAAAATGTTTAGAGCATTACCCACGATGCTCATGTCTTGGCCCATCGCCCCATGCTGCTGGTATTGGGCGGAGATGGAATCAAATGGAAGATGCGCACGGATAAGCGGGATGCCTCTCGACAAAAATTGAGCTTTCACCTCCGCTGGGAAGACATGTGGCCCTAAAACTCCCTCACGCCTGACCTCAAACCCCTGGGCAAATGTGACACCAACAATTCGAATGTGAGCGTACTCGGGTCGGTCCAGAAATTGGTCAATGGCCTGCTGAATTCCTTCACCAACACCCGTAAAGATCACAAGTGTTTCTAATCCAAATTCAACCAATGTCTCAAACGATAGACGAAGGCACTCGGAAAGATTCGCCTTCCCTTCTTCGGCGAAATACGTGACGGTGCTAGTAACTTGCTTCATCTACGAGCCGCCTTTTTCAACGAAAAGAAGAAGATATCTTCCATCGAGCATCCAGATTGGCGGTGGGTCTCCACAGCTTCGATGAACTCAAACAGTTCTACGTCGTTGATAACGAGCTTTCCCTCGATATCTTTCTGTGGGATATGATTGCGACCGCCGTAATTGAGGTGAGGGCCGAACTTATCTCGGTCAATCCTGATGATGGTGTCCCGGTCCGATGCAGTGCGCGGCATCCCTTTGTCGTCAACGGTTGTAGTAGCCCCATATTGAAAGCCGAACTGAACACGCTCCCCTTGATCGTAAAAGGGATGAAGCTTAGATCGGTAGTACTCCTTCACGCGGGTGTACATTCCATCCGAATAGAGGATGGCCCAATCCGTCATCCAAGGAGGCATGTCGGGCCGCATCTTTGTTTCACAGCCGATACCACGAAAGGTAGTATCAGCTTGAAACTTGAGTGCGGCCCGCTTAGCTTCAAAGTTCGCTTTGTAATCTTTGAAGAGCATCTCTCACTGTTGTCTTAGGCTACCAGCAAGAGTTCACCTTCCGTAGTGTTAGTAAGCTCGCGCTTATTGGTTCGCGGATAGCGAAACGCGCACGACCTCTGCTTGGCCTCTATCGAAGCAGCAGCCTCCATAATGTCCAAAACGTTACTGAGTGCCGTGATCTGGTCCAAAGCGTAATGCCAATCCATGAGATCGAACGGATCGATCTTCGAGAGGCGCTCATCGCCTTCTGCGCAACTGAGCATTTCCTCAGTTGTTAGACCAGAGACGCGCTCAAACTCAGCTACAGTGCTGCGCGCCTCACGAAGAGTGGCTGCATTCTGGCTATTGATAGTCACTGAAATCCTTCTTGTTTCCTTTACTAGACATTCACGTTTGGTTCACTCGCAGAGCGTGGGAACCCGACTAATTGGAACCGACTCGCATCGATATATCGACCGGATGGCTCAACTCATTAGTTGCGACAAGTTCGTGAACGGATCGTATGCACTTCATCTCATCGTACCCCAAGGATTAGACGTTAAAGAACCACAGCGGATGCGTAGATTACATGCCTGCTTCCTTCGATGCAATTTATGCGGTTCCCAACAACGAATAGTACGAAGTCTAAGGATGGAGACTAATGAAATTGACCCAAGTTTGCAACGAAAAATCGTCGGACCCTCAACAAGCCATTTATTTACAATAACTTGCCATGGAACTACTGGAGCGAATATCGGCCTCGCTAATGCAGCCAAGGCCCATATGCTGAGAACGCGTGGGGTCTATTCATCGCCCGAATCGCGACCGGGATAACGCTCTGCCGAAGGCCGGGCTGAAGCGAAGCGTAACGACTGAAGTGAATTTGGGATGCCGCAGCCAACGTCTAATCTCGCGGAGCCCTACATGATCCGCGCTTGCCTCATCCTCGCCGCTGCAGCCACCCTCATTCCCATCGCCGCGCATGCGCAAACCCCCTGCAGCCTCCTCACCCCCGACCAGATCAAAGCCGTCCTCAACTCGCCGGTCGAGCCCGGCCAGCCCGGCGTCGCCAAAAACTCCAACGAATGCACCTGGAGCGACGCCAACGGTGCCGATCGCGTCTACATTGCCCTCCGCCCCGCCGCCGACTTCCCCACCTTCCGCACCCAAATCGAAAAGTCCGGCGGCCACCCAAGCCCCGCGCCCGGTCTCGGCGACGACGCCTTCTTCGTCTCCCCCCAACAACCCGACGACTCCTCCTCAGCCCTCTACGTCCTCACCAAAAACCACCTCCTGCTCCTCACCGTCACCCTCCCCGACGGCACCCAACAGACCAACCAGGCCGCCGAAAAGACCCTCGCCACCCAGATACTCCCCAAACTCTGACCGCGCAACGTCCTCCAGGAAAAGCGACCCCCCACCCGCTAACCCCTCTAAATGGAAGACTTTGGCTTCAAAGCTATGATTCCAGAGACTTTACCGACACGCGCATGTCTAGGTCCACCCCTAAGTCCAATCGTTTGAAGACTTTGCACGCAATCGCCGGGGAGGGGGACAGCTCCTGCCGCTCTACTTCTACTTCTTCTCCAGCGCCTTCTTCATATGTTTCGCGCAAGCCTCGGCCCAGCTTTGATAGATGTAAGCGTCAGCCTCCATCTGATCCACCTTGTTGAAGCGACAGGCGAACACCTGGCCGCCCGTACGAGCGTCCTTGATCGAAACGCTTCCTTTGCCGCCCGTACTTAGGACGAACGACGTAAAAAACCCCCGTTTATGCACGTGCGCATCGCCAGACATGACGAAATCGGCTTTCTCGCGCTCCTGCACAAGAACCACCGGCACCTTCTTTTTAACAATCGCGTCCGACACAAACTGCGCAAATCCATCCATCGGCTCAAGGAAGAGCTTTGCCCCGGGACCGAATGAAACAACGGGCACAGCAGGAACAGCGGCCGCTTCAGTGGAAGGCGTGGACGCGGTCGGCGCTGGCGACTGCGTCGCTGGCGCAGCCGTCTGCCCGAGCGCTGCACAACTCAACATAAGCAGGACCGCAAGCAGGCTTGCAAAAGCTTTCATAGGCACCTCGCATAGGCGAAATCGGCAGAAGATTACGCCAGACGAGCCCGCCGGCACAACACAACTTCTGGGGAGCGCGCGTAAAATCCCACCCATGCCCCGACTCCTGCCCATCCTCGTCCTCGCCGCCGCCACGCTCGCCGGCGCGCAGGCGCCCAAACCCGCGCCCGCCACCGACCTCCGCTCCGTCCTGCTCGAGCAGCTCCACTCCACCCACGACAAAGCCGAGTGGTTCGTCCCCATCGACACCGCCGTCGCCGGCCTCACCCCCGAGCAGGCCCGCTGGACACCCCACGCCGGTGGCCCCGGCCAGATGCACTCCGTCGCCCAGCTCGTCGCCCACCTCATCTACTGGAACGAGCGCTCGCTCGCCCAGCTCCGCCACCAGAAGCCCGCCGCCTACTCCGGCAACAACGAGGACACCTTCGTCGGCTACGACGTCAACCACATCACCCCCGCCCAGTGGTCCGCCCTCGTCGCCCGCCTCGACCACTGCATGACCGGCTACGAGCAGTGGGTCCAGCACGCCTCCGACGCCGACCTCGCCCACAACGCCTCGCTCCTCGCCCACATCGGCACCCATAATGCTTATCACCTCGGCGAGATCGTCTACGTCCGCAAGCTCCAGGGCTCGTGGGACCCCAGCAAAGGCGTCAAATAGCGCATCCGCCCATCAGCCGCCGGCGCACGTTAGGCATTTTCGCTAACCTGTCAAACCTCCCATCCCAACCCATTCAAACTACTATCCAAACCTGCATAACGTAGTTTTTGTTCCTTTCCAGGCGTCTCCTTGCTGCGGCGAGGTCCTCGGGATTCACTCGAGCCTCGACCTCGCACTCGCGTCTCAGGGAGCTTACGTGAAGATCATCTCGGCCTGTCTTGTGTTGTTACCATTCATCGGATTTGCAACGGTGAGCCGCGCTCAGGCTACCGCGACTCCGGCCATAACCCTCGCTACCGGCACCTACTTGATGCCCACCAGCACAACCATCACAGACTCCACCCCAGCAGCCTCCATCGAGTGGTGCTACACCGGAACCGGCACCTGTGCGCCGGCCACCACATACACGGCCTCCATCTATCTGGACCCGGCGACTACGGAGACGATCTGCGCCAACGCGACAGCCTCCGGCGACACTCCCAGTGCCACTGTCTGCAACAGTTACACCGCAAAACCACCCAACACGGCGAATCCGGTCATCACCCTCGGATCGGGCACCTATGTAAATCCGACCAACACCACCATCACCGACTCAACACCGGGAGCGTCGATCGAGTACTGCTACACCAAGAAGGACAGCAGTTGCACGCCATCCAACGCATACACGCGGCCCATCCATATCGACATGGATCAGGCAGCTACACAGACAGTCTGCGCCAACGCAACCTCTGCCAACTATGCGCCGAGCAACACCGCATGTAATCACTACGCCGCCGGGACGCCCAGCGATCTCTCGTTCACCTACTCGGACGGCCAGGTCACCATGTCCACGTCGCTGCAGGGCGCCAGCATCTTCTACACGCTGGACGGTTCTACCGCAACGGAAGGTTCTATCGAATACACCGGTCCGGTCGCCGTCGCCCCCGGCACTGTCATCCATGCCGCAGCCGTGCAGATGGTGAGCAACGGAGCAACAGGCGTAGCGGTGCAGAACGGCCAGATCAACCCCAACAACTTCAAGACAGTGCTTGCCAGCACCGCTGCACAATCCGCGCCGTACACCTCGTCTTACAACTCGCCTCACATCCAATATGGTTCCGGCGGAAATGTGTGCAACCACGGCGTGTGCGGAATCCCAACTCAAATGGGCCTGGTTCCCAATCAGCCGCTTCCCACAGTTACCGGCAGCACTACGGCAACCGACTTCACCATGACCACCGAGAATCTTCCCGGCGCGGGCAACGGTCTGCAAGTGCTATGGCCCTACAACGTATCCAGCGGAACGCCCGGCGGCTGCGACAGCTGCACCTCGATGATCCAGGACTTTTACATCTGGCCCCAGTACACATCGTCGATCAACCCCGCCAATGTTGAGAACTGGGAGCTCGACATGAACTCCTGGAATCGCACCATTCCAACCTATGGATACTTAGGTGCGTCCTTCCAGTGTTCCATTCTTGACGGCGGCTGGCAGTACAACGGCCAGCACAAGCCGGGCTGGACGAACTTCAGTTCCACCGGATCTTCGTCGAAGACCAAGATCAATCATGACTGCCAGTTTCCCTTTGGCACGCTCGCAACATCAATCACGTCGCCGACTCAGCAAAGCTTCACAGTCACCCCCAATGTGACAGGCTCCGTGACAGCGGCCACAGTGGAACCCGGGATGATCCTCCTCATCGACAACGAGGAGATCCTCTGCACCGCTTCAACCGGCAACACCTGCACGGCCAGCACGCGTAGATGGGCCGGCACCGGAGCTACAACGCATGCCGCGGGGCCCTCTACATGGGCTCCGTGCACGTGCAGTATCACGTCACCTTTGCTCCTGGTCAAAATGCGTGTCTGCTCAATGGGACAAGCGGCGCGCCAGTCGAATGTATCTTCATCGACTATCTCATCGTCAACAACGTCAAGTATGACTTCCATGATCTCTATGGAGAGCAAACCGTCAACGGTGTCCCAGGCTACTCCGCGCTCACCATTCCGGCCTACATCTATACCTACAGTCCCGATCGAGTCTTTGATCAGAAACAAATCGATGTTAAAGGCGGCATTGGCTCACCTACATCGCCGGCAGAGGTTGGCGAGTTTGTGGACAGGGATAACGTAACCGCCAGCTTCGGCGTCCTCGCGTCTGGAAGCTATAACGTTCCATAACCCCGTTTCATAAATATTGGAACGGCACACGATAAAAAACGAAAAGGTACTTATGGCGCACCCACACTGCTCCAGTGCAGTGTCGGTGCGCCAATGGTTCCTATCATCATTTCTGCGTCGGAGTTTACAACCGGCACCCCCTCATGACGACA
>Ga0207933_1000926_pt1 | contig 24920 bp, 17 predicted proteins | sample NGESurdeep092012_4_FD_184488 | JGI IMG/M metagenome (GOLD analysis project Ga0207933, IMG submission 184488) | Arctic peat soil microbial communities from Barrow, Alaska - NGEE Surface sample F53-3 deep-092012 (SPAdes) | ecosystem: Environmental > Terrestrial > Soil > Wetlands > Peat ... | reverse complement strand
CAAATAACTGAACATCGCACTCTGCTTCTCGTCTTGACCACGCATACAACCTTCATAAACTAATTCCATGTGGAAGAAAATTAACCCAACAAAAGACAGATGAGTTTTTCCGCAGCCTGTTCAGCCCCGGCCTGCGGGTAGCTCTACATCAAAGACGAATAGGCGCTAACTCGACTGGCCCAGGCGTTGCTGCCATTCTGCAATTGCTGCTGTCTCCGACGCCGGGAAAGTAAGGTGACCGACCTTGCGTCCGGCGCGCGGGACCTTGCCGTAGTCGTGGCGAAACAACATCGGGAAAGCTGCTGTTTCCGGCTCGGGAGGCATGGCGCCGATGCAGTTCAGCATCACCGTAGGACGGCTGAGCGTGCTGCCGAGGTCGAGGTCGAGGATGGCGCGGAGGCAGTTCTCGAACTGCGATGTGTCGGAGCCTTCGATGGTCCAGTGGCCCGAGTTGTGGACCCGTGGCGCCATCTCGTTGGCGATAAGACGGTCGCCCTCGACGAAGAACTCGACTGCGAGCACGCCGATGTAGTCGAGGGCTTCGAGAAGCGTCCGCAGGTACGCCTCGGCTTGCGATTGCAGAGACGGGTTGTCGAAGGGAGCGATGGAGGTGCGGAGTATGCCGTCGCGATGGATGTTTTCGGTGAGCGGATAAAAGGCGATGTGGCCGCGCCGGTTGCGGGCGGCAATGAGCGAGACTTCGCGGTCGAAACGCACCATGCCTTCGAGGATGCAGGGAGCGCCGCCGGTGTGGGCCCACGCGGCGGAGGCCTCGTCGACGTGCGTGAGGCGGACCTGGCCGCGGCCGTCGTAGCCGAGACGGCGAGTCTTCAGGATGGAAGGCGCGCCGATGCTGTCGAGAGCGTTGTGGAGATCGCGCAGGCTGTCGACGCTGCCGTATGGCGCGGTCGCAATCCCTCGAATGCGGAGGTACTCCTTCTCAAGCAGACGGTCCTGCGCGATGGCGATGGCCTGGGCGTTGGGGTAGAGGTTGAGGCTGGACAGCACGGCGGCTTCAATGTTTTCGCTTTCGATCGTGACGGCGTCGACCTGGGCGGCAAAGTCGCGAACAGCGACTGGATCCTCGAGGTCGACTGCGCGGACTTCGGCGACTTGAGAAGCGCAATCGCCACGCCTGCCCGCGCAGATGACTTCGACGTCGAGGTTGCGAGCGGCCTCGGCAAGCATAAGCGCGAGTTGTCCTGCGCCGAGGATTCCAATGCGTGGGCGGGTCAGACGAGTCATAGGCGAGGGTCGGGATTATTCAGGACTTGCTTTGTTTGTGCGGCGCGGAACTTTTCGAGCTTGGCGGCAAGGGCCTCGTCGTCGAGAGCAAGGATCGCGGCGGCAAACAGGCCCGCGTTTCGAGCGCCGGGCTCGCCGATGGCGAAGGTGGCAACGGGGATTCCGGCGGGCATTTGCGCGATCGAGAGCAGGGAATCGAGGCCGTTGAGCGCCTTGGATTTTATCGGCACGCCGAGCACGGGGAGGCGCGTTTGCGCGGCGACCATGCCGGGCAGGTGCGCGGCGCCGCCGGCTCCGGCGATGATGATGCGGAGGCCGCGGTCGGCTGCGGACGCGGCGTAGGCGGCCATTTTTGTGGGTGTGCGGTGCGCGGAGACGACCTCGGTCTCGTAGGCGATGCCGAATCCGTCGAGGACGCTTGCGGTTTCCCGCATGGTCGGCCAGTCGGACTTGGAGCCCATGATGATGCCGACCTGGATGATCTTTCGTTTCGCCATTACACGTTCCAACTTTGCAGGACTTGGACGAATGCGGCTTGTTCGAGCGCCTGCACGCGGTCTTTCAATGTTTCCACCGTATCATCCGGCAGCACGGGGCATTTCTTTTGCAGGACGATGGGACCGCCGTCGACTTCTTCGGTGACCTGGTGGATCGTGCAGCCGGTTTCGCTGACGCCGGCGGCAAGCACCGCTTCGTGAACGCCGCGGTTCATCAGTCCGCCGAACGCGGGAAGCAGAGACGGATGGACGTTGAGGAGACGGTCGCTCCACGCCGCGACGAACGCAGAAGAGACGATGCGCATGTAGCCGATCATGAGGACGAGTTGGACGCCGGCTTGCTGGAGTGCTGCGGTCACGCGCTCGTCGTAGGTTTCGCGCGTGAGACCCTTAGGGTCAAGGAAAAGTGTGGGAATTTTGTATGCGGTTGCGCGTTCAAGGATCGGCGCGGTGGCGCGGTCGGCGATGACGAGCGCAATATCGACGGCTAGTGTGCCCTCGGCGATAGCGTCGAGGACGCCTTGCAGAGCCGTGCCGCGGGTTGAGCCGAGTATGCCGACTTTGAGGCTCATGCGGTCCTCAGCGAGTTCATGTGCTCGACGCGGCGAGCTATTGCTGTGGGGGTTCCGATGTCGGCGCGATGAAAAAAACGGCCGGGAACTTGTGCGGCGACTTGTTCGCAAAGGCTTTCCGCTTCGGAGATCGTTTGTCCGATTGCGACGATGCCGAGTGTGCGCGAGCCCGCTGCGACTAACCGTTCATCTTTCATGTCGACGGAGCCGAGGTAGAGCGTCACGCCTTGCGGCAGCTCTCGTGGCAGTTCAACAGCATCGCCAATTCGCGCATGTTCAGGATAGCCTTCGGGCACAACGTATTTGCAAACGCTGGCCTGCGGAGCGAAGGTTACGGTGAGGTCGGCGAGAGTTTGATCGACAATGGCGCGGCAGATTTGAACGAAGTCTGTTTCGAGAAGTGTCAGCAAATTCAGGCACTCAGGATCGCCGAAACGGGCGTTGTATTCGATCAACTTTATGCCGCCGGCTGTGGCCATAAAGCCTCCGTAGAGGATGCCCTGATAGGGCGCGCCACACTCTTTTGCGAGCGCGGCGACGACAAGACTGTTGATGTTCTGCGCTTCGCGGAGATCGTCGACCGTGATGAATGGGAGCTTGTGGCCGGCGTCGGTATAGGAGCCCATGCCGCCGGTGTTGGGGCCTCTGTCGCCGTCGTAGGCGCGCTTGTGGTCCTGCGCCGGAGGCATGTGGCGCAGCGTGTTTCCATCGCAAAAGCTGAGCAGCGAAAACTCTTCTCCCTCCAGTTTTTCTTCGATGACAAAAGGGTGACCGTAGCCCGCCAGTTCGCGGCAAAACGCCACGCTGTCTGCGAGCGATAACAAGTGGTCGCCGCAGACTTTGACACCCTTGCCACCAGCGAGGCCGTCGTCCTTGATGACGTGCTGATGGGGGAAGCGCGAGAGAACTTCTTCCACGCCTTCCATCGAAGTAAAGCGCTGGAAGAAAGGGTTGCCGGAGATGTTGTATTTGGTAAGAAGATCGCGGGCGAAGCCTTTGCTGGATTCAATTTGCGCGAGGTCTTTGGTCGGTCCGACGACGGAAATGTTCGCGGCCCACAGCGCGTCGGCGACTCCTGCGGCGAGCGGAGCTTCAGGGCCGATGATTGCGAGGGTTGGCTGCTGCGCGTTGGCGAAGGCGAGGATCGCGGCTACGTCCGTCACGCTGCCGGTGGCGTAGGCGATGCAGAGATTTTCGATGCCGGGGTTGCGTGTCGAGCCGAAGCAACACAACTCGGGCTGCCGCGGAGAACGGGCGAGGGTGGCGGCGATGGCGTGCTCGCGTGCGCCGAAGCCGACGATCAGAATGCGCTCCTTCATCCGGCGAGCGCCTCCATGACAGTGGCTTCGAGCGGTCGCATGTCGGGAACGAATGACGTGCCGGTAATGGATTCGAAGAGCTGGATGTAGCGCGAGGCGAGTTCGGCGATCAGTTCGTCGGGAGGCGTGGGGAGGACGGCGTCTTTGTAGGGGTCGCAGCGCTCGCGGAACCAGAGGCGAAAAAATTCCTTGTCGATCATGTCCGGTTCGAGACCGGCGCCAACGCGCGAGGCGTAGCTGTCTGCGATCCAATAACGGCTGGAGTCGGGCGTATGCACTTCGTCGATCAGAACGATCTCGCCGTCGGGTGCGACTCCGAATTCGTATTTCGTATCGACCAGAATCAAGCCGCGTTCGGCGGCGATTTGCTGGCCGAACGCGAAGAGGGCTAGCGCCTTCGTCGAAGCGAACTCCCATTCTTCAGGCGCTAGCCATTTTTCCGCGACAATTTCCTGCGGCGTTATGGGGCGGTCGTGCAGCGATTCCTTCGTAGTGGGCGTAATGATGTTCTCGCTCAGCTTTTCGTTCTTCCACATGCCGCCGGGAAGTGTTTGTCCGCCGAACTCGCGCACACCGCTTTTGTATTGCGTCCATATTGCGGTGTCCGTGGAGCCGGTCATGTAGCCGCGAACTACGAATTCAATGGGTAGCACGCGGCATTTGCGGGCCACCAGCGCGTTGGCGTGGGGGCTGCTGATGACGTGGTTGCCGACGATGTGCGCGGTCTTCGCGAACCAGTGTAGCGAGGTTTGGTTGAGGACTTGTCCTTTGAACGGGACGGCGCCGAGCATGCGATCGAAGCCGCTCTGGCGATCGGTGGTGATGAGGAGCAGGCGGCCATCGCCGAGGTCGTACGTATCGCGTACTTTGCCTGGATACTTTGCGGGCAGCGGAAAGTCGGTGGTCGTAAGGCAATGGGGGATTGCGTTGATGAGGGTTTGGCGGTCCACTAGAGGCCTCCGAAGCGGACGCCGGTGGAGTCGGCTTCGACGCGGCCAAGTTCCCACACGCGAAGCGCAGGGAACGCGCTGATGGCCGCGGCTACATCGCTTGCCAAGCCGGGCGGTGCGACGATCACGAGGCCGACGCCCATGTTGAATGTGCGGTACATTTCGTTCTCGGAAACGTTGGCGATGATGTGCATCATCGTGAAGATGGGTTGTGGCCTCCAGGTGGCGCGGTCGATGAGCGCGCCGAGTCCCTCGGGGAGGATGCGAGGAACGTTTTCAATGAGGCCGCCGCCGGTGATGTGCGCCATCCCTTTGACCGGAATTCCGGCGTCGAGGATGGAGCGGATCGGCGCGACGTAATTTGTGTGTGGCGCGAGCAGCACGTCGGCCATGGTCTTGCCGCCGAGTTCTTCGGGCTTCGCGTAGATCGAGTGGCGTCCGATGTCGAAGAGCAGTTTGCGAGCGAGTGAGAATCCGTTGGTGTGCAGGCCGGAAGAGTTGACGCCGTAGAGGACGTCACCCGCGACAATGTTTTCCCCGGTGAGTAGCTGGCTGCGATCGACGACGCCGGTGACGAAGCCGACGACGTCGAGATCGCCCTTGGCGTAGACCGCGGGCATCTCTGCGGTCTCGCCGCCGACGAGCGCGATGCCGGCTTCGAGGCAGGCTTCGCTCATGCCGCGGACGAGGGCTTCGACGATGGCGGGATTCGTTTTGTGGAAGCCGAGGTAGTCGAGGAAAGTGAGCGGCCGCGCGCCCATGACGGCGATGTCGCCGGCGACGGCTGCGACGAGGTCGCGGCCGAGGTCTTCGTAACGTCCGGCCATGATGGTGACTTTTGTTTTGGTGCCGACACCGTCGGTGCTCTGCACCATGACCGGGTCCGCCATGCCGGCGATGGCATCGCGCAGGTTGAAGAGAGTGCCGAAGGAGCCGACGCCGGTGAGCACCGCGGCGGAGTGCGTGCGCGCGGTGTGCGACTTGATGCGCCGGACCGCTTCGTTGCCGGCCTCGATGTCTACCCCGGCGGATTTGTAGTCAACCGTCGTGCTCATACTCTTTCCTTATCCAACCCACTTGCGGGCGTTGTCGAACATGCGTTGCCACGGGCTGTGTTCCAGCTCGCGAGTCCAGGAGTGTTGCAGGCCGAGGAACATTCTTTCCGGGTGAGGCATGACGATCAGCGAACGTCCGTCGTCGCTGCTGAGGCCGGCGATGCCCGCGATTGAGCCGCTGGGATTGAGCGGATACTGCTCGGTCACGCGACCGTAGGTATCAATGTAGCGCAGCGCGACGCCGTTGGCAGCGGTGCCGACGTGGCCTTCGCCGTGGGCCGTGACGATGGGGATTTTGGAGCCCGCCATGTCCGCGAAAAAGAGTGATGGCGAGTCCTGAATTTCGACCATGCAGAGGCGCGCCTCGTAGCGCGACGACACGTTGCGTCCGAAGTGCGGCCAGTGCGAGGCGCCGGGGATGATGTCTCTGAGTTGCGCCATCATCTGGCAGCCGTTGCAGATGCCGAGGGAGAAGGTGTCGGGGCGGGAGAAGAACTGCGTGAACATTTCAAGCAGGCGGTCGTTGAAGAGGATGGTTTTTGCCCAGCCGCTGCCGGCGCCGAGTACGTCTCCGTAGGAGAAGCCGCCGCAGGCGGCGAGGCCTGTGAAGTCGGCTAGGTCGGCGCGATTGGCGAGCAGGTCGCTCATGTGTACATCGACAGCGGTGAAACCGGCGCGGTCGAATGCGGCGGCCATTTCGACCTGGCCGTTGACGCCTTGCTCGCGGAGGATGGCGACGCGGGGGCGTACCGTGCTGACATACGGCGCGCTTATGCGTAGATCGAAGGGAACCTGAACAAACAGGCCCGGGCGCTCCGCCTGGTCGAGAAGGCTAAACTCTTCGGCGGCGCACTCAGGGTTGTCGCGCAGGCTCTGGATATGAAAGCTCGTCTCGGCCCACATCTTTTGCAACGCCGATCGTTTGTTGCGGTAGATTTCTGTCTGGCCGTGTCGAATGACGATATCGTCGCCCGGTTCAGCGCCGCCGAGAACGCAGGCGTGCAATCCCTCACTCTCGAATATGTGAACCAGAAACCCGCTATCGTCAGGCTCTACTTCCACGACTGCACCGAGCTCTTCGTTGAAGAGGAAGGGAAGTAGATTCTCTTCTGTGACAACACTGTCGTCGAGATTCAGATGTAAGCCACACTGTCCGGCAAATGCCATTTCCGCCAACGTGACGAAGAGGCCGCCATCGCTTCGATCGTGGTAGGACTGCAGACGGCGCAGCTTGTGCTTACGTATCGTTTCAAAGAATCTGATCAGCTTCTCAGGTGCCGGTGCATCCGGGCACTCGCCGCCGTGACGGTTGTAGACCTGTGCCAGACTTGACCCGCCCATGCGGTCTTTGCCTTCACCGAGGTCGATGAGGAGCAACCTAGTTCGATGATTGCCGTAGGGAGAGTTGAGCTTCAATTCCGGCGTCAGTGTATTACGCACGTCCGTCACTGGTGCAAAGCCTGACACGATCAGTGACAGAGGTGACACCATCGTCCTGGGTTCGCCGCCATCGCTCCACTTCATCTTCATCGACATCGAGTCCTTGCCAACGGGGATGGTCATGCCGAGTGCGGGACAAAACTCCATGCCGACTGCGTGGACGGCGTCGAAGAGCTTCTGGTCTTCATTCGGCTCGCCGGCGGCGGCCATCCAGTTGGCGGAGAGCTTGATGTCGGAGAGGTTTGCCGGCTTTATTCCGTAGCCGATCTCGGCCCCGGCCATATTGGTGATCACTTCGCCGACAGCCATACGCGCTGACGCGGCGGCGTCTATGACAGCCAGCGGCGTGCGTTCGCCGACAGCCATGGCTTCACCGCGGAAGGTGTCGAATGCGGCGAGCGTGACGGCGCAATCTGCGACGGGGACCTGCCAGGGGCCGACCATCTGGTCCTGTACGGTGAGGCCGCCGACGCTGCGGTCGCCGATGGTAATGAGGAAGGATTTCGAGGCGATTGCGGGGAGGCGCAGAAGGCGTTCGACTGCGTCGGCGATGGTAATGCCGGAGAGGTCGAGCGGCTGTGTTGCGATGGTCCCGCGGGTGAAGTCGCGCTCCATCTTGGGAGGCTTGCCGAAGAGGACTTGCAGGGGCAGGTCGATGGGTTTCCGCGGGCCGTCGGTGAGGGTTAGGTGCGGAGCTTCTTCGGCGTGGCCGATGACGGCGAAGGGGCAACGTTCGCGCCCGCAAATTTCTTCAAAGGTAGTGAGGTCTTCGGGGGCGATGGCGAGGACGTAGCGTTCCTGGGCTTCGTTGCACCAGGTTTCGAGCGGGCTGAGGCCGGCTTCGCCGCGGGGGATGGCGTTGAGGTCGAAAGCGCCGCCGCAGCCCCCGTCCTTGATGAGCTCGGGGAAGGCGTTCGACAAGCCTCCGGCGCCGACGTCGTGGATGAAGGCGATCGGATTGGCGTCGCCGCGCTGCCAGCAGGCGTCGATGACTTCCTGGGCGCGGCGCTCCATTTCAGCGTTGTCGCGTTGTACGGAGGCGAAATCCAGGTCACTGTTGCCGCTCGCGGAACTCGATGCCGCGCCGCCGCCGAGGCCGATGAGCATCGCCGGACCGCCGAGCACGACGAGAGCATAGCCGGGCTTCATCGCGCCCTTTTCGACGTGCTCGGCACGGATGTTTCCAAGGCCGCCGGCGAGCATGATGGGCTTGTGATAGCCGAAAACCTGGCCGTTGATGGTTTGTTCGTAGGTGCGGAAGTAGCCGCAGAGATTGGGGCGGCCGAACTCGTTGTTGAAGGCGGCGGCGCCGAGCGGAGCTTCGATCATGATCTCGAGCGGACTTGCGAAGGAAGTGGGTTTCCCATAGTGAGCTTCAAACTGGTCGGGCTCCCATGGCCGCTCCTGGAAAGGGATGCGGAGATTGGAGACGGTGAAGCCGCAGAGGCCGGCTTTAGGTTTGCCGCCGCGACCGGTTGCGCCCTCGTCACGGATTTCACCGCCGGCCCCGGTGGCCGCGCCGGGCCAGGGGGAAATGGCGGTGGGGTGGTTGTGCGTCTCGACCTTGAGGAGGATGTGGATGTCCTCTTCGTGCGCGGCGTAGATGTTGGTGGCGGGGTCCGGGAAGAAGCGGCCGCCGGATGAGCCGCGAATCACGGCGGCGTTGTCGCGATAGGCGGAGAGGACGTTGTCGCCGGACACCTCGTTGGTGTTGCGGATCATCGCGAAGAGCGAGTGTGGCTGAGGGACGCCGTCGATGGTCCATGAGGCGTTGAAGATTTTGTGGCGGCAATGTTCGCTGTTGGCCTGGGCGAACATGTAGAGTTCAACGTCGGTCGGGTTGCGGTTCAGCTTTTTGAACTCGGCGACGAGGTAGTCGATTTCGTCGGGTGCGAGCGAGAGGCCGAGTTCACGGTCGGCTTCCGCGATAGCAGCAGCCCCGCGGGTGAGGATGTCGATGTGGGCGAGCGGCTTTTCCTGGCGGGGTGCGAACATCTCGCGCAACTCGTACTCGCCGTCGAAGAAGACGCTCTCGGTCATGCGGTCGTGGAGAGCGCCGGCCAGCGGCTTCAGGTCGCGGGGGTTGTTGACAAGAACTACACGCGCTCGCTCTATCCGCGTGATGTTGTCAAAGCCCGTGTTGCGAAGTATGTCGGTGGCCTTGCTGGACCACGGCGACTGCGTGCCGGTGCGCGGTGCGATCCAGATGCAGGGCCCCGGCGGCAGGTCGAGATGCGATCCCAGCAGCTCGTGTAGCCGCGGATAGTCCACTTCGCCTTCGCGCACGTGCAGCACATGCAGATAGCCGGCGACCACGCCGGTCACGCCGGGATCGATCGCTTGCAGACGCTGCAACAACCGTGCGCCCTCGAACGGCGTGAGCGCCGAGGGGCCGGGAAATATCCTCACTGCCGTCCAGATGTCAGAGCTGGGCGGAGAGATTTCTGGTGATGTGGCTGGCGACATCTTCAGTGTGTTTTGCGGCGTCGTTGCGTTGCTGTTCAAGGGTGTGGAGATACTCTTCGGTGACATCGCCGGTGACGTAGATTCCATCAAAAACCGAGGTGTCGAAATGGGTCAGGCCGGGTGCGGCTTCCGTGATGGCGGCTTTCAGGTCGTCGAGGTCCTGGAAGATGAGTTCGTCGGCGCCAATGTGTTTCGCAAGTTCCTGCACGGTCTTGCCGGTCGCGATCAGCTCGGAACGGGCGGGCATATCGATGCCGTAAACATTGGGGAAACGCACCGGCGGCGCGGCGGAACAGACGTAAACATTCTTCGCGCCGTTTTCGCGCGTCATCGCAATGATCTCGCGGATCGTAGTTCCGCGCACGATGGAGTCATCGACCAGCAGGATGTTCTTGCCTTTGAACGCCTGCGGGATTGGATTCAGTTTGCGGCGGATGGACTGCTTGCGTTGCGCCTGGCCCGGCATGATGAAGGTACGTCCGACATAACGGTTTCTGACCAGCGCGTCGCGGTAGGGAATGTTGAGACGTGTGGCGATTTCCTGCGCGGCCGTGCGGCTGGTCGAGGGGATGGGGATAACGACGTCGATCGGCAGATGCGACCACTCGCGCTTGATCTTGGCGGCGAGTTTGACGCCCATGTTGATGCGGCACTGGTACACGGATGCGCCGTCGAGCACGGAGTCCGGACGGGCAAGGTAGACGTACTCGAAGAGGCATGGGGCCTTCTCGTGCGCGAGAAGGCTGGCGTGAGTGTGTAGCTCGCCTTCCATGTCGATGAAGACGACTTCGCCGGGCTCGAGGTCGCGTTCGAGGTTGAAGCCGCTGACCTGTAGCGCGACGCTTTCGGAGGCGATCATGTACTCGGTTTTGCCGTCTTCGACGCGGCTGCCGAAGACCAGCGGGCGGATGCCGTTGAGGTCTCGGAAGGCGACCATGCCCACGCCGGCGATCATGACGATCACGGCGTAGCCGCCTTTGCAGCGGCGATGTACTTCTTCGACGGCGGCGAAGATGTCGAAGGGATGCGGCTTGACGGCTCCGCGGCGCGCCATGGCGTGGGCGAAGACGTTCAGCATCACCTCGGAGTCGGAGGTCGTGTTGAGGTGGCGAAGGTCTTTCTGGAAAAGGCTTTCGACGATATCCGCGACGTTGGTCAGGTTGCCGTTGTGCGCGAAGATGATGCCGTAGGGCGAGTTCACGTAGAAGGGCTGGGCTTCGGCGACGGAGGCGCAACCGGCGGTCGGGTAGCGGACGTGCCCGATGCCCATCGCGCCGAGCAGGCGGGCCATGTTGCCGGCGTCGAATACGTCGGTAATGAGGCCGTTTCCTTTGTGGAGATAGAAGCGCTCTTCGAAGAATGTGGCAATGCCCGCGGCGTCCTGGCCGCGGTGCTGGAGCATGGAAAGCGAATCGTAGATGACCTGGCTTACCGGACTATGTCCGAAAACGCCCACAATACCGCACATGATCCCTCGCTGCGTTCCCTGGTGCCTGCAATACGTTTGGGCCGATGGTTCCGGCGAATGGCGATGTCAAGCCCTGCGAAGTACGGACCGTCCGCTGTTTTGGCTGTCCTATCCAAGGATAACCTGTCGGCCTGTGCAGAACTGAACTCGCCGGGCTACACATTTGATTCGGGACGACGAAGATTCGATTCGCGGCGGCCGAAACGCGGTAGGCTTGACGTGCGCGCCGGGCTCCGGCTGCTACTACACTCTGTAAAGGATGAACTCATGACTGACTTCACCGCATCCGTTTACCGCACATTCCGCCGCACCGCCTTACTAGCCCTTGCTGTTGGATCGCTGGCCGTTGCGACCGCTTCCGCGCAGAATGCCGCGGGGAAACTTCGCGTTTACTTTATCGACGTCGAAGGCGGGCAGTCCACGCTGTTTGTGACGCCGGCGGGGGAGTCGCTGCTGATCGATACTGGCTGGCCGGGGCATGAGTATCGCGACGCCGACCGCATTGTGGCGGCGGCCAGGAATGCGGGTTTGAGCAAGATCGACTATGTGATGATCACCCATTTTCATACCGACCATGTCGGTGGCGTGCCACAGCTTGTGGCGCGGATTCCCGTCGGCACGTTCATCGATCACGGAGTGAATAGCGAGTTCGGCGACGCTCCGACGGTTGCGGGATACGCGGCCTACAAGAAGATTCTCGATAGCGGGAAGTACAAACACATTGTGCCGAAGCCGGGCGATGTTCTGCCGATTGCGGGCCTTCATGCGACCGTCGTTACCTCCGACGGCGCGATGATCGAGAAGCCGCTGCCCGGCGCGGGGCAGGCGAACCCTTTCTGCGCGGTTTCGGAGACGAGGCCGGCGGACAAGACCGAGAATTCCCACTCGCTGGGGGTGCGGATCACCTTTGGCGCCCTGAAGCTGGTGGACCTCGGCGACCTGACGTGGGACAAGGAGATGCAGTTGATGTGTCCCGTGAATCGGCTGGGAACGGTCGACGTTCTGATCGTCTCGCATCATGGCTGGGACCATAGCTCGAGCCCCGCGTATGTGCATGCGCTGCATCCGCGGGTAGCGATTATGGATAACGGCGAGACGAAGGGTGGATCGACGGCGGTGCTGGTGACGGTGGCGAAGTCTCCGGGGTTGGAAACGGCGTGGCAGTTGCACTATTCGGATGAGGGTGGCACGCAACACAATACCGCGGCCGCGTATATCGCCAATTTGCAGGGCGTCGATGGAGGGCATTATCTGGAGCTGACGGGTAGTAAGGACGGCAGCTTCGATGTGCTGAACTCGCGGACCGGGGCGACGAAGCATTACGCGAAGCGGTAACGCGGGTCCGGGCTGAAGCCCGATTTGTGGCGAGTCTTTTACCGCGGGCTGAAGCCCGCTGCTACTCCGGTAATGCGCTACTATTCCCGTCGTGCACCGCTACTCCGGGAGTGCGTTGTTGAACAGGCTTGCAATGGGCTCGATGCGGCCCATGAGGAAGATGTAGCCGCCGATGCCGATCGCGAGGTAGATGGCCGCGACGACGAAGACCCAGGCGTAGGACTGATGGTTCGCCGCGACCATGTAGCCCGTTGCGATCTGCGCGGCGATGCCCGAGACCTGGCAGGAGAAGTTGACGATCCCGCCCACCGAACCGACGCTGCTGCGCGGGACAATGAGCGCGGGGACCGACCAGCCAATGGGCGCCGCCGCAGCGAGCCCGCCGATGGAGATGCTGATCCAGATAAGGGCGCGAGTGGCTGTATGAGCGTTGGCTGCGCCCAGGATGCCGAGGCCGCAGGCGGTGCCTCCGATCAGGATGATCTGGCGGACGCGGTTGGCGTTCCAGCCGCGCTGGATAAGGCTGTCCGCGAGCCAGCCGCCGATGAAGAAGTCGGTTGCCGTCGCGAAGAGCCAGGGAACTCCGGTGTAGAGGAACGAATGCAGAAGGTCGATGTGCAGGGCGCTGGCGAAGTAGCTGGGAAGCCACGTGAGCAGCAGGTAGAAGACGTAGTTGTAGGAGCCGAAGCCGAGCGCGAGGCCCAGGACTTTGCGCTGCGACAGAAGCTGTGGGAGCGAAGCGGGCTTCTCGTTGTCCGCGATTGGCATCGGCGAGTCTTCGCAGATGTAGTTGCGTTCGAGGGTGGTTAGTTTGGGATCGTCTTCGGGGTTGCGGTAGATCTTCCAGAAGAGCAGCAGGTAGACCAGGCTGATGACTCCGGTGAGAGCGAAGCTCCAGCGCCAGCCGACCCACAGCAGGAAGAGGCCGATGACCGGAACGCCGATGCCCGAGGCGAGTTTGGCTGCCGCGTCGCAGATGGCGGTTGCCAGGCTGCGCTCGTGGCGCGGAAACCAGTAGCCGACAGCCTTCGCGTTGGAGGGGAAGGTTGAGGCTTCGCCCACTCCAAGCAGAAAGCGCGCGCCGAAGAACCCGCCGACGCTGGGCGTCAGCGCGGCGGCGAAGGAGGCGAGGCTCCAGACGAAGATGCTGATGCGGCCGACGCGGCGAACGCCGAACTTGTCCAGGATGACGCCGATGGGAAGCTGGCAGAGCGCGTAGGTCCAGTTGTACGCGCTGGCCAGATAGCCGAAGGTGACCGCCGAGATCCCGAAGCTGGTGACGAGCGCGGCGTGCGAGACGGAGAGGTTGACGCGGTCGAAGTAGTTGACGAGGACGCCGAAGCCGAGCAGCCACGCGATTCGCCAGCGGCGGCGCGGGATTGGCGGAGCGACGATCGATTGCTGGTTGGGCATCTTCGGGTGCGATTCGGTGTCATCCAATCATGTCACGGGCTGTAGGATAGGCGTATCGCGATGGATTTTCAGCAACTCAAGACCTTCCTGGAAGTTTGGCGGCAGAAGAGTTTTTCGCGCGCCGCGGAGAAACTGCGGATTACGCAGCCGGCAGTCTCCGCGCAGATACGGTCCCTGGAAAAGGAAATCGGCGAGCGGCTCTTCGACCGCAAGGGCGGCAAGGTGACGTTTACCGCGGCGGGCCGCGTGTTCGAGCCTTTCGCGGAACATGCGCTGGGCACGCAGCGGCACATGCTGCTGATGGTCGCCGAGCAGAGGCATTCGGCGCGCGGCGAGATTGCGATCAGCGCACAGGAATCGACCAGCCTGTACGTGCTTCCGGAAGTGTTTGCGAATTTCAAGAGACACTATCCGAGGGTCGGGCTGAAGATCGTTCGCGCGGAACGGTCGCGGACGCTGGAAGCGCTGCTGAACCGCGAGGTGGACTTCGGGGTGGTGTCGCTGCCGGTGAAGGACCCGCGGTTTGTCGTCGAGACGCTGCATCGCGACGAGGTTGTGCTGGCCACGCCGAAGGGCCATCCACTGACGGCGATGCCGCAGGTCGAACCGGCGGACATCGTGAAGCACTCCTTCCTGATGCCGAAGCAGGGAAGGCAGCGCGATCTGCTGCTCAACTTTTTTCGGATGCACGATATCTATCCGAAGAAAGTGATGGAGGTGGAGAGCGGCGAGCTGATGAAGCGGTTCGTCATCGCCGGGCTGGGCATCGGCTTTCTGCCGGCGGTCAATATCGCCGAGGAGCGCGCGTCGGGGGCGGTGGGAGTGGTGCCACTGGAATCCGTCCGGTTCGCCAGAGACCTGGGCTTGCTGTATCTGAAAGGGAAGCCGAAGACGCGCGCCATCAGCGGGTTTCTGGAGATTGCACTCAAACGCCAGGCTTCGAAAGCCTGACACACACGCACCAAAATCAAAAGACCCGTTGAGAGTTGGTCAACGGGCCTTTCGGTCGGTGCAGACAGGGTTAGAGTGCGATGTCGCCGCGCTCCTGGTTGCGGATGCGGATGGCGTCGTCCACTTTGGAGAGAAAAATCTTGCCATCGCCGATTTCGCCGGTCGCCGCGGTGGAAATAATGGCGGCGAGGATAGCTTCGACGCGCTCGTCCAGGACGACGAGTTCGACGCGGAGCTTCGGAATCAGGCTGACTTCGTACTCGCGGCCGCGATAGGTTTCGGTGTGGCCCTTCTGCCGCCCGTGGCCTCGGGCTTCCGAGACCGTCATGCCGTCTATGCCAAGATCGGAAAGCGCTTCTTTGACTGCGTCGAACCGATTCGGCCTGATGATCGCCTCAATCTTTGTCATATGTCCTCTCGTGCTTTCTCCGGTTAAGGTGCTGGGGGCTTCCAGTCATCGGTGGGGACTCGGAAGGAAGCGGCGTGGCAACGCTTCCTCCCGCCTATCTTAGTCTTTGAAGCCGGGAGTTCCGAGCGCGGAAATGACATATTCGGGGTAGGCGTTGATGCCGTGCTCGTGGAGGTCGAGGCCGTAGAGCTCGCCTTCCTTCGAGACGCGCAGTGTGCCGGTGAGGTTGACCAGCCACATGACCAGCATCGCAACCGAGAAGGTGGCGACGGTGATGATGGCGCTGCCTATGATCTGGGCCTTCAGCAGCGTCATGCCGCCGCCGTAGAACAGTCCGGTAAGCGGAGCGCTGTTGTCCGCTGCGAGCGGTCCGGTTGCACCGTATTTGCCCACCGCGAACAGGCCCAACGAGAGCGTCCCCCAGATGCCGCAGATGCCGTGTACCGGGACGGCGCCGATGGGATCGTCGATGCGGAGGTATTCGAGCAACTCGACACCGTAGACCACGATGACTCCGGCAACACCGCCCAGCAGGATCGCACCCGTTGGGCTGACCCAATAGCAGGGGCAGGTGATGGCGACCAGACCTGCGAGGAACCCGTTCACGGTGAAGCTGACGTCCCACTTTTTGCTCATCATGTAGGCCGTGAACATGGCGGTAAGGCCGGCGGCGCAGGCTGCGAGCGTGGTGTTGGCGGCGACGCGGCCGATGCCCTCAAAGTCCATGGCGGAGAGCGTGCTGCCGGGGTTGAAGCCATACCAACCGAACCACAGGAGCAGGCCTCCGGAAGCGGCGATGGTGAGATCGTGCGGCATCATTGGGCCGCCGCCGTCGCGTTTGAACTTGCGCCCAAGACGCGGCCCAAGGACGATGGAGCCGGCGAGCGCGATGAAACCGCCGATGGTATGGACGACCGTGGAACCGGCAAAATCGTGGAAGCCGGTGCCCAGGGTGGGAAGCCAGCCGCCGGCGGCGCCCATGGTGGCGAGAAAGCCGTCCGGCCCCCACGCCCAGTGGCCGATGATGGGATAGATGAAGCCGGAAACGGCCAGCGAGTAGAGCAGGTCGCCGACGAAACCGGTGCGGCCGATCATGGCGCCGGAGGTGATGGTGGAGCAGGTGTCGGCGAAGGCGAACTGGAAGATCCAGAAAGCGAGGAACGCGACGCCGGTCGTCTCGTAGGTCCCGGGCGCGTCCTTGAGGAAGAACCAGTGATAGCCAATGAAACCGTTGCCGTGGCTGAACATGAAAGCGAAGCCGATGGCGTAGAAGAGCAGGCCGCAGAGACAGGTATCGACGATGCACTCCATCAGCACGTTGACGGTCTCACGCGAGCGGCAGAAACCTGCTTCCAGCATGGTGAAGCCGACCTGCATGGCGAAAACCAGGAAGGCGGCGACGAGGGTCCAGGTGGTGTTGATGGCGCTCACCATGTTGGCGGCGGGGATTGGAGCGTCGGCCGCATGTGCGGAGGTCAGGAATGTTTCGGTAATGAATGCCGCGATCAGCAGCACACCCAATACGCCCACAACCTTTCCAGCGAGCAAGGTGAGGCCGTAACGCCGCCACTCAGCGTCTTTGAACCGGCTGCCGAGGCGGCTGAACTTCTGCGAGAACGATAGCGTCGATGCATCCACTGTTCGTGCCATTCAGGGGAACTCCTTCTTTGGACAATGTTGTGCGTCGCTGGTGCGACGGGAGACGAGCCGCGTGCCGAAAACGAATACACCGCGGCGGAGCGCCATGGACGTTCGGCATGTCAGGTTGCCCGGTTGCAGTTGCGGTGTCTGTACCGTATACAAGCTGACGGCCGACATCAAGCACGGAGTGCGTGTAGTAAAGATGTTTATGGGGCGTATTACTTGTTGTTGTATGGCTGGTGATCGACCTACATCCGGCCAAGAGCCTGGCGAAGCCTCTTCTACAGGCAAAGTTTGCGTGGCTTCGACCTTCTTCGGGAACTGAGAGTCGTTGCGGTATCGGAGCCAAGGTAGCGAAGGCTTCGTTCAACAGCAGGGCGGGCTAAACTGGTAATGGAACTTCGATCGTTCCTTCGTGGAGCCGAGGCGGCAGCTTCGATCTCGCCAACCTGCATCAAAGCCCAAAGAGCCGACAGCAAGAGATTCGACTGGAGTCAACGCAATGGAGTTCCACATCAATCGCTCGCTACGAGAGCGACTCGACCTCGACGATGTTTTATTCAGCTATACGGGGAATGTGGTGTTCGCCAATGTGGCCGCGAGCCGGCGGCTGGCCGCGCAGTTGAACGAAGGCCGTGGCGGCGAGCGCGTCGTGAACGCGGGCGCGCTGTTTGCCATGGGACTGATCGACGAATTGAGCCACGCGATGATCGCGCGCTATCGCAGGGAGATCGATCCCGCCGTGCTGACGCAGGCGCTGCAATGGTTTGCGGGCAAGGTGGGACCGCGGGGCGTTCAGGATTTGCTGCTGGCATTTACGAGACAGTTTCCGAACAGCGAGATATTTCGCGGAGAAGCGACTGCGGCGAAATGGCTGGCGAAGAGTGCAGAGGATTTGCCCAACCGCGAGGCGGCGCTGGAAGAGCTGATGCTGCTGTGCGTTGCGAACCTGAATCCGGCGTTTGGGGACTTCAGGGAGCTGTTCGCGGACGACAAGCTGAAGCAGCAGAAGACTTATGCGAAGGTGACGGCAAGTTTGCCGGAGTATTTTCAAGAGCGTCCGGCGGCGTCGCCGGAAGGCAAGACGCTGTTCGAGGTATTGCGCGCGCCGGCGCTGGCGTCACCGGATTCGATTACGGGGCAACTGGATTACATTCGCGAGCATTGGGCGGAGTATCTTGGCGACGATTTGAAGCAGGTGTTGCTGGCGATCGACGTGGTCCGCGAAGAGGATGTTGCGATCTGGATGCGGTTCCATCCGGCGCCGGGCGGGCGCGGCGCGGGTCAGCCGAAGTGGGAGGCGCACGGCTTTGAGGGCGATGAGTATGTCGGCCTCGACGACGACTATGTCATCGGCCCGGACGGCGTGCGGAGACCGCGCATGTACGCCGCGGACCATCGCGCGCCGCTGAATGAGTACGAGCGGTTCAGCGCGGACTATGCGTGGATGCCGACCGTCGTCATGATGGCGAAGAGCACGTACGTTTGGCTGGAGCAGCTTTCGCAGAAGTATCTGCGGCACATTCATCGGCTCGATCAGATTCCCGATGAGGAGCTGGAGTTGCTGTCGCAGCGTGGCATGACGGCGCTTTGGCTGATCGGGTTGTGGGAGCGCAGCGTGGCGTCGCAGACGATCAAGCGGCTGCGCGGAAATCCCGATGCGGTGGCCTCGGCGTACTCGCTGAAGGAGTACGAGATTGCCGCGGACCTGGGTGGAAATGCGGCGTATCAGTCGCTCCGCGACCGCGCCGCGCGGCATGGCATTCGGCTGGCCAGCGACATGGTGCCGAACCACATGGGCATCGATTCCAACTGGGTGATCGAGCATCCGGAGTGGTTCATTTCGCGCGGCGAAAGTCCGTTCCCATCGTACCGGTTCGATGGTCCGGACCTGGCCAACGACAGCCGCGTCGAGATCAAGATCGAGGACCACTACTACGACCAGACCGATGCGGCAGTGGCGTTCCGGCTGCGCAGTCATCGCGACGGCAGCACGCGCTACGTTTACCACGGCAACGATGGGACGAGCTTTGCGTGGAACGATACGGCGCAGCTCGACTACTCGAAGGCGGCGGTGCGCGAGCATGTGATGCAGGTCATCCTGCATGTGGCGCGGCTGTTTCCGATCATCCGTTTCGACGCCGCGATGGTGCTGGCCAAGCGGCACGTTCAGAGCCTGTGGTTCCCGCTGCCGGGGGTGGGCGGATCGATTCCTTCGCGCGCGGAAAATGCGATGTCGCAGGAGGAGTTCGACGCGCTGATGCCGCATGAGTTCTGGCGCGAGGTGGTCGATCGCGTGGCGGCGGAAGTGCCGGGGACGTTGCTGCTGGCGGAGGCGTTCTGGCTGCTGGAGAGCTATTTCGTGCGCACGCTGGGGATGCATCGCGTCTACAACAGCGCGTTCATGAACATGCTGCGCGATGAGGAGAACGCGAAGTACAGGTCGTACCTGAAGAAGACCGTGGAGTTCGATCCCGACATCTTGAAGCGGTACGTCAACTTCATGAGCAATCCGGATGAGCGGACGGCGGCGGACCAGTTCGGCGATGGCGACAAGTATTTCGGCACCTGCACGCTGCTTGCAACGCTGCCCGGGTTGCCCATGTTCGCGCATGGCCAGATCGAGGGCTTCACCGAGCGCTACGGCATGGACTTCAAGCGCGCGCGTTTGCAGGAGACGCCGAATCAAGGGATGATCGACCGCTATCAGAGGGAGATTACGCCGCTGCTGAAGAACCGCTATCTGTTCGCCGAGAGTGTGCATTTTGTGCTGTACGACTTCTGGAACGAGCATGGCGCGGTGGACGAAAATGTGTTCGCATACTCCAACCGTTCGGGCGACGAGCGCGCTGTCATTCTCTATAACAACGTGTATCAAAGCACGCGCGGAACGATCCACGTTTCAGCCGCGTCGATGGACAAAGGCAGCGGTGAGCTTCGTCAACGGAGCCTGACCGATGCGCTTGGATTGTGGACCGATGACGGCGTGTTCGTTGCGTATCGCGATCCGGTCCGTGACCTCGAATACCTGCATCGGGCGACCGATCTGAAGGGCCAGGGGCTGACGTTCGACCTTCGCGGCTATCAATATCTGGTGCTGCGGCACTGGCGCGAGATGCGTTCGACGGAGTCTCATCCTTGGGACCGGCTGCATGACGCGCTGCGCGGCGAGGGCGTATACAGCCTCGACGAAGCGCTGGCGAAGCTGCGGTTTCGGGCGGTGCATCAGGCGTTGCGGAACGTCTTATCGGCGGGCAATCTGGCGGCGCTGGCCGAGACGGGAAGGGAACTCGCAGTTCCGATCTTGCCGGTGTTGGCTGACGAGACCGCTGCGCCGCCTATCGAAGGCGCGCCTGCGGCCGTTGACATCGTGAAAGCTGAAGTGCCGGAGAGTGCGCAACTGAAGGCCATCTTCGAGGCGGCGAGTGCCTTCTACAACGAAGCGTTGAAGGTGCTGCGGGCGGGCGATCGGAAGAGTGGCGTGCCGGAAGCGAATTCGGTATCGACCGGCAAACTGTTTTCCGCGGCGGACGAATATCCTGCGCGGCTCCGGAAACTTGTGCGCGCCGCTGCCGGTCTTCCACTGCTGGAGCAGAGTTTTTCCGCGGACTGGCCGTCGCGGGTCTGCGGCATTTTGCCCTGCTCCGGGGAAATCGTACGGCCGGAGACAGTCTGGGCGCCGGTGTTGGCGTGGGCCGTGCTGGCCAGTTTCCCCGACAACCATGGGCCGACCGCGGCGTTTGACGAACTGGATTTGCGGTCGTGTCTGGCGGAGATTTTCTCGGCCCTGGGGCTGTACGGAGAAGATGCATGGCGCGGCGCTGCTCGCGTGCGCGTACTGCTCGCGAATTCGCGCGAACCGGCGGCGGATGTCGTGCTCAAAGAGTCTTTCTGGGCAGACCCGGATGTGCGATGGCTCGCGGGTATCAGCGATGCCTTCGATGAGGTCTATTTCAACAAGGAAAAGTTCGAAGAGCTTTTCACATGGCTTCAACTCCCTGCGCTGCTCGTGTTGGCGGCCGGCAAACCTGAGAAGAAGACCGCCCTCGCTGCCGTAGAAAAGCTGATGGCCAAGGTCCGCGATACGGCGACGAAGGCCGGCTATAAAGTCCGCGAGTTTCGCGCGTCGATGGACGATGTAAAGGCGATGCCGGTAACGCGCAAGGCAAAAGCTGTCTCTCCGAAAACGAAGCCCGTGGCGAAGAAAGCTGTAGCGAAGAAAGCCGCAACGAAGAAGACGCCCACCGTTCGCAAGAAATGATGAGTGCGGCGGGTTGAAATTAGAACGTAGTTCGCGATGGTGTATAGCAGCCAAGCCGGAGAGCATGTCCCGGGGGCTAAAGCCCAGATTTGTGGTGGTCCTGTAGTGTCTGGACTAAAGTCCAGACCTATCTCAGAAGCAAGAGCAAGAACAGCGTAGCAAGAGCAAAGGCAGCGTAGCAAGAGCAAAGGCAGCGTAGCAAGAGCAAAGGCAGCGTAGCAAGACTCTGCATCTAAAGGAACACTGCTCTAACAGGCAAGAGGCGCTCGCGGGAGCGCCTCTTGCTTTGCGTGGTTGAGGTTGAAGCGTTACATGCCGTTCTGGTTGTTCTGATCGGGGTGAACGATGCGGTAGCTGGCGTTGCCCTTGGACCAGACCAGCAGCAGCAGGTCCTTGTCCGCCGGGTTGGCGTGGACCTGGCTGACGAACTGGTCCGCGGACGTGGTGGGGTGACGGTCGACCTCAAGGATCACATCTCCCGGGGCCAATCCCGCATCTTCCGCGGGGCTGGCCGGACGGACCGTCTGGACGGCGACGCCGTGTACGCTGTCGGGGAGCTGCAACTGCTGGCGCACATCGGGTGTCAGGTTGCTGACCGCAAGGCCAAGCTTCCCATGGCCCGCACCGCCGTCGGCATCATCGTTGCCCGCAGTCTCGGTGTTGGAGTGGAACTGTCCGACGGTGAGGTTCAGCGTGTGAGGCACGCCGTCGCGCAAAACGCCCAGCGCGATCTTGGTGCCCGGAGCGTCCTCGCTGACCGCAACCTGCAGCGCGCTGCCGTTGATGATCTTCTGGCCGTTCAGCTGCGTGATGACGTCGCCGGCGCGGAGGTCGCCCCTGCTGGCGGGTGAATCCGGAGTGACCTGCGAAACGATCGCGCCGGTCGCATCCTGCAGCTTGAAGAAGCTGGCGTTGGCGGGGGTGACATCGTTCATGCTGATGCCGAGGTAACCGTGCTGCACCGATCCGTGCTTGATGATCTGCTCGGCGACCGCGCGGACGATCTGTGAGGGGATCGCGAACCCGGCGCCGGCGAACGATCCGCTGTTGGAGATGATGAACGTGTTGATGCCGATCAGCTCTCCGTGAGCATTGACCAGCGCGCCTCCCGAGTTGCCGGGATTGATGGCCGCGTCGGTCTGGATGTAGCCACCGGGCTTGCGTGCATCGTCGGAGTAGGGGTTCGGACGGTCGACCGCGCTCACGATGCCGCGCGTCACCGAGAACTGGAAGTAGCCGAACGGGCTGCCGAATGCCAGCACCGTCTGGCCCGGGCGCAGCTTGGTCGAGTCGCCCCACGGGATGCTGGGCAGGCCGGTTGCGTCCACCTTGATGACGGCGAGGTCGGTCAGCTTGTCGCGGCCGATCAGCTTGGCGTTCATGATGCGGCGATCGTTGAGCGTGACCTTGATGTTCATCGCGCCGTCGATCACATGGTTGTTGGTGACGATGTAGCCGTCGGGCGAGATGATGATGCCGCTGCCGATGCCGTGCTCGATTTGCGGCTGCTGGGGCTGTTGCTGTCCTCCGAAGAACTGCGCGAAGCCCGGGGGCATGCCCTGCAACTGCGATTGCTGGTCTTCGGAATTGGCTTCGGCTTCGTTTCCGCGCGACGTTACGGCGACGTTGACGACTGCCGGGGTTACGCGCGCCGCGACCGCTTCGACCGCCTGGTCGAGCGAGACGAGCGACGAAACGCTCTGGTCGTCGAGCGGGCCGGAGGCGATGCCGGCGGCGTGGACCTTGTCGATCTGGAGGAACAGGCCGCCCGCGATGACCAGGGCGGCGAGGGAACCGGCGGGGACGATATACTTCCGGGCCGTGGCAACTAATCTATTAGTTATTGAAGACATGGTGAGGCACCTCGACGTGGTTTGGTTGGTTAGAGTTGAATGATCAGCCAGCCATTCGCGGTGGCGATGGCGGCGTACGAAGGAACTTGCTGGCGCGTTTGGACTACGGCGAAACGGGGAAGGCCGGGGGTCTCGCTGGAAACGGGTGTGGCGACGTTTTGGATACGGTAGGTCCAGGTCGTCAGCACCCACTGCTGCGCGGCGCGCGGCCGGTTGCGGCGGCGAGCGGTGCGCGCCGGGCCCGGCATGACGGCCTTGACCAGCGTCGCGTGCGGCGCGGCGGTCGCGGTCATGTTGACGTCGTGGAATGCGGTCGCTGGCGGCAGGGGCGCGTGCATTGCGGCCATCATCTGCATCGCGGGCGTCGCGGGCGATGCCTCGAAGGACACAAGCTGGGGCGTATGGGCGGCCAGCGCGGCGCCGGCCGCCAGGCCCGAACCGATGAGGGCGACGGCCAGCCCGGCTTGCGACCGGGTAAGGCGCTTGCGTGTGGGTTCGAGGATGTGATGCACCCGTCGGCTAAGTTCGGACCTGCGTCCCCAGGCCCCCAGAGCGAGCGGAAGCTGGCCGCCGAAGATGCGGTCTTCGGCGAGGCGGACGAGGCAGGTGGCGTAACTCCGGGGCGTCCGGGTGGCTTCGAGGACGCTGTCGTCGCAGGCCAGCTCGCGCTCCAGGCAAAGGCGGCGCTCGACCCAGAACAGCACCGGGTTCAGCGGGAAGAGGACCAGCACGATCTTCTGGAGCAGGTTGATCCAGTCGTCGCGGCGCCGCAGGTGCTCGCGTTCGTGGAGCACAATCTGCTCCAGCTCCGCGGCCGACAGCCTTGGATACAGGCCGGTCGGCACCAGGATGCGAGGCGTCAGGAAGCCGATGACGCTGGGCTGTTGCACGTCGTCGGAGGTACAGAGCAGGGCAGGACGTGCCCCGCCGAGAGCGGTCGAGGGCGCACTCTCGACGGGAACCGAGCGCCGGGCAATGGCGCGCAGACGGACCATGCCGTAGGCCAGTTGCGCCGCGCGGACGATGCTCATCAGCGCCCAGAGCCCGGCAATGGCGAAGCTCCAGCGCACGTCGGCGCGGAGCAGGGTTTGAGGAGCAGCGGCAGCGGACGAATGCCGCAGGAGTGGAAGGAAGGGAAGCGTGACGGACGCGACCAGCACCGCGATCCAGAGGCTGAAGCGGAGCATCGCCGGGATGCGCGGGAAGAGCCGCAGGGCCAGCGCGAGGGCGAGCGTCAGAAGGCTGGCTTCGACGGTCGCGGAGAGCAGCAGGGCGGCGGAAAAGCGGCAGATGTCGGGGAGATGGAGCAGGAGGGAAGGCATTACGGCTGGCCCTCCTCGCCCTCGAACCGGCTGGCGGCGATGAGTGCCTTGAGGCGCCGCAGCTCTTCGGGGTCGATCCCGTCGTCGCCGAGCAGCGAGAGCAGCAGGCGCTCGCGGGAGTTGCCGAAGAAGCGCTGCATCATATGCCGCACCTCGGAGCGGCCCGCCTCCTGCTCCACGACGCAGGGGGTGTAGAGGAACGCGCGGCCTTCCTGGCGATGGTGGACGTAACCCTTGCTTTCAAGGATGCGGATGGTGGTGAGGACCGACGTGTAGGCCAGCGGCTCACCCTCGGGCATTGCGGCGACGAGGTCGGCTACGCCGGACTCTCCGCGTTCCCAGAGGATCTTCATCAGCCGGAGCTCGGCTTCAGTGAGCGTGTTCGACTTCTTTGGAGGCATCCGAAAGTCCCCGTCCTGGGTAGTTGGACGGGGAACTAATGAATTAGTTAGCGGGATGACACGGATTGAGTTCCGAGAACTTGTCCAGGAACTTGGCAGTGCATGGCCGATTTGCTGTGGCCCTTGCTTCTGGGAGCCGATTTGCTGTGGCTTTTGCTTCTGGGATAGGTCCGGGATTTATCCCGGACATCGAAGCGGCCACAAATTCGGGGCTTTACAGGCTGCGGAAGAACTCGTTATTTTCGTTCGTGAAGTTCTCGCGGGGATAATTTTCGTCGATTTGGCTTGTTTTGGCTGTTTTTTTTTGTTATTTTGCGTTCCG
>Ga0207933_1000925_pt1 | contig 24927 bp, 20 predicted proteins | sample NGESurdeep092012_4_FD_184488 | JGI IMG/M metagenome (GOLD analysis project Ga0207933, IMG submission 184488) | Arctic peat soil microbial communities from Barrow, Alaska - NGEE Surface sample F53-3 deep-092012 (SPAdes) | ecosystem: Environmental > Terrestrial > Soil > Wetlands > Peat ... | reverse complement strand
ATCGAAGCCTTCCGCTCCTGTGCCGCTCTCGCCTGCGCCTGGATCAGACTGCAGCTATATGTGGATACACCCTAGGGGGTCGGCTCTTCATGGAAGAGGCTTGGCTGCGGCACAGGTGAGATGGGCTTGGGTTTGGCGGAGGGAAGGATGAGGCCGAGCGGCTCGACGGACTCGAGCGCAAGGCGCGGGATGAAGAGGCGCTGGGTATTGGCGCGGGTATCGGGCGGGGTGAGGAAGAGGCCTTGTGACTCGCCCAGCGCCGCAAGCAGTGCGACGCCGATCTGGAGCAGGCCTTCGAGGCTGTCGCCATCGTGGAAGCGCAACCGGACCCAGAGGCCTTCGGTGCGGGGACGGCTGGGGAAGCGGCGGCGGTCGAGGCGTTCGGGCGCGGTCGTATCCGTCAGGTTGAAGTCGTGGACGTACGCGATCCACTTAACCTGCTTGAGCGGCAGGGGGGTAGCGCGGGCGGCTGTATCCATAAGCTCGACCTGGCCGTCGTGAGCGGGGCGGTCCTGGGGGAGATATCCCCAGGAGAGATGGTCGCCGAAGCGGCGGACGATGACCTTTTTTTGAGCCGAGCTCATGGTGAATTTCGGGCGGCGTCCCGTAAGCCGATTGTCGCACGCAAAGCGCAACAGAATGTGTGCAGAACCGCAATTTCAATGGTACAATTGGGAGTTGCGCCGGGCGTCACAAGCACCCTAAATTGCTGAAAGACAGCGACTTAGCGTCTGTCGAATCGGCCGCCCTCTGGAGTTTAGCAAAGGCATGGCAGATTATATTTACCTCCTGGAGACGCGGCTAAGCCCGGCCCAGCGGGAGGCTCTCAAACAGGTTCGTGACGTCGCCCGGTCCAAGGCGATGACGGTATTTCTGGTGGGCGGAGCGGTGCGCGATCTTACCTGCGGCACGGCCATCCGCGACATTGATGTCACGGTTCAGGGAAACGCTCTCAAGTTGAAGAAAGACCTGGAGAAGGCCGGTGGTCGAGTTGTCGGATCGAACGATGCCTTCCAGAGTCTCTTTCTGACCTTTCCGGGCGGAGTGCGGGTCGAGGTCGCCTCGACTCTGGCCATTACCTACCCGAAGCCGGGTAAGCCGGTGGCCAAGCCTTCGACGATTCTGGACGATCTGCGCAGCCGCGACTTTACAGCCAGCGCCATGGCGATCTCGCTCAACGAGGGGTCATACGGGCTGCTGATGGATCCTCTGAACGGCGTGGCGGACATCGAAAACCGCGAGCTGCGGCTGGTTTCAAACTACGGATTTATCGAGGACCCGGCGCGCATGATCCGCGCAGCGCGGCTCAGCGCGCGCTTCGGCTGGACGCTCGAAGAGCGCACCCAGCAGCGCTACGAGACGGGCAAGGCCGAAGGCTACATCTCGGCACTGTCGCCGTGGGCGCGCAGCTATGAGCTGGAGGAGATCTTCCATGAGGAAGATCCGCTGCGCATTCAACGGCGGATGGAGTCCGAGGGCTGGAGCAAGGTCCTGTTCGCGGGCTGGAGCGCGAGCAAGGCAAACGCGGCTGAGATCGAGAAGCTGCGCGACACGGCGGGCCAGCTCAACAACATGGGCATCTTCGCGGACACATCCGCGGCGCTGTTCCCGCTGCTGACGGCCAAGCTGGGAGGCAAGGAGACGGCGGCGCTGAAGAAGGCCTTTGCGCGGCCCGGATTTGTAAGCGAGATCGAATCGCTGGAGAAGCGGACCAAAGACTTTGCGGCGCAGTTTACGAGCAAGGCCAGCGCGGCGCCGTCGGATGCGTGGAAGATGATCTATGCGGCCGACCCGGAGGCGGTGCTGTCGCTGGCGTACGGATCGAAGAACAGCGGGATCCAGCAGAAGTTCAAGTTGTTCTTCAGCGAATGGCCACAGGCGAGAGTGAAGATTCCTTATCCGCTGATGCAGGAGATGCGGATTACGCCCGAGATCGCAGGCTATGGCGAACTGCTGGAGAAGCTCTTCTTCGCGATTATGGATGCGAAGCTGGAGACGCCGGAGTTGGCGAAGGCCTTTCTGGAGCCGTATTCGCCGCCCGCGCCGCCGCCTCCGCCCAATCTGCGGCGCCGGCCAGCCAAGCGCGAAAGCAAGCCTGCCAAGGCTCGCACGCCCAAGGTGAAGGTGGAGGCCAGCGCTGGAGCCGGAATTGCCGTGGCAGCGAGGGCGTCAGGCCCGGTGGGCGATGGAGCGGCCCGGAGCGCCAAGGCGGTGAAGGCAGGTGCCCCGGTCAAGGGTACTGCAGTAAATGGAGCTGAAGCTGCGGCGGCGAAGAAACCCGTCGCTCCCGCTAAGGCAATAGCGGCCAAGGCGGTGAAGCCTGCTGCCCCGGCGAAAAAAGTTGTTAAGCCGGTCGCGAAGACCAAGGCTGCAGCTCATTCTGCCTCGGGTGCACACAAACCGAAGGCGGTTGCGAAGGCAGTTGGCAGAGCGGCCGGGAAGAAGCCTGTTGCGAAGCGGCACGCTGCGCCAGCCCGGCCCGTCCACAAGAGCGCGAAGGCGAAGCCGCCTGCACGGCGTGTGGCAAAACCTGCTGCCAAAAAAGCGGCTGCTGCGAAGAAAGCGAAGAAGAAGCCGGCAGCTACTGGCAAGAGTGCGAAGAAGGCTGCGCGGCGGTAAGGCGGACGTAGAGGTTTGTCTTAAGGCGGCAGTGGTTATTCGCGGCTGCGCTTGCGGACCTCGATATTGAGGCGCTTGATCTTCTGATTAAGCGTCGAGAGCGGGATGCGGAAGTATTCGGCGGCATCGGTCTGGTTCCAGTTGCAGCGTTCCAGGCGGTCGGCGATGATGCGACGCTCGATATCTTCCATGACGTCGAAGAGCGAGGAGTCAGGGCGTTGTTCGAGCAACGTGGTGGAGTAGGTGTTGCCGCGAAGCTGCGCAGGGAAGAGGTCGGGGCCGACATGGCCGCTGTTCGATGGGGAACCTGCCTGGGGATGCGTATGTGAGCCGGCGTGGGGGCCGGTGGACAATACGACGCAGCGCTCGATCACGTTTTCGAGCTCGCGCACGTTGCCTGGCCACTCATATTCCATCAGGATGCGCAGCGCTTCGGGCGTGAGCTCGGGAGTAGGGAAGCCGTTCTCTTCGGCGTAGAACTTCAGGTAGTGGGTGACCAGCAGCGGAATATCTTCCTTGCGGCTGCGCAGCGGCGGCAGCTCGATCGAGATGACGTTGAGGCGATAGAAGAGGTCTTCGCGGAAGCGGCCCTCTTTGACGGCCAGCTGCAGGTTGACATTGGTGGCGGCGACGATGCGGACGTCGACCTGAATCTCCTGCGTGCTGCCCAGGCGCATGAAGCGGCGGTCCTGCAGGACGCGCAGAATCTTGGCCTGCATATCAATGCTCATCGTCCCGATCTCGTCGAGGAAGAGCGTGCCCTGATCGGCGACCTCGAAGAGGCCTTTCTTGGCGGCGACGGCCGAAGTGAACGCGCCGCGCTCGTGGCCGAACAGTGTGGATTCGAGCAGGTCGGACGGAACGGCTCCGGTATTGACCGGGATGAAGGCCTTGTCGCGGCGCGGCGAGTTGGCGTGAATGGCCTTGGCGATGAGCTCCTTGCCGGTTCCGCTTTCGCCCTGGATGAGGATGGTGGAGCGGCTGGGCGCGACCTGCGCGACGAGGTCGAACATCTTGATCATGATGTCGCTCTTGCCGACGATGTTCGCGAAGGAGTAGCGCTGCTTGAGCGTGCGCTTGAGCTGGATGACCTCGCGCTCGGCGTGGTGACGGCCGATGGCGGTGCGAATGTCGGCAAGCAGCTTCTCGTTGTCCCAGGGCTTCTGGATGAAATTGGAGGCGCCGGCGCGGATGGCGTCGAGGACGTTGCCCACCGTCCCGTAGGCGGTGATCATGATGATGGGGAGCTCGGGCGCGAGCGAGCGAATGCGGGGCAGCAGATCGATGCCGCTCTCGCCGGGCAACGCGAGGTCGAGCAGGAGCAGATCGAAGTTATGGCGGGTAAGCAGGTCCATGCCCGCGGCGCCGTCGGCGGCCAGATCGACGGAGAAGCCTTCGAGAGTGAGCAGGGTTTCGAGCGAGTCGCGGATGCCGGCCTCATCGTCGACGACGAGAATCCTGGGCTGGCTCGCGGAGATGGGCTGCGGCGAAGCTGAGGAAGAAAGCGCCGGTTGCTCCATCCCGACGGCACTGCTAGACATGAAGAACCTTTCCCTTGCCGAGACCTTCGTCGAGTCTCTCATCGAGGGACTCGACTCCACCCACGGCAGGGCTGGAGACCGGCGTTGACTCGGCGGCCGGGAAGGCTACCTCGAAGACTGTGCCCTCGCCAACCGTGCTCGATACATCAATGGTACCTGCATGCTCCTGCACGATGCCATAGGTGACGGCAAGGCCGAGGCCTGTGCCCTTGCGGTGGCCCTCCGCCGGACTGCTCTTGGTGGTGAAGAACGGGTCGTAGATGCGGCGCAGCACCGACTCCGGCATACCGATGCCGTTGTCCTCTACGCGCAGGCGAGCGCCGTTGGCAGAGCGCAGCGTGGAGATGCGAATCCGGCTGCCTTGTTTGCCTTGCAGCGCATCCTTGGCGTTGAGCACGAAGTTGACCAGCACCTGCTGGAGCTTGCCGCGATTGCCGGAGATGGCGGGCAGATCGTGGTCGAGCGCGGTGACGACTTCGATATTGGCGGAACGCAGTTGATGCTCGAGCAGAAGCACGGTCTCGCGAACGACCGTGTTCAGGTCGACGCGACTGAACTCGACCGAGCCCATGCGCGAGAAGTTGAGCAGGCCGTTGACGATCTCCGAGGCCCGGAAGGTCTGCTGCGTGATCTTTTCGAGGATCGGCTGCAGGCGGCCGTTGGTCGCGTCATCGAGGGCGAGCTGCCTGCCCAGCAACTGTTTACTGAGCATCTGGGCGTAGCTGGAGATGACAGCCAGCGGGGTGTTGACCTCGTGCGCCACGCCGGCGGCGAGCAGGCCGATCGAGGAAAGCTTCTCGGACTGCGTGAGCTGCGCCTCCATGTTGATGCGGTCGGTGATGTCGTCGACGATGACGATGCGGCCGACGGCCTGGAACTCGCGGTTGAGCAGCGGAGCGATGGTGATGTTGGCGGTGCGAACCTCGGCCGAAGGTGTGAGGAGGCGGAACTTGTAGAGCGTCGAGACGCCCTGCTCGCTGCGCACGCGGTCGAACTCGGCAAGGAACTCGTTGGGGAAGACCTCGCTGAGCGGGTGGCCGAGAGCTTCGGCGCGCGGCGTCGAGTACATGACCTCCATCTGCGCATTCCAGCTCTCGATACAGTCGTTGAGATCGACAGCGAAGACGCCGACCGAGATGGACTCGACGATGTTCTCGTTGAAGTCGTGCAGGCGTTCGTACTCGGAGACTTTTTGTTCGAGGCGGCGGTAGAGCTGCGCGTTCTGAATGGCGATGCCGATGTAGCCGGCCAGCGATTCGAGCAGCAGCATGTCTTCGCTGGAGAGGAAGTCGCCGTCGACGGTGCGGCCCAGGCCGAGGACCGCGACCGTGGTTGAGCCGGTTCCCTGATGGCGCGCGGCGCGACAGGCAATGTAGTAGTTCAGGTCAAGCGAGAAGGCTGTCTGGCGCTGCGGCTCGGGAAGGCGAAGCAGCGAGTGTGGCGATTCGAAGAAGAGGTGATTGCCGGCGTCGGGCGAGTCGAAGTCGAGGAAGCCGAGGTCGAGCGCGGCGGGCTGCGGAGGCACCTGGGCAGCGAGTCCATGCGAAGCCGCCAGCGAAAAGCGGCGCGACGGGGACCTCTCATCTTCGCTTGCAACGAAGACGGCAACACGTGTGACAAGCAGCGTCTGGGGGAGTTTTTCGACGATGGAGTTGACCAGCGTGGGCAGGTCGGTCTGCGCGTTCAGTTCGCGGCCAAAACGGATCAGGGTCTCGCGATAGTCCAGGCGCTTGGGGTCGAAGACGCGATCGACCCAGGCCTGGATCATGCGCTTGAGCGGATCGAACAGCAGGCCGGTGATGATGACGGCGGCGATGAGTCCCCAGGTTCCGAGCCCGGAGAAACGCGTATGCACAACCTCGGCGCTGACCCCGATGACCGCAAAGTAAACGCCGACGAGCGCTGCGGTGACGAGGGTGTAGGTGACGCCGCGCTTGAAGATGAGATCGACATCCATCAAGCGATAGCGGACGATCGCCCAACTGAAGGTCAGGGGCAGAAGGATCAGCGAAAGCACCGCGATCTTGACCAGCGCGCCTGGGGTCTTGGCATCGAGCAGGAAGGGGATGACGTAGAACGCGGTGAAGGGAAGAACCGTGAGCAGCGTTCCGCGCGAGAGCCACTTGAGCTGCTGGCGCTGCAGAGGCTGCTGCTCGCGGCGGTAGCGAACCCAGAAGACGATGGCCGCGATGATGTAGTACGCAGCGAGATAGGCGTAGTCAGTCTGGTCGAGGCGGTGCTGCAGGCGCTCAGTCGCCGACCAATGCTCCAGCGAGAGGTAGCGGAGCAGCACGAGGATCGCGCCGGGAATGTAGAGCAGGCCGTAGATGAGGCCGCTGCGATGGCGGCGCTGGCGCTCACCGGAGAAGCTCAGCGCGAAGTGCAGAAACAGCGCCGGCTGTAGCGCCGTCGCTTGTATCTCCGCCCAGTAGATCGTCAGGTCCAGCGCGTCGAACGAGCCTGTGAACTTGAAGGCGTAGAGGATGAACGACATCAGGCAGAAGACGAAGAAGTGGGTGGACTTGGGCGCGGTCCAGCGGCGGAAGAGGACATAGAGCCCGATGGCGAGATAGATGAGCCCGATCAGCCGCTTGACCTGGTTATCGGTGCGGTCTGAGGGCTCGAGAATGACGCCCACATCCAGCGGCGTGGGCCTCACGGAGCTGGGCGTTCTGCGCAGAATCGAGTAGGTGGCGTGCGACCAGGCGCCGCTGCGTGCGATCTCGCGCACCGCCGTAGCAACACGCGTGATCGGCTTGCCGTTGATGGCCGTGAGGACGTCGCCCTTGCGGATGCCGGCGCGGTCGGCAGCGGTGCCGGAGGGGACGATCGAGGCGTTCAGTCCGCCCGAGGTCTCGAGCCAGAGAACGCCGTCGGTCGGCGTCTCGTAGTTACTCTCCTGGATGAGATTGGCCACCGCCAGGCCGAAGGCTGCCAGCGTCACGATGGCAAGGAGCAAGGCCAGCAGACGGGTTTGGTAGCCGCTTCTCACAATGGACACTCGCGCTCGCTTTAAAACTTTAACCTAGGTGGTGCAAGTTGGTTGCCAAAGTTAAAATGCACTGGAATGGTGTAAAACCAGCCTCTTACTGTCAGGCCTGCGGGAAATCATAGAGAGATATGACTTTTGGAAGCACCATTCTATTCTGCCGTATCTAGAGTGATTCTGCATCTAGGGTCGGCTTGACCCTGAGGCGCAACTCCTGTGAACTGAAGGAACCATGGTTGATTTACGGCAAAATGCCGAGGCTCGTTCCATTCTGGAGCGCGATTCGGATCATCTGCTTCCTGTTTATGCTCGCTATCCGGTGGTAATGGAGCGCGGGGAGGGTGTATTTCTCTTCGACAGCTCCGGGAATAAGTATCTGGATTTGATGGCGGGCCTCGGCGTGAATGCGCTGGGACATGCGCATCCGCGGATGGTGGCCGCGATGGCCGACCAGGCGGGGAAGCTGGTTCATCTTTCGCCGCAGTACGCCAGCCGCTATCCGGGCGAGCTGGCCGAGCGGCTTTGTTCGCTCTCGGGCATGAAGGGCGTCTTCTATTCGACCGGCGGGTCGGAGGCCGTGGAGGGCGCGCTGAAGTTGGCGCGGACGCACGCGCGGCAGAGCTTCCGCCACCCGAAACATGGGATTGTGGCGCTCAAGAACTCCTATCATGGGCGGACTTATGGATCGCTGTCGGTAACCGGGCAGGAGAAGTACCGGCTGGACTTCGGGCCGGGACTGCCGGACGTCACCTTCGTGGAGCGCGAGAACTTTGAGCAGCTACGCGCGGCAGTGAAAGAGGATACGGCGGCCGTGCTGATGGAGCCGCTGCTCGGCGAGGGCGGCGTGCACGTGCTCTCGGCGGAGTTTATGGCGGAGGCGCGGCAACTCGCGGATAAACACGGCGCGCTGCTGATCCTGGATGAGATTCAGACGGGCCTCGGGCGCACGGGCGAGTGGTTCGCGTCGACGCGCAGCGGGGTGCGGCCGGACGTGCTGATCCTGGGCAAGCCGCTGGGCGGAGGCGTTCCGCTGAGCACGATCCTGGTCAACGAGACGCTGTTCGATGCGTTCGGCGTGGCCAAGCACGGAAGCACGCTCGGCGGAAGCCCGTTTGCCTGCAGGCTGGGGCTGGAGTTTTTGCAGATCGTCGAAGACGAGGGCTTGCTGGAGCGCGTGCGCGATACGGGAGCGTATCTGCTGCATGGCCTGCGCGACCTTGCGACCGACATGGGCGGGGGTGTCGATGCACGCGGACAAGGGCTGCTGCTGGGGCTAGACCTTGGGCGGCCGGCGCGTCCTGTTGCGGAAGCGGGGTTGGCCGAGGGCTTTCTGCTGAATGTCGTGCAGGGAAATATTTTGCGGTTCCTGCCGCCTTTCTTACTGGAACGCAAACACGTGGATGCGACGATGGAGCTGCTGCACCGGTTGTTGCTGAGTCCAGCGAGCGGCAAAAGCCGTGCGACGGCGGCTTCCGAGGCACTGATTCACGCGGTGGTTTAGCTGCAAGTTTATGCTTGCAGGCCGAAATCTTCCTCCATCCAAGCGCGCAGGGCTGCGCTCATGCGATCGAGTTTGGACGCGGGTGAGGCCGGGATTCCGGCAAAGAAGTGGTCGGCGTCTTCGATCCAGACGATGCGCCTGGGATTGCTCGCGGAGGCGAGCTCGGCTTCGAGGATATTGCGTGGACTGAACTGATCGTGGTCGCCGGAAATAAAAAGTTTCGGCACGGCGCTGCACGCGGGCAGGAAGTCGTAGTGGTACTCGCGGCCTTCGGCGCGGACAGGAAGGCCGAGACCGGCGAGGCCGCGGACGCGCGCGTCGCCGCAGCAGGCGCGAAGACCGACGTTGGCTCCGAAGGAAAAACCTGCGAAGAGAATGGGCAGACGATAGTTAAGGTCGAGCCAGTCGAGCGCGGCGCGGAGGTCGTCGACCTCGCCGCGGCCATCGTCGTGCGTTCCTTCACTGAGGCCAGTGCCGCGGAAGTTGAAGCGCAGCACGGGAAGACCGAAACTGGAGAAGACTTTCGCTACGTGGTAAACGACCTTGTTGTGCAGCGTCCCTCCGCCCAGCGGATGTGGATGTGCGACCAGAGCGGCGTAGAGCGCGTCCGGGCGGCCGGTGTTGAGGATCGCTTCTAGGCGGCCTGCGGGACCGCGCAGGTCTTCAATGGTCTGGACGTGCGAGCGGAAGGATGTTGGATCGGCCATCTGGGATAAGTATCTGGGTTGAGTTTAGTGCAGCGGCCTCAAAGGCATCGGCGAACCGCAAGGTATGCTGAGGGGGCATGGCCATCGATCCGATTCAGTTTACGAAGCAGCTTGTCGATATCGACTCGACGACGTATCGCGAAGGAGCGTGCGGCGAGTTTCTGGCGGGGATTTTGGCGGATGAAGGCTGGGAGGTTGAAAGACAGCCAGTGCCGCAGCCTGACTCAGCGCGGACTCCCGGCGGCAGCGATGGGCCGCGCTTCAATGTCTATGCGGCGATGAAGGGTGTGACGCCCGAGGTCGTCTTTTCGACGCACTTCGATACGGTGCCGCCATTCCTCGGGTCTTGCCGTGAAGACGAGAATTTCCTGTACGGACGCGGCGTCTGCGATGCGAAGGGAATTCTCGCAGCGCAAGTTGCCGCAGCGGAGCGGTTGCGCGCCAATGGTGCGCGGGTCGGCCTGCTGTTTGTCGTCGGCGAGGAGCGCGACTCCGCCGGCGCGAAGATTGCGAATGAGAATCCGCGCGGGTCACGATTCCTGATCAATGGCGAGCCCACCGGCAATCGCCTGGCGCTGGCCTCCAAGGGCTGTCTTCGCGTGGAGCTTTATGCCACGGGAAAGATGGCGCACTCGGCGTATCCGGAGCTGGGTGAATCGGCGATCGATAAGCTGTTAGGCGCGCTGCATGATATCCAGGCGTTGGAGCTTCCGATCGTCGACGGCATCGGCGAGTCGACACTGAACATAGGACTGATCTCCGGTGGGCGCGCGCCGAACGTCGTCGCGGACAAGGCCGAGGCGCATCTGCTGGCGCGGCTGGTAGGGCCGTCGCAAGAGATACGCGACGCGATCGTGCGGGCCATCGATGGACGATGCGAGGTGGAGTTTTCGCTCGACCTGCCATTCGTGCAGATGCGCGCAGTCGATGGCTTCGAAACGATGGTCGCGAAGTTTACGACCGATATTCCAAGCCTGACAAACTGGGGCGAGCCGTTTCTGCTCGGGCCCGGAAGCATTCATGTCGCGCATACGCCGGATGAAAAAATTGCCAAGCGCGAGCTACTCGAGTGTGTCGATCTGTATGTGCGGCTCGCGGAACGTTTGACCGGACGTCAGTAGCGATGATGTTGACTTGCAGGCCGTCCAACTCAGTGCCAGATAAGGCTGTAGAGCAGCACCACAAGCACGATCGTCGAGATGACAACGTAGAGATAGTCGCGTTCGAGAAAGAAGGCGACGACGGAGAAAATCACACGTGCGATAGGCGTGGCGATAAGCATCAGAAGGCCAAACTGAATGATCGCGAGACTGTTGCCGTGCAGTGCGCCGCTGGCAATCCCGCTGAACGTGCGCAGACTCGGCGAGACTCCGTGGAAAGTCTTATAGCTTGGCCTGGCGCTGCCCTCGCGGACCAGATAGAGGATGCCGCCGGTCAGAATCACGAAGGCGGAAGCGAGAATGCCGGTGCGTAGCAGGATGCCGATGCGCTTGTCGATCTTGGTATCGTCGGGGGTGTCGTCGGTAGTATCACTGGGAGTGCCGCCGGCTGCGCCGATCAGGTGCGAATCGGTCACTAGAGCCTCCCCGTCAGGCCGCTGAAGATCATCTCGATGCCGAGCGCGGCGATGACGATGGCAAACAGGATGCGGATGAATTTCGTTCTTGCACGCACCAGCAGCTTGGCGCCGATCAGCGAGCCCGCGAGCACGCCGAGAGTCACAGGCATGGCAAGGCTCGGGTCGATGTAACCGCGGCTAAGGTAGATGCCTGCGCTGGCCGCCGCGGTGACGCCGATCATGAAGTTGCTGGTGGTGGTGGAGACTTTGAACGGCACGCGCATGGCCTCATCCATGGCAAGAACTTTGACCGCGCCCGAACCGATGCCGAGCAGGCCGGACAACGTGCCCGCCCCGAACATCATGCCGAAGCCTAGCGGAATGCGACGCACGTTGTAAGGCTGCTTCTGGCCGTCGACGGGGTACGAGCCGTTGAGGCGAAGCGTGCGGGCCAGCGGATCGGGAGTCTCCGCGCCGGATGCGCTGCGCCTGCGATTGGAGATTGCGGCGGAAAAGATGAGGATGCAGCCGAAGACAATTGCGATGCCTTTGGTGGGCGTGATGGTCGCGAGGTAGGCGCCGACGAGTGCGCCAAGCGTCGTAGCGATCTCGAGAAACATGCCGATGCGAATGTTCGAAAAGCCTTCGCGCACATACGCTGCGGCCGAGCCCGACGATGTAGCGATGACCGCCATGAGCGACGCGCCGATGGCGTAGTGGATGTCGACGTGGAAGGCGAGAGCAAGCAGAGGAACGATGACCACGCCGCCGCCCAGTCCCGTGAGCGAGCCGAGAAGGCCTGCAGCCAGCGAGGCGAGCGCGACGAGCAGGGAGAAATCGAGAGCGTTCATCTATTTGGGCTGTGAAGCGCGGCGGCAAGACAGGCGGGATATCTGTGCGTGACCGTGCGCATGAGCAGCGATGATACAGGGTGAGTTAGTCCCGCGTGTAACAGGAAGCTCGTTGGATTCCCCAAATGCGTACGGCTTTTCCTCATGCTCTCTGTTCGCAACAAAGTCGTAAACTTGAAGCATGGCCGCTGAATTTACGCATCTGCATTTGCATACCGATTACTCCTTGCTGGACGGCGCCTGCGATGTCGACAAGCTGGCCAAGCATCTGGAGAAGATTGGGCAGACCTCGGCGGCGATTACCGATCACGGGAATATCTATGGAGCGGTGCACTTCTTCGATGCGATGAAGAAGCGTGACTTGAAACCGATTCTTGGCTGCGAGCTTTATATCTGCAAGGAAGAGGACCATCGCGCCAAGGCCGACCCGGAGTCGAAGTACAACCACATGCTGGTGCTGGCCGAAAACGAGGCCGGCTACAAAAATCTCGTTCGCCTGACTAGCGAGGCGGCGCTGCATGGGTTCTATCGCAAGCCCCGTGTGTCGAAAAAGTTTCTTGCGGAACACTGCGATGGATTGATTGGGTTTTCTGGCTGTCTGGCGGGCGAGGTCTCACAGCACATCATGACTGGAGACTACGAAGCGGCCAAGACCAGCGCAGGTTTTTATGAGGAGATGTTTGGGAAAGGGAACTACTTTCTCGAAATTCAGGACCACGGACTGGAGCCTGACAAGAAGGTTACAGAGGCGATGTTCCGGCTCGAAAAGGACTTGAACATTCCGTTGATCGCAACCAACGACTCGCACTACATCGAAGACCAGGACGCACGCTCGCATGAGGTGCTGCTATGCGTGCAGACTGCGGACTCGATGAACAATCCGAAACGGTTCAGGTTCGATACGCAGGAGTTCTACGTCAAGTCAGCCGACGAGATGCAGCGGCTGTTTGCGCACGCTCCTGAGGTTTGCACGCGCACGATGCAGTTCCCTGAACGCTGCGCGTTGGAACTGGCGAAGGTCAAGAACCCGTTTCCGGAGTTTGAGGTTCCGGTGGGCGAGACCATCGACAGCTACTTCGAGAAGGTTTGCCGTGCGGGGTGGAAGAAGCGGCGCGAAACGGCGGTGGCGCACTTAGAGTCGCGCGGAATTTTGCGTAAGTCAATCGCGGAGTACGAAGCTCGGCTGGAGCGAGAGATCGACTGCATTAAGCAGATGAAGTTTCCCGGCTATTTCATGATCGTCTGGGACTTTATCCGCTACGCCAAGGAGCATGACATTCCCGTCGGGCCGGGGCGCGGATCGGCAGCCGGATCGCTCGTCGCGTATGTAATGGAGATCACCGACATCGATCCGTTGCAAAACGAGCTGTTGTTCGAGCGGTTTCTGAATCCGGAGCGCGTGTCGATGCCGGATATCGACATCGACTTCTGCATGAATCGGCGCGGTGAAGTCATCGAGTACGTCCGGCAAAAGTACGGCAACGACCAGGTCGCGCAGATCATCACGTTCAACACGATGGCGGCGAAGGCGGCGATCAAAGATGTCGGCCGAGCTATGGACATGCCCTACGGCGAGGTCGACCGCATCGCGAAGCTGATTCCCGCGACAATCGGCATTACGATCGAGCAGGCGCTGAAGGACTCGCCACCGCTGTCACAGGCGTACAACACGGACCCGAAGGTGAAAGAGTTGATCGACACCGCACAACGGCTGGAGGGGTTGGTGCGCGGCGCTGGCGTTCACGCGGCCGGAGTGGTAATAGCGCCGCAGCCGCTGACGGAGCTTGTGCCGGTGACCCGCACCAAGGACGACGCCATCGTCACCAGCTACGACATGAAGGCCGTCGAGAAGATGGGCCTGCTGAAGATGGACTTCCTTGGCCTCACGACGCTGACCGTGATCGACGATTGCCTCAAGCTGATCAAGTCGAACCGCGGCGAGGATGTCGACATGGCCACGATCCCGCTCGACGATCAGCACACCTTTGAGCAGGTATTTCACCGCGCGCTGACCAGCGGTGTCTTCCAGTTTGAGTCCGGCGGCATGCGCGATGTATTGCGGCGCTATAAGCCGAGCTCGATTGAACACCTCACCGCACTCAATGCTCTCTATCGTCCCGGGCCAATGGGAATGATCGACGACTTCATCGAGCGCAAGTGGGGACGGCGCGAGGTGGAGTATCTGCTGCCGGAACTCGAGCCGCTGCTGAAAGAGACGCTCGGCGTGATCGTGTACCAGGAACAGGTGATGCAGATCTCGAACGTGATCGGCGGTTACTCACTGGGCGGAGCGGACCTGTTGCGCCGCGCGATGGGCAAGAAAGACCCGGCGGAGATGGCCAAGCAGCGCGACATCTTCATGGCGGGAGCGGCGAAGAACAAGTTTCCGAGAGATCGTGCCGGCGAGCTGTTCGACCTGATGGAAAAGTTTGCCGGATACGGCTTCAACAAGTCGCACTCGGCGGCCTACTCGCTGCTGGCGTATCACACCGCGTGGCTCAAGACGCACTATCCGGTGGAGTTCATGGCGGCGCTGCTGACCTCAGAGACCAGCAAGCCGGAGAATGTCGTGAAGTACATCGGCGAGTGCCGCGAGATCAACATCTCGGTTGTACCGCCGGATGTGCAGATCTCGGCGGCGACGTTTACACCGACCGGCGACAGCATTCGCTTCGGTCTCGCGGCGATCAAAAACGTGGGGCACAACGCGATTGAGTCGATTGTGAAGGCGAGGGAAGAGCTGCGCGCGGCAGGCAAGTTTGGATTTACTTCGCTGTGGGAGTTCTGCGAGAAGGTCGATCTCCGGCTGATGAACAAACGCGTGCTGGAGTCGCTGTGCAAGGCCGGCGCGCTCGATTCCTTTGGCCGCCGGTCGCAGGTGATGGCGGCGATCGACAAGGCGATGGACCGCGCGCAGAAGTCGCAGCGAGACACCGCGGCCGGTCAGCATGGACTGTTTGGGATGTTCAGCGATGAGCCGTCGGCGGGTTCAGCGACGAGTGAGGATGCGCTGCCCGCCGCGCCCGATTGGGATGAGCACACGCGCCTCGCGAACGAAAAAGAGGTCCTGGGATTCTTTGTCTCGGGCCATCCGCTGGACCGCTATCGCGAGAAGCTGCGCAACCTGCGCGTGGTGGACACGGCGACGGCATGCGAAATGAAGCCCGAGCCTCCGGTCTTTCGCCGCGGGCAGCAGGAGCCGCAAAACGAGATCCAGATCGCGGGCGTCATCACCGGTCTCAAGGTCGCGAAGTCGAAGCGCTCGGGCGAGATGTATGCGCAGGCTTCGCTCGAAGACACGGTCGGCAAGATCGAGCTGATCGCGTTCCCGCAAAGCTACGAAAAATTAGCAGAAAAGTTGAAGATCGACGTCCCTGTTTTAGTAAGAGGCTCGCTGCGCGGCGAAGAAGACGCGGCGTCCAAACTGGCGATCTCGCAGATCACGGCGCTCGAAGACGTAAAGATCAAGCTGCCGGAGGCGCTGCGTATTCGCGTTCCACTGCATAGCCCCGATGCGGCGCTGTTGGACGAACTGGAAGCGCTGTTCCGCGGCGCGCCCGGCACCGGCAAGGTGATGCTGCGGCTGGAGGAGCCCGAGGTCTTCGCCGCCGACATCGAGCCGCAGGGCTTTTCCGTCGCGGCCGACGTCCAGTTTATCGAGCGCGTCGAGGCACTGGTAGGGCAGGGCGCTGTGCAGGTGATCGCGTAAGCTGGAGGCGACATGCTTGCTCGATCGTTACTCGTTCTTATCCTTGCCGCTGCGACGGCTTCGGCAGCTCAGAACCCGGTCAAAGCTTTCCCGCAAAACTACAAGGTAGTTCTGGATTCGCCGGAGTTCTCAGTGCTTCGCGTCCATTACCGTCCGCACGAAAATGTCGGCTTGCATGACCACTCGGCTTACTCGACCATCTATGTCTATCTCAACGACTCCGGACCGGTGCGCTTCCAGCACTCGGAAGAAGCGAAGCCGTTCGACATCGTTCGGCCGCCGACTCACGCTGGAGCATTCCGCGTCTCCCCCGGCCGTATCGAAAGGCATTCGGTCGAGAACCTCAGCGAGCTGCCCTCCGACTATCTGCGGATCGAGCTCAAAAGGTTTCCACCCGGCACCATCGCCCACGAATTCCGCGGCTCTGCGCCGAAGCCGCCGCTCGTTCCCGGAACGACGGTCGCCTATGCCAGTCCACAGCTTCGCATCGATCGGATCATCTGCCCCTCTACGGGTGATTGCCAACTGCATTACCCAAACCATGATGTAATCCTGATCCGGATTCCGAATCACGCTCTCAGCGCGCAGGAGTCCGAACAGGCGTACAAACGCGCCGATGAGGCAGTTATAGAGCCATGGCATAAGGGCTGGAACTTCACAGGCGATGGCTCTGGCCCATACCAGATCCTCCGCATTTCCATCCTGCGGCCCTAGCAGGAACATCGCCGGACAGCAGCTCTTGTATGGCCTGGTCCTGGCAATCTTGCTCTATGCGCGGGAGCGGCTGGACCTGAGCTGGGTTGGGGTCTTCCGCTCAGTTTCGAGCCGTAATCCTTGACCTGCAAGAAGGGGCCGGGCGCTATCGCTTACAATCGGTGAGGTATCCCGATGGCCGAGACTACGCAGCCCAAGCCTATGCCCACGCCCGAAGCTCCGGTTCCGGAGGCGTGGGTCAAGACCGAGTTGGCCCGTCACCCGCAGCGTCCGTATCCGATGGACTATATTCAGACGCTATTTACCGACTTCAGCGAGATCCACGGCGACCGGCAGTTTGCCGACGACGCCGCGATGACCGCAGGCATGGCGCGCTTTCATGGCGAGCCCGTCCTGGTCGTCGGCAACCTGAAGGGACGCAGCCTGAAGGAGCGCGTGGCCCGCAAGTTCGGCTCGCCGGACCCGGAAGGCTATCGCAAGGCCCTGCGCGCGATGAAGATTGCGGAGAAGTTCGGGCGGCCGGTGTTTACATTTATAGATCTGGCCGGAGCCAACCCCGGGTTGGGCGCCGAAGAACGCGGGCAGGGTGAGGCCATTGCGCGGAACCTGCGCGAGATGAGCCGCCTGCGGGTTCCCACCATTGCGACAATTACGGGCGAGGGCGGATCGGGCGGCGCGCTGGCGCTGGCGGTTGCCGACCGTGTGCTGATGCTCGAAAACGCCATCTATTCGGTGATCTCGCCCGAGGGCTGCGCCTCGATCATGTGGAAGGACGCGGCCAGGAAGCAGCAGGCCGCGGCGGCTCTCCGATATACGGCTGAGGACGTCCAAGCACTAGGCTGCGTCGACGATGTCATTGGCGAGCCCGCGGGTGGAACGCAGAACGATCCGGAGCAAGCCATGCAGTTGGTGGATGAGCGCCTGCAATGGCATCTGGGAGAGCTGCAGAGTCTATCGATCGAGCAGCTTCTGGAAGCGCGCTACGGGAAGTTCCGGAACATCGCGCAGTTTTACACGACGGCCTGAGCCTGGCCGCAACCCGCGCGGGCTCTAAATCCATGAGCTCACGCGAAGGAGCGAAAGCGGCCTTGTCTTCTGCCCCGGCACAAATTCGGGTTACACGCTCCCTCCAGGTCGCGTTGTTCGCCACCGGCGTGCTGTGGCTGCTCGCCGCGCATGCGGTGGCTGTGCGCGCGGCGGAGGGTATCGCCGGACGGATCACAGACCGGCTCGGATGGGGAGCCGCGCAGTCATTGCTGACCGAGGCGTTCTTTCTGTTCCTGCTGCTGCTCGGCTTTACGCTGCTGAGCTGGATTGGCATGCGGCAGGGAAGTGTGCGCGAGGCGAATGCTCTACCCAGGCGCGGGACGGCCAGCCGCGAGTGGGCAACAGGAGCGGTAATTGGATGGGCAGTCCTGTTGCTGGCTGTGCTGCCGATGACGCTGGCGGGTGCACTGCTTCCACAGTTTTCCTGGAGTGCGAGCGCGTGGGGAATGATGCTGCTGTCCGCGCTGTCCCTGGCGCTAGGCGCGCTGGCCAATGAGGTGGCGTTTCGCGGATTCATCTTCCGGCGGCTGATTGAAGCCATCGGGCCGACGGCGGCCACGCTGCTGCTCTCCGGACTCTATGCGCTGCTGGGAAGCCTGCGGCCGAACGCGACGGGTCTGAGTTTTCTGATCGCGCTTCTGGCCGGCGTGCTGTTTTCACTGGCCTATCTGCGCACGCATGCGCTGTGGCTGGGCTGGGGGCTGCACTTTGCCTGGGCTGCGGCCACGGCGATCGTCTTCGGCCTGCCGGTGGGCGGAATTGCGACCTATTCCAGTCTGGTGCAGACCGACGCCAGCGGGCCCGCGTGGCTCACCGGCGGAGCCTACGGGCCGGAGGGCGCGCTGCTGACCGGCGTCGTGTTCGTAGTGGCGATGGCGGCGGTCTACCGCGCCACCCGGGAGTACGCCTGGAACTACACGCATCCGCCCATTGTTCCCGCCGGATATCCGATGGATGTTCCACCGCCGACGGCGCATGCGGCGATGGAGCAGGAGGCAGCGGCCAAAACCGCAGCCCTGGTGCAGATCGCTCCCGCAGCCCGCGCGAACGCGGAGACGGCGACAGAATCTTCGCAGCCTTCAGAATCTTCCGAGATTGCACCCCGGACGTAGCGGCACGGCTTCTCAAGTTTTATCTCCCCACAATTGCTGCGCCTCGGGTCTTGCACCGACGCGTACAGAAGGCGCACAATCTGGATATTCGCAGGTGACTGCATGGGCCCATGCGCACGCAGACCGCAGGCTGCCGCTTGTTCGCTCGCCGGGATCGGCGTGTGCGGGCTTGTTCTGGGCGGGAGCTTGCTATGCGCCGTGCCGCAAGCAAGCGCGCAGGTCTTCACCGTGGGAATGAAGACCGCGACTGCCGACGTCGTCACCGATTTCCATCCGACTCGTGTAGAACTCCCCTCCGAACCTTTAGATGAGCGCGGCGTGCGCGAGCTGATTCGCGATCTGGAGTCCGAGCAGGGTTTCGCGCACCGCGAGCTGCCGCTGGGCGCCGGGCTGACCCTGGTCGCCAATGGGACGATGAGCCCCCGCGATGAAGACTACAAGCGCATGCTGTATGAGAAGGGCGAGTCCGCCGCCCCGGGCGACCGCGTGCAGATTACCGCGCTGCACTTCCGCGCCAATCGCCTGGAGATCGACTTCAACGGCGGCCCATATGCGAAGCATCGGTTCCTCAGCCACATCCAGCTTGACGGCATGCAGGTGGCGCAGCGGGGACCGGACGCTACCGGCTGCCGGGTGACGCTGATCTTCGAGGGCGGCATTCCGGACGTGACTGCGGCTGAGGTCAAGGCGCTCCTCGATCCAGTAGTGGACTTCCGTGCCAAGTCCAGCTCCGAGGCGTATGCGGACACGTTGCCGCCGAAGGTGCGCGACGCGGTGGCGGCGCACGAGGTGCTGGTGGGGATGAATCAGCGCATGGTGCTGGCCGCGATGGGAGAGCCCAAGACCAAGCATCGCGAGCACATGACCAGCGGCGACGAGAACAGCCCGCTCTACGAGGAGTGGATCTACGGCGACACGCCCCAGCCCATCCAGTTCGTGCGCTTCGAGAACGGGCACGTGATCCGGCTGGAGATCGCGGCGTTGGGCAAGCCCATCGAGGTGCGTGACAAGAACGAGATCGGCGGCCCGCCCGAGCCCGCGCTCGAAGCGCGTACGATTGCCAACGGCGATCCCCAGCCCGGCGCCGGCGACGATCGCGGCAACGCGACAGCCCCGACGCTGCGCAAGCCCGGCGAGGTCCTCCAAGGAACCGTCAGCGGCGTGGGCAAGGTAAAGCTGCCCGCGGATTCCCCAGCCCAGCCGCAGCCCCAGACCCCAGCCCAGGCACAGCCGGGTGACGGACCGAAGCCCTTGCAGCCCGACGCTCCCAAGCAGCTTGCAACCGACACCTCGCGGCCCTGATCGGGCGCGACGGATCTCTCTTCCAGGCACGGCGTCGTGTATTCTAGGTATGGCGTAGTGCACGGCGCTTGCCTCTCGATCCCTCCTGTACGGCCCAGCTAAAGAGCCAGCTCGGAAGAGAACGTGGAGATTCGTGCGCTCGACTTGCTCCAAGCACGCAGCTTCGAGTACGCCAACACATTAGCTTGCAGGGAGATGAGAACCATGGCGAAGATTGCCAAGACCGGTGACCGCAAGAAGGTCATGGACACACAAAAGAGCACCGATTGTCCCAAGTGTTCGAAGCCGACGCGCATCGTCAAGCGCGTCAAGGACCGCGAGCGCGGCGTCCCGGGCGGGGTCTACATCTCCTGCTCGGCCTGCGATTTTTACGAAAAACTGTAAAAGTTTTTCAATTTTCACAGCACTCACAGAAAGGGTTCACCGCCTGCGGTGGGCCCTTTTTCTTTGCCTTCTGCATCTTAGGTGGGAGAGGCGTCCCGTAAAGACGCATCTAGTTTGCAACATACCCACTTGACTATGGTTGTCCGCCGGGGGCAGACTCCCTGACGGAAAGTAGGAAATCAGGAACTATGGCTACCAGCACCACCTCCCTCCCACAGGAAACACTTGCTTCAACCCCTCACTACACCCGCCCAACCTTTCTAATGTGCCCGCCAGAGTGGTACGGGGTGGACTATGTGCTCAACCCGTGGATGGCCGGCAACGTCCATCGATCCTCGCGCGACCTGGCCTTTGCGCAGTGGAAGAGTCTCTACAACGTGCTGCACAGCGTTGCCGACGTACGCCTGCTGCATCCCGAACCAGGCTGTCCGGACATGGCCTTTCTGGGTCATGGAGCGCTCATCCACCACGGCGTAGCCGCGCTGGCCAGCTTCAGCCGCACCGAGCGCCGCGCCGAAACCGCGTTCCTCAAGCAGTGGCTCACCAGCCAGGGATTTCTGCTCTGGGAGACGCCCCGCGAAACGGCCTTCGAAGGCCAGGGCGACGTCACCTTTGACGACGAGGGCGGCTGCCTCTGGGCCGCGCACGGCGTCCGCACCTGCCGTGCCGCGCATGCCCATGTGGCCGACGCCTGGCATGTGCCGGTCCGTTCGCTGCACCTGCTCGATCCACGCTTCTACCACCTCGATACCTGCTTCGTTCCGCTCCACGGCGGCTACCTCATGTACTATCCCGGCGCATTCGATGTCCCATCCCGCGCCGAGATCGAGCGCGTGTACCCCGCTGAGCGGCGCGTCGCTGTCAGCGAGGAGGACGCCACCCGCATGGCCTGCTGTGCTCTGAACGTCGGGCGCACGGTCTTTACCGGCGAGATCAGCCGCGAGCTGGCAACGCGGCTTTTCGACTTGAATTTCGATGTTGTCCAGCTCGAGCTCAGCGAGTTCATCAAGGGCGGAGGGGGCGCCGGGGCGCTCGCGCTGCGACTCAGCGACCTCCCGGTAACCCACGGGCTCGTAGGCTCGGCCAAGGCGGCCTAGCGGAAAGCCCGGAAAACTCGAAAGATTGAAGTGCATGAAAAGGGAAGCCCCGCTCATCGGTTGAGGAGCGGGGCTATTTTTTCATCGCATCGCAGGCTGCGAAAAAACTCCATTGTTAGTGCTTTTAGGATTAGCGTGGGGCTTTAACCCAGGGTCTTGTCTTCAAGTGCCACAAAGAGGCTTTTTCGCAACCTCTTCAATTCGGTTCACTTTCCGTTTTACTTTGCCGGGGCCTGGTCGGCCTCACTTTCAAGGGCGATCGGGCCGCCCGGCTCCTGCAGTTGGGCGATCAGCTCCTGGGTCATAGCGCTGTTGTCGGAGGTCACGCGCTCGATCTTGACCTCCGCCAGCCCGGCCATATCAAGCTTCTGGGCCGTGGCATAGGAGAGATCGATGATGCGGCTGGTCGGGACCGGTCCGCGGTCGTTCACCCGCACAAACGCCGTCTTGTGGTTGCGCAGGTTGGTGACCCGCAGCCAGGTGCCCAGCGGCAGCGTCCGGTGGGCGCAGGTGTAGGCGTGCATGTCGTAGCGCTCTCCGTTGGCCGTCTTGCGGCCCTGGAAGCGTTCTCCGTACCAGGAGGCTCTGCCAATCTGGTACCAATGGTGGTGGTGATGCGCTGCCGGATTGACCGGCGAGGCTGGGATGTCATGCTTGGCGGGACTGGCGATGAGGCTGGCCGTCGCGCCGAGGGTAGCGGCCAGAAGGGCGGCCCGTACAGGCCTGCGCCTCCAGTTCGACCGAAGCCCTCGTGTGTTCCGTCTCGAGGTTTCGTTCATCTCTCTATTGTCCCCAGTCAGGTACCCCTAAGTCAAACAAGAAAAAGGTACTTTCCTTCAGTTAGGGGGTTGTATCTTCAAAGCAGGTATGCTAGGCAAAATGACGCCAATGGGGGATGCGGGAATGCAACCAAAGACGGACCTGGGGGATGAGGCCGAGAGTTCGCGGGTGGGGCAGACGCCGCCGGTCGCTCTGACGATTGCAGGCTTCGATCCTTCGAGTGGAGCCGGAGTGACGGCTGACCTCAAGGTCTTCGCCGCCCACGGGCTCTTCGGGGTGTCCGCCATCACTAGTCTGACGGTGCAGTCGACTATGGGAGTTGCCGCCGTCGAGCCAATAAAGGGCGAGTTTCTGGCCCGAACTCTGGAGCATCTCTGGGCCGATCTGCCGGCCGCGGGCGTCAAGATCGGCATGCTGGGCTCGGAAGAGGCAGTCCGGGTAGTCGCGGAGTTCCTGCGCGGGATCGAGTCTGAGAACGCGGCTAACGGAACTCCGGTCGTCCTGGATCCGGTCCTGCGCTCGAGCTCGGGACATGAGCTTCTGCCCGCCGCGGCGCTGGAGGCGCTTCAAACCGAACTGCTGCCGTTCGTGGAATCCTCGGCGGGCTGGGTCACGCCCAACTGGGCGGAGCTGGGACTGCTGGCTGGCTGGACGGTTGGGAATCTGGACGAGGCGCGAGCCGCGGCCGAGGCGCTGGGGCGGCGCTATCCCGGGTTGCACGTGCTCGCGAGCGGCGGCGACGCGGCCGAGCCTGCTGCGGAGTCAATCGACCTGCTGCGGATGCCGGATGGAAATATGCTGAAGTTCGCCGGGGAACGGATCAAGACGCGCTCCACGCATGGCACGGGCTGCGCCTTCTCATCGGCGATCCTGGCCCGGCTCGTCCTGGGCGACCGCCCGGCTGAGGCTGTCGCGGGCGCCAAGGCCTACGTGGTCGAGGCGCTGCGCTCGGCGCCCGGGCTCGGTCATGGGCGCGGTCCGCTGAACCTTCTATGGCCGTTGCGGAGATAGCGAGTGACGGCTGCTACGCTTGAGCCATGGACGCGGCTTTGAAGACCTTGAAGATCACGGTGAATGGACAGCCCCGGAGCCTGGAGGGAATCGGCTCGCCGGCCTCGTTGAAGAGTGTCCTGGAGACGCTCGGTCTGCGGGCGGATCGGATTGCGGTCGAGCTGAACGGCGAGATCGCGCCACGAACCCTCTGGGACGAGAGGACGGTGGCGGATGGCGACCGGATCGAGATCGTGCACTTCGTCGGTGGAGGACGGCGCTAAGGGGAATCAGGCCTCAAGCTCTTGACAGGCCCCTTACAATAGAGGAGTCAACAAAAGTCCGGCCCAGGCCGGGCTTTTCCATTTCCGCGCTCTTCGAAAGCCTTAGATACCAAGACTTTGCAGACAACAGCTGGGGAAAATGGGACTTTAAGGCTTACAGCAGCCCGAAGTCCGGACCTAAGAACTGTCCTTCGAAGACTTTGCAGGAAAACAGGGGTGGGGGAGCAGCCCCGGCCAGCTAGTTATCGGACGTTGAGGACGTCAGATCGGGAGCCGAGCGTAGCCAGTTTAAGTTCGTCCGGTTAAAGATTTCAGCAGCTTCTCCCAGCGGTCTCCATAGTCCTTCCAGCCGCCGATGGTTTGAACACGCTGGAGGGCGGCGGCTCGCATGGAGCGCTGTAGATCCGGACTGTCGGCCAAACGCTGAAGCCTGTCCGCGAGGGCTTCCGGATCGCGGATGGGCACAATGAAGCCTTCAACGCCGTCGCTGAAGAGGTCCTCGCCGCCAGTGTTGGTAGAGCAGACCACCGGACAGCCGCAGGCCATCGCCTGGGCCTGCACCAGCGCCAGGCCCTCCTCGATGCTGGGCAGCGCGAGGACATGGCTGCGGCTCATCAGGCGCGCCAGTTCAGGCTGCGGCAGCGGGCCGAGGAACTCGACCGCCTCCTGCGGAAGCCGCGCGAGGACAGGCCGCAGGTCCGGCTGAACCGCGCCCACGATGCGCAGCCGCTTGCGTGGATGGCGGAGCGAGGCGAAGGCTTCGAGCAGGTAGGGCACGCCTTTGCGCAGGCCGACGGCCCCAGCGAATAGCACGGCAAACTCGGCGGCGGGCGGTCCGTCTGTAGGGTGGAAGCTTTCGAGGCGAACCCCATAGGGCAGAACGTGGACCTTGGCGGCAGGTACTCCCATCTCCACGAAGGAGCGGGCGGCTACGCTGGAGGGGACGGTGATGGCGTCGGCCTGGGCATAGATGGCCTCCTCCCGGCGGGTGTCGCGCGGATCGGACGGAGCGAGGTCGACCCCCCACCGCCGGTACTCGTCGACCAGAATCTCCTGCTGGTAGCGCTGGTGGGTGGACCCCCGGTCGCAGATGAAAACGCCGCCGGCGCGCTTCACGAGAGCTCCCGTGCGCAGGCTTGTGCCGGAGATGCCGATGAGGGCGTCGATGCGGGTGGTGCGGAGAATTTTGTGGACGCGGCGCTCGGTCCAGCGATCGAAGGTGAGGGCGACGGCATAGCCGAGCGGGTCGCGGAGCCAGGTGAGGTCGACCGGAGCGCGCGAGGCGAGGTACTCCGGGACGTGGAGCCAGGGGAAGGTTTCGACTTTGGAGTGGGGGAGGCCTTCGCGGCGGAGCCGGGCCCACGGCCAGGTGGAGTAGACGCGGCTAAGATACCCACGATGTTCAAGTTCGCGGGCAAGCTCAAAGTGATGGAAGATGCCGAAGACGGTCTGGACGATCTGCATGGGTGGGGACGTGAGGCTCTGACGAGTCTAGCAAGACACTGGCAAGACACAAGGGCAGCGGGGTGGAAAGCAATACCGAGGCCCATGATACAGAATATGTGTTATCGGACATAGTGCTTAGAGGCCAGATTCTGAAGGGATTGCTCTTCATGCCAGGCTTTTCGGTGGGGGCTGTACCAGATAACTATTTCATAGTGTTTTTAACTAATTGAAGTAATTGGTTTTGTTGTTGTTTTGGGCTGGGGGTATTGAATCTCCACTCGCACTCGCAGAGGAAG
>Ga0207933_1000924_pt1 | contig 24934 bp, 26 predicted proteins | sample NGESurdeep092012_4_FD_184488 | JGI IMG/M metagenome (GOLD analysis project Ga0207933, IMG submission 184488) | Arctic peat soil microbial communities from Barrow, Alaska - NGEE Surface sample F53-3 deep-092012 (SPAdes) | ecosystem: Environmental > Terrestrial > Soil > Wetlands > Peat ... | reverse complement strand
TGAATTTCGGAAGGTCGGATTTCATGGCCGGCTGGTCAATGGGCAGATGCGACTGCACATAAATGACAAAGCCGCCGTCGTCCGTCTCCTCAAACCTGCTTGTGTGTCCGACCGGCGTGGAAAATGACGCCTGCTTGAGCTGCGTCAGGTCGGCGGCGTGGTCGCCGAGTTCGGGCAGTTTCTCGGTGTCGAGCGAGAATGGCGGCAGCGTCTGCGGCTGCAAACCGGCGGCTTTGCATTCTGTGGCGAAACTTTTTCCGAGCGCACTTCCGACCGCCAGCTTGATGACAAAATTTGTCCCGGCGCTTTGCGCAAGCAGGGTGGCTTCGTGAATCTGGAAATCATCCGTGACGCGGGCGCGGATTTCTTCGAGCGGCGGAATTGTGGTTGGCAGTTGCCGTGTGAGCGCGATGACATAGACGGCGTTAAGGCCGGCGATCGGCCCGGCGAACGGCTCGTCGGGCGTCAGCGCAAACGCGTCCTTGGTGAAGCCTTCGGGCGCGACGAACTCGTCCGGGCCGAATTGGCCGCCGAACGGCGCGGTGTTGCGGACGGTCAACCCCTTCTGTTTGGCAACGGTGGCGAGATCCGCAGGTTTGGGCTTGTCCGGATTGAGTCCGAATACGGCGGTGGCGAATTCATTCGCCTGCACGCGTGCGTCCGCCAGTGCGCGTTGATGGACGCCCTCCTCGCGAATTTTGGATTTTGCCTCGTCAGGCGTTTTGGCATCTGGAAAGGCCTCGGCACCGTGTTCGCGGTAAAAATTGTCAACGATTTCATCCAGGTTGGTAAGCTCCGTTTTTGCTTTTGCGAGATAGTTCGTCACTTCAAACGTGACGTAGCTGACCTGCACGCGGTCGGGCAGGCGGTAGGCGGCGAGGTAGTTCGTGTAGAATTGCGCGACGGCTGCCGGCGTGGTCTTGACCTGCGACAGGTAATTTGAAGCGGAAAAGAAGACGATTTGCGCGGAGTTTTCCCGGTGTTCGCGCTCGTAATCCAGCGTGGCCTCCTGCGGCGTGACGAGCGTGGCGGACAATCCCAATGTCTGGATGAGCTGCTGGATGGTAAGGTCGTCCCGGACAAAATTTTCAAAATCGGCGGCTGTCAAACCTTTCGGCGTCAGGACTTCTTTGACAAAGTCGCTTTCCGGCATGGCCTGGCCGTTGCGCCCGAGCGAACGGAGCATTTCAATCGCCGCGCTTTCCGCCGCCTTATCGCCGATGTATATGCCGAGGTCCTCCGCCTTTTGCGCGAGCATCATGCGCACATAAATCTCGCGGTCAATATCCGCCGGCTTCATTTTGTCCGGCCATTCGCCGTAGTGGAAATAATAGAACAGATAAAATTCGCGCTTGGATTCGGCATAATCGTCCCGCGTGATTTTCTTTCCGTAAATTGAGCCGAAGTTTTCATTGCCGGCCGCGCCGCCATTGCCCATGCGCTGGCTGGGCGAGAAGAAAAAGAGGAATGATGCGATTGTGGCGACGATGATGATGAACCACAGCCATTTCGAATGTTTGCGAATCGTTCCGATCATATTGGCGATATAGGAATTGTCAGCTTAACCGGCAGAAGCAACCTCGGTCAAACTAAAAGCGCGGAACTTCAGCCCGCCTTGAGCCACTCCGCCGCGTCCACCGCCGCGTAAGTGATGAGGATGTCCGCACCCGCCCGCCGCATCGCCAGCAGGCTTTCCAAAGTCACCGCGCGCTCGTCAATCCACCCTTTTTGCGCTGCCGCTTTAATCATCGAAAATTCCGCGCTCACGGAATACGCCGCCGTCGGATAACCGAATTCCGTTTTCACGCGATAAATCAAATCCAGATACGCCAGCGCCGGCTTGACCATCACGATGTCCGCGCCTTCCTGGATGTCCAGCGCCACCTCGCGCAACGCCTCGCGCGCGTTCGCCGCGTCCATCTGGTAGCTGCGCCGGTCGCCGAATTGCGGCGCGGACTCGGCGGCTTCGCGAAAGGGCCCGTAAAACGCCGACGCGAACTTTGCCGCGTAGCTCATGATCGGCATGTCGGAAAAATTATTTTTATCCAGTGCGGCGCGGATTGCCGCAACGCGCCCGTCCATCATGTCGCTCGGCGCGACGATGTCCGCGCCCGACTCGGCGTGGCTCAAAGCCGTTTGCGCGAGAACTTTCAACGTCGGGTCGTTCAGGATTTTTCCGCGCGACACGATTCCGCAATGTCCGTGCTCCATGTATTCACACAGGCACACGTCCGTGATGACGAGCAGCGACGGCAGTTCCTTCTTCAGCAGCCGCACCGTTTGCTGGACGATTCCATTTTTTGCGAACGCGCCGGAAGCCTTCGCATCTTTTTTATCGGGAATGCCGAAAAGCAAGACCGCCGGGACGCCGAGCTTATGGGCGCGCGCGGCCTCGCGCAGCAGTTCGTCGGGCGAAAGCTGGAAAACGCCCGGCATGGAGGCGATGGGATGGCGCAGCTTGCGCCCGGCGCGGACGAACAACGGCAGAATCAGTTGCTCCACGCCCAGCCGCGTTTCGCGGACGAGATTCCTCAACGCCGCTGACGAGCGCAAACGGCGCGGGCGGTAATTTGGAAATTGTCCGGCGTTCAAATTCACAAACCCATTCTAGTTTCAAATCGCGAAGTGCAAAGCCGAAAGTGCGAACGGGTTTTTAGCCACAGATTGAACACGGATGAAATACGGAATTCAAGGCGGGGATTTTCAACCTTTCACCCGCAACAATTTCAACGCCGCCAGAAAATCCTCCGGCAGCGGCGCTTCAAACGTCATCAATTTTTTCCGGCGCGGATGAAAGAACGACAGTTCGCGCGCGTGCAGCATCACGCGCGGCGCGGCGTAATTCGTCAGTTCCTTCAGCCGCGCATTTTGCCGCGCGCCGTAGGTGTCGTCGCCCACGAGCGGATGGCCGATGAACTGGAAATGCACGCGGACTTGATGCGTGCGCCCGGTGTGTATCTGCGCCTCCATCAACGTCGCCGCGTAAAGCCGTTCGAGAATCCTGTAGCTCGTGTGCGCGGCGCGGCCGGTGCTGTCGCCGCTCACGGCCATGCGTTTGCGGTGCGTGGGATGCCGCGCGATGGCGGCGTGAATTTCGGCGGTGGCGCGGCCCGGTTCGCCGCAGACGAGCGCGTGGTAAATCTTTTTTACTTCGCGCGCCGCGAATTGTTCCGAGAGCGCGAGGTGCGTCTCGTCGTTCTTGGCGACGACGAGGCAGCCGCTGGTTTCCTTGTCGAGCCGGTGGACGATGCCGGGCCGCGCCACGCCGCCGATGCCGCTCAACGAGCCTTTGCAATGATGCAGCAGCGCGTTGACGAGCGTGTGTTCCTCGTGCCCGGCGGCGGGATGCACGACGAGTCCGGCGGGTTTGTTGACGACGAGCAGCGTTTTGTCCTCGAACAGAATGTCGAGCGGAATTTTTTCCGGCTGCGCCTGGGCGGGCTTGGCTTCCGGCCAATGGACTTCAATTTTTTCGCTCGCGTGCGGATGATGCGTAGGCTTGACGATTTCGCCGTTGACGCGGATGTGGCCTTCTTCAATCAGCCGGTGCAGCGCGCCGCGCGAGGCGGTGGGAAATTTCTCGCAAAGGAATTTGTCGAGCCGCTCTTTCGGAAGCGATTTTTCGACGGTAAAATTTTCAGTTCGATTTTTCATCCGCAGATTACACAGATTTTCGCAGATTAAATTTATGACTTGTTTTTAATCTGCGTTCATCGACGAAATCTGCGGAAAAAGTTTTCATTTGGATTCTGCGGATTTCGGCGCGTGTTCATTTTTCCAGGTGATGAGGAAAATCAATCCGACGCCGGTGCAAATGGCGCTGTCGGCGATGTTGAACGCGGGGAATCCGATTTCACCGCCGCCGCGCCGGTGCATATAAAAATAAATGAAATCCACGACGGCATGGCGTCCGGGCAAAAGCCGGTCGGTGAGATTTCCAGCGATGCCGCCGAAGATGAGTCCGAACGCGATCTGCCCCGACAGCGTGTGCGAATCGAAATGGCGCCGCGTGAGAAACAGCGCGACGAGCGCGAACAGGGCGACGAGCGCGAGCGCGCCGTTGTTGCCCCGAAACAGGCTCCACGCCGCGCCGGTGTTGCCCCAGTGGACGAATTTGAAGAACCCTGGAATGATGATTTTTTCCTGAAATTCGGGCAGCGTTTCCAGAACGAGCCATTTGGTGAACTGGTCGAGCGCGAGTATGAACAGCGCGAGCACGGCGATGCGGCGGTTTGATTTCGGGAAAACAGTCATTGAGTCCAAAGTCCGAAGTCCGAAGTCCAAAGTCAAGCCAGCCGCGCCGTTGAATTTAGGCTTTGGACTTTGGGCCTTGGACTTTAGACTGCGTTCATGGCGCTCGTGCGAATCCTTGTTGACGGCTACAGCCTGTTGCACAACTGGCCGGAACTGGCGGAAGGTGCGCCGCGCCACTCCGCGCTCGCGCGGGACGAACTGGTGCAAATCCTGACGCAATATCACGATGCGACGGGCGAACCGGTCACAATTTTTTTCGACGGTTCGGGCGCGCCGCCCAACACGCCGAAAAGCGAATCGAGCCGCGACGTGGAGGTTTTATTTTCGCGCGCGGGACAAACGGCGGACGACATGATCGAGCGCGCGGCGCATCGTTTTCAAAGTTACGGCGAAGTCCTCGTCGTGACGGACGACCATGCGGAGCGCGACATGGTAAGCGGGTTTGGCGGGTCGGTGGCGAGCTGCGCGAATTTCATCTGCATGATCGGCGGGGCGCTGGCGGAACTGAAGGACGAGTTGAAGAACCACAACCGCGCGGAGCGGAACCGTTTTAACCGGTCGCGCTGAAGCAACGCCAATGGAAAAACAGAAACATCCCGGCCATTCATTTTTGCGCGGGCGGATTTTCGCCGCGCTGCTTGCGGGAATTTTTTTAATTCCGGCGGCGCGCGCCCAGACGGACGAGCGGCGGCCGGTCGAAAATCGTTTCCTGCTCATTTTCGACACTTCGGCGGACATGAAAAAGCGCGTGACGGCGGAGCAGAAAACGCTGGACAATCTTTTCCTGACGAGCTTTATCGGGCAGTTGCAGTCGGGCGACAGCATCGGCGTGTGGGCGTTCGACAAGGATTTGCGGACGGATCAGTTCCCGTTGCAATACTGGTTGCCATCCGAGGCGGCGACGATCGCGGCAGACATCAATTCATTCGTTGAAAAACAGCATTATGCCAATGACACCAGCTTTGGCTCCTTGCAGCCGTGGCTGAACGAAGTCGTAACGAATTCGGAACGGCTGACGGTGCTGATTTTTTTTGACGGCGAAACCGCGGTCAGCGGGACGCCGTATGACGACAAGATCAATCCCATTCTCCAGCGGCGGCAGGCTGAACAAAAAAAGGCGCGCCAGCCGTTTGTCATCGTGCTCCGCGCGCAATTGGGGCAATACATCGGATGCACGCTGGATTTCCCCCCCACGCCGTTGAGTTTTCCCGATTTCCCGCCGCTGCCGCCGCCGCCCGCGCCGCCCGCGCCGCCCATTCAACCGCCGCCCGCGCCTCCGAAGCGAGTTGTCATGCAGTCAATCATCATGATCAACACAAACTCGGAGGCAAAGCCGCCGCCTGCGCCGCCCGCGCCGAAATTGGAGATGACCAATTCGCCATTGCCCGTCGCGCTGACAAATCCGGTTCCAGAAACCAACGCCGTCTCCGCCCCGGAAATAATTTCAACGGCAGAAACAAATTTGGCTGCGGAAACCAGCGCCGTCTTTGCCCCGGATAAAATCCCGGCGGCAGAAACCAATGCATCGGCGTTGCCGCCGGAAAAATCCGGGCTGGGCGGCGGCGGCGCGCTGGCAATTGGCGTCGCGCTTTTGGTCGCGGCGGGTGGATTGACAGCATTTATTCTGCGCCGTTCGCGCCAATCCGGCCACGCCAGCCTCATCACGCGCTCGATGAGGAAAAAATAATTTACGGCGTGACTTTTTGCCGCGCGCGTGGAAAAATCCGCGCCATGAAAGCAATGATTTTTGTCTGCGCCCTTGGAATCGCCGCGAGTTTCGCGCTGGTTTCATGCACCCAAACCGACCAGACTGCAACCAATAATCCGCCGCAGGACAAAACGCCGGCGTCCGTCGCGGCAGGATTTGATGATCCCGCCAAGCTCACCGAGAAGGCGCCGGAAACTTTCAAGGCGCAGTTCGACACGACCAAGGGCAAGTTCACCGTTGAAGTCGCCCGCTCGCTCGCGCCCAACGGCGCGGACCGTTTTTACAATTTGGTCAAGTCCGGCTATTTCACGGACATCGCCTTCTTTCGCGTGATTCCCGGCTTCATGGTTCAATTCGGAATTCATGGCGATCCCGCAGTTTCCGCAAAATGGCGTGACGCAAACATCACCGACGATCCGGTCAAGGGCAGCAACACACGCGGCACAATCACCTTCGCCACCGCAGGCCCCAACACGCGCACCACACAGTTGTTCATCAACTTCGGAAACAACACCGGCCTCGACGGGCAGGGCTTCGCACCTTTCGGCAATGTGATTGAAGGCATGGACGTGGTGGCCAAAATCAATAGCGAATATGGCGAAGGTTCTCCGAACGGTCGCGGGCCAGATCAGCAGCGCATCCAAATGGAAGGCAATGCTTACTTGAAAAAAGATTTTCCGAACCTCGATTACATCAAGTCCGCAACCATCCTTCCCGCCGATTCCGTAAAATAATTTCCAAATCAAATCATTTATGAGCGAACTCGCAGTCATCAGCACCACCGAAGGCGACATGGTCGTCGAATTCTGGCCGGACGTCGCGCCCGGCCACGTCGAGAATTTCAAGAAACTCGCGCAAACTGGATTTTACGACGGCACGGCATTTCATCGCGTCATCAAAGGCTTCATGATCCAAGGTGGCGACCCGCTGACGAAGGACGCAGGCAAGGAACACGCCTGGGGCACCGGCGGCTCCGGCCACACGATCAAGGCCGAGTTCAACGACAAGGCCCACGTTCGCGGCGTCCTCTCGATGGCGCGCTCCAACGATCCCAATTCCGCCGGCTCGCAATTTTTCATCTGCCACGGCGACCCGCGTTTTCTCGACCGCCAATACACCGCATTCGGCAGGCTCATCAAAGGCGACGACGTTCTCGAAAAAATCGCCACCACGCCAACGCATTCCGGCGACCGGCCCGTCAAACGCGTGGGCGTCACCAGCGTAAAAATTGTTCCGGCGCATAGCTCGCGCTCATCCGCTTCGGATTGCTCAACAAATCCTGTGTGCCGATGCAAACGAGACAATCGTGCGCGTGCGAATCGCTTTTGTTGATGTAATGAACGTCGTTCGTCGCGACGAGCTTCAGGCCAAATTCCTTCGACCATTTGATCAAAAAATTGTTGACCTTCGCCTGTTCGGGAATGCCGTGGTTTTGCAGTTCGAGGAAAAAATTTTCCGCGCCGAGCGTCTGCTTGAAAAAGTCCACGGCGTCGCGCGCCTTGTCCAGCTGGTCTTTCATGATCCAGTCAGGAATCTCACTGGCGAGGCAGCCGGACATCGCGATCAACCCTTCGCTGTGCGCGGCGAGGATTTCCTTGTCAATGCGCGGCTTGTAATAATAGCCCTCCAGATGCGCGGCGGTCGTGAGCTTGATGAGATTTTTGTAGCCGGCTTCGTCCTTCGCGAGCAAACCGAGATGATGATAAACATCGCGTGTGCCGCCGCCGCCGCCACCGCCGGATTTTTTTTCCAATCGCGAGCCGGGCGCGACGTAAACTTCGCAGCCGATGATGGGTTTGATGCCCTTCGCACGCGCGGTCTGGTAAAATTCAATCGCGCCATGCATCGCGCCGTGGTCGGTGATGGCGAGCGAGGAAAATTTCAGTTCGTGCGCCTTGTCCACGAGCCGGTCAAGACGGCATGCGCCATCGAGCAATGAATACTCGGTGTGCAGATGAAGATGAACAAAATCGGCGTGCGACATGAAAATAATTTAACTTCTAATCGCCGGGAGACCAAGCTTCAGAAGTAAAATTTTTATGAACTGGCGGATTTCCGGCGAATTTGAAGCTCACGTCGTCGCTAAAATATTTTCCAGCGCGGCAAAGACTTGTTCCGGTGAAATTCCGGCCATGCAATGGCGCGGGCTGGTGCAAAAATGGGAGGCGTCGTCGCAGGTGCATTTTGGTCTCTGGATGACGCGGTGTTGCGCGCCGACTGGACGCCAGCGTGTCGGCGACGTGGATCCGAACAGCCCGATGGTCGGCACGCCCAGCCCGGCGGCGAAATGCATCGGGCCGGTGTCGTTGGAAATGCAGGCGCTGGCGCGCTTGATTACAGCCAGCAGCGTGGCGAGATTCGTGGGCGGCAGCGCGATGATTTCAGGAACAAGATTTTTCAACTCCTGCAACAGCGCCATTTCGCGCGGATTGGCGCCCATGGTGAAAATTAATTTGAAGCCGGCGGTTGTGGCCATCCGATGAAACGCCGCCCAGTGGCCGGACGGCCATTCTTTTTTCGCCATATTTGAACCGATGTGGCAAATGACGGCTCCATCCGGCAAATTTTTTCCCGCCGCCGCCGCATCCCATTCGGAACTGGTGTGCAATCGGATGTTGATGTCCGATTCAGGCGGCGGCTGGATGCCCCAAGGCGACAAGAAATCCAGCAGACGCGTAGTTTCATGGCAATCCTGGCGGGTGAGCGGCGGGACATATTGAGTGCAACAAAAACGGCGGCCAACAAAACCTTTTTCGTAAAGCGGAGCAAGCCTTTCGCGCGCGCCGCACAGGAGGCTCATGATCGCCCCGCGATCGTTGCCGCCAAAATCAACCGAACGGTCAAACCGTTCCGCCCGCAACGCGCGGATGACCGGCCAGCTCTGTTTGAAAAGTGCGCGTCCGCGAACGCGTGGGATCAGCCAAAGCCGTGTGATGGAGGGTTCGTTTTGCAAAAGCGGCCCGACCGATTCCGGCGCGAGGACGTGCAGCGCGCAACCGGGATAATGCCGCCGGATCGCCTGAAGCGCGGGAATCATCATCACCGCATCGCCCAAGGATTTGAACTGGATGGCGAGGATTTTTTCGGGCATTTGGAAAATGAATTTAAATTATTGCCCAAGACGAAAAAAACAGCCGGTCGAAACCCGGCTGGTGATTCCAAAAAAGCTATTTCTTTTTTTTGAAGTCTTTGCCAAGACGCGCAGCCAGTTTTTTATGCGGCTTGAAACGCGCGTCAATCACCGGACCCAAAATGGATGCAAACTTGCGCCGCGACGCGTTCAATTCCCAAAGCAAAGACGGACGGATGAACCCGATCTCGACCGCGTCCTGCACTTCTTTCCATGTGACATAGCCGGAGTCCAGCGCCTCGCGCAAATGGCCGGCCCAAAGCGCGCCGTTGCGGTTCTTCCGGCTTACCCACGGCTGCGTGTGCATGTCCGTGTAATGGATCAAATTTGTTTTGCCGGGCGCATATTCTTCCAGTGAATTCCATTCCGGCGGCAACGCGGCGCGGACGGTGTCTGCCGGTTCCAGGCAAACTTCCTTCATCAATTGATCGTAATTATAGCGGCCTTCGTCCAGCCCGCGCACGATTTCGTTCAAGTCCCATTTCAAGCGCGAACAATCCAGCAAAAGCACGGCGAATTGTTTCGGGCGTTTCGGATCGGACGTGGCGCAATGCAGCACGGTCGCGCCGTTAAAAGGCCGGTCCCATAAATCCTGGAAATTCCGCAGCACGAGCATGTCTGCATCCAGATAAACCGCGCGTCCGCGATAGCCAGCCAGTTTTGGAATGGCAAAACGACTGAATGAAAAACCTGTTCGCGGCTGGTTTTTCGGATCTTTGGGCATCGGAGTTTTCACATGAAGCATATGGTCGAACACGACCGGCAGCGCGCAATGTTTCAAAACGGAAAATTCCAGCACGTGCGCGCCGAGCAACTGGCTTTCGTCCGTGCCGATGAAAATGCGCACGGGCGTTTCGCTCGTGAGCGGCGCAAAATCAATCCCGTGCCGCCGCACCGTCGAGATCATTCCGTCAAACTGGAGGTCGAAAGTATTGTGGCCGTTGGCGAGGCGCGTTTTGTCGTCGAGGTCTTTGAATTGCGGCGCGTAGGCGCTGCCGCCGTCCACGCCGAGCGTGCGGATGGATTTCGCGCCGGCCGCCGCCAGCAGGCTGATCATCACTTCCGCGCTGAAATAGCCATTTGGAATTTTTGGCGAACCGGTCTCCTGCTGTTCCGAGGAGGCAAAGTTATACCACACAAGCCGGTTCTCGCGGTCGAGCTTTTTGAGAATTGGAAATTCGTCGAAAAAAGTTTCGAGCGGACGTTTTGCCGCCTCGTGCTTGACGTGCGGATAGCGAGGCATCAAAAGAAATCTGGCGTTGCGGTCAATCGCCTCCGCGCAATCGCCCACGACATCAATGTCAATGACGCTGGCCACTTCAACGGGCATTTCGCGGACGACGTGGTTGAGCGATAATTTGCGAAACGCGCCCAAGTCAAATTCATTCCTGCGATCCAGTGACAGGCCTTTGCCCAAGACAAGCCATGAGCCTTTGCCACCGTTGATTTCCGACCACCACTGTTTTAATTCTTTCATAATTGGTTTGCCGCTCAAATTCAAGCTGCTGCCTGCTGCCGCGCAATGACATTTGATCTACCCCTGAAAATTCTGCAATTCTTGCCCGACGGATCACGGCGCTTAATGCCAACTCCGGCCAAATTAGGCAAGGCGATAAATGATTGCGCTTCGCCGGCTGCCTTTGATTTTTTGCTCGACTTGTTTCCTTCAAGCATCCAAAAGTGGCGTTTTAATTGTGATCGGTTGGAAGCCATTTTCGTGGGATTCAAATACTGCCAGCGCGCGCCTGCGCTGCTTCGTGCCATGCGCGCAGCTCAAGCAGGCCGGCTGGCCTTGCGAGCTTTTTGAAATTTCTCGTTTGAACGATTACAAGTTGGTTGTCTTCCAAAAAGCCTACACAACGGAAGACATAGGGCTGGCCCGGCAACTCAAGGCGCGCAAGGCAAAAATCGTCTTCGACCTGTGCGACAATCATTTTTATCGAATGACCCACCAGCCTAATCGCGCCGAAGAACTCCACCGCCTTGAACAGATGGTTGAACTGGCCGACATGGTTTCGGTTTCGACATCCGAACTGGCGAAACTGATCCCTCAAAAAACGACGGCCGTGATTGACGACGCCATGGAAGATTTTTCCGAAAACGGATTGCGAAATTTTTTCATCCGTAAATTCGGCCTTTGGCATCATCGTTTTTCCAAGTGCGTGCGGCTGGTCTGGTTTGGAACCGCAGGATCCGAAGATCCGCCGTTCGGTTTAATAAACCTTGCGGCGATCGTCTCGGAACTGAACGAGTTGAATGTTTCAATGCCCGTTTCCTTGACAGTCCTGAGCAATTCCAAAGACAAATTTGAGAAGCAGATTCGCGATGTAAAATTTCCGGTGCGCTTTTACAAATGGAACAGGGATTCCTTCCGCGCCATTTTTCAACAGCATGACGTTTGCCTGCTGCCGATTTCCAAAAATCCTTTCACTGTTTGCAAAACCAACAATCGTTTGTTGCTGTCGCTGCGCTTGGGCATTCCGGTCGTGGCGGATAAAATCCCAAGCTACGAAGAATTTTCCGGTTTTGTTCCCTTCGGTGACTGGCAAAAGAATATCCGCGCTTACATTGAAAATCCTGAATCAGGCCGCGCGTCTGTCAAAAATGCCCAGGCTTATATCCAAAACAAGTATCACGATAAGCGCACGGTCCAACAATGGTCTGATCTGCTCGGTTCAATGCTGTATTGATCGTCACTGGTCAGATCGGGCTTTTTTGTGAAGGCCGGTCCAGTCCCATTTTTCTCGAAATGTCGCCGTTATCAATGAAATCGGGCTGGTTCAATTGCCTGCACAAACCGGCGAATTCTTCCGCGCAGTCGCCGATGCGCAGAAACGGCGTCGCGCTCAACAAATTGATTTTGCGTTCGCGCAACGCCTCCCGGATTTCGCGCAAGCCTTCGTAATATTCACGGTAGCGCACATTCGGATCGTTGCCGGCCCATAAAGTGTGCTGTGCGTGCGCGTGATGATTGTCCGCCAGCGGGGCATTGTCGCAACCGACGAGGATGATGTTTTTCGCGCCCATGTTCGTCGCCAGATTCACCGCCGACTGCGAAATCGAACTCCAAAGATAAAGATAATTTTCAACCGGTCTGCGAAGCCAGTCCAGATTGCGCCCGGCCACGCTGGCCTGCCCTTGGATCAGGCTCTCCTTGTTCTCGGGCCGCACAAAATCAAAATAGTAGAATCGCGCTGCGTGGGTTTCGGCAAATTTTCTTTGTTTGGGCGTGGTGAACTTGATGTATTTTGTGATCCACACGATTTCTTCGCGTGATTCGCCCGTCAGAAATTCAGGGATGTTCAGTTCGGGGCGAATCGTGATGCCGTATTTGACGGGCAACATTTGCCACGCCTGGTTCAGCCCGATGGTTATTTTGTCCTCCAGAAACGAAAGCGGGAAGACGCGCAAACTCGTGCCTGTGCCGACCACATATATGTCCGCGCCCTTGTGCGCACCGTAGAGTTGGCTGACGTAATTCATGGCACGAATCAACTTTTCTGCAAAAGATCAAGCACATCAGGCCGCACATGTTGTTTTTGCATTTCGTCCTTCAAGAAATCCTCCGTGAAAACTTTGTTGTCCAGACATTCCTTCATCAGATTGATGCAAAAACGCTCCTGATTTGAATCGGGATGCTTGAGGTATTTTTCTTCCGTCTGCACCGGCGCTTTTTTGGCGGGCGAAAGCCAGCTCCAAAAGCCGCGCCTGGCCGGTGCGGTGCGGTAATTCATGTTGTAATCCACAGGCAAACCGGTTTTCCACGGCTGCGTCGAGCGCTCTGTGTTGTGCAGCAATTTGGTTTTTTCGTTGAGCGTGTCGAAATGGTTCCATTCCTCTTCCAATTCCAAAATGGTGTTCGGGTCTTCGTCGCGCAAAAAAATCCAGTCGCCGTAATCCAGCTTGTGCGCGAACAACCGGTCAATTTTTTTGTTCCAGTCCCAATGCGGCAGTTGCCCGCAATCCAGCAGCATGGCGCTGGTCGCGTAATAAGGTTTTCCATTGTCCGATTTGATGAGGCGGCAGACGATTTTTTTTCCGCCCATGTCGCGGTTCAGCAATTCCCAAACGTCAGCCACGGCGAAAATGTCCGGGTCGAGCACCAGTGCGCGTCCTTGAAAACCCATTTCCTGCGGCGGCAGAAAACGGATCAGGCTGAACGATTGCAGGTCGCGGTTGTTCCAGGTCACGACGGCGCCTTTGCGGATGTAAGTCTCGCTCTGACGTTTGGTCAGGTGCGGATAATCTACCAGATTCAGGATACGCACGTCAAACTTCTCGTTGTTCCGCGAGGCTTTGCGAAGCGAATACTCCGACATTTTCGCGCCGATCATTTGAACGGGATTCGTATGAATGAACACGGTCGGTTTCATGGATTGACTTTATTCGGCGTCTTCCGCCGCCGTCAATGCTTTTGCGCGATGACGTAAGAAAATTTATTTTGGCGGCGATGAAGCAACGCCAGATCAAGCGGTCTTGGGCTTTTTGGTGCCGACGAGGTTGATCATGCTGGGCACCAGCAAATATGGGGCGCGAGTGAACATTCGTGGCGGCGGCCCTATCGGCGAGACTGACGGCGGCGGACGGACTTTCGATTCCTCAGACGTTATAGATCCGCGATAGACAACGAATTGATTTGGATCTTCATCAAAACCGGCACTTTCTCCGAAGGCATTGGAGGTGATGCTGTTCAATTCTTTTGCAAAATCAAAATCCGGGAAAAGGTATTTGAGTCCGGCCGGCGTGAACCGCCAGAAATCATTCGGATATCCATGAAACCGCCATGTAAAAGGCGCGGAAAGAAAGAGCGTGCCGCCCGGTTTGGTGATACGCGTCAGATTCTGCGCGAACTTGAATATGTTGTCCACATGCTCAATGACGCTGCAACAGATGATCGCCCCGAACTCCCGCCCCAGCTTCTCACGAACAACTGAAAAATCCGCCGTGAAATCAACCACCATGTCCACATTGTTCCCCTCCGACATATCCACGCCAACATATTCCAAGCCGTCGAACAGGCTTCGATAACCAATCGCCGATTTGGTGGCGTAATGGCGCGAACCGATTTCGAGGATTGGAGGATTTGCCAGGTGTCGGTTGGTTCGCACCCATTCGAGTTGGTTTTTATCGCCCATCGCGCTGTTTGTTTTCCACAACCCTGCATCCGTGTCAACACTTTTGCGCGATGACGTGATAACGGTCGCATAAATTTATTTTGGCGGCGATGAAGCATGGCAGCGCCAGCACGGCGACGCCAAGCGGCGCGTCAACGAGACTGGGGATTTTTTCGTGCTTCATCCAGCCCATATCTGCGAGCAAAAATCCCGCGCTGCGAGCGACGTCCTTCGTGACGAATTCCGGAAAAATTTCAACGGATTGAAAACCGGCCTTCTTCAGGCAATCCGCGACGAGCTGCGGCGAAAATAAAATGATGTGCCGCGGACAATCCAAGCCCAGCCAGCGGCTGCCGAAAAGCCGGCTGCCCAAACCTGCGGGGTTAGGCGTGGCCAGATGCAACCTGCCGCCGGGCTTCAATTTACGGAATAAATGTTGCAGCACGTCGGCCGGATCGTAAAGGTGTTCGATGACATGATTCATCCGCACCAGCGTCAGCGATTCGTCAGGAATTTCCCGCCACAATTTTTCGCCGGCGATTAAACCGCCATGCCCGGCAGCCTTGACTTTTTCGACAACGGATTCGGAAAAATCCACGCCGATGGTCCGCCAGCCTTTGTGTTTTGCTGTGCCAAGAAATTTTTCCGAGCCGCAGCCATAGTCGAGAAAAACGGAATATCCACGCGGCGGTTGATAAAGCGCTTTCAGGCGATGCCGCAGCTTGCGCGTTCCGGAGTTCAACAATTTGCCAGTCGCCTTGCGAAAAAATCCCGGCGTGGCCGTTTGTTTCCATTTTTGATATGGCCCGTAGTCGGACGGATAAAATTTTGAGATCTCCGCCGGGGCTGGCGGCGCGGCCTGGAAACACGCGCCGCACGCGCCGCAGCGCAAATAAATAAATTCATCATCGGTGATGCGCAGCAGGCGGTCGCGACCGCGCGTCCAGAAAGAACAGTCGCAGGCGTGGCATACCGGGCAGCAGGATTGAGAAGAAAACGGCAGTTTATTCATAGATGGATTCATCCGCTTGCGCGCATTTATTCAAAGGGACAGTTTGTGGGCGCGACATATTTCCTGAGGAACTCCACAATTTTTTACATCGGTTAATTTTGTGCTTGATCCAGAAGATGGCATGCCAGCCTGAACCCAGCATCTGCTTCATTTCCGCAAGGGTGGCGCTCGTTTTCGCGGCGGGCAATCTTCGGAGCGCATGGATTTGGGCAAAGAGCATCTGTCGTGTGGTCATTTTCCGCAGCCATGGTTTGGCGAAATATTCTTCCAGCAATTGTAAGCTCTCGTTTTTCGTGTGGCCTCTTTTTTGATTGAATCTGGTCTGCTGCATTGCGTGCTGGCGGAACGCGCAGAGCGTCTCGGCGAGATAGCCGAATTTTCCGTTCTCCAGCAGATGAAACCACATCTCCATATCCACAAACTGGCTGTAACGCGAGTCATATCCGCGCGCGTCCTGCGGATTTCGGAACATCACGAGCGTCGGTTCACCAATCAAATTTGCAGGACGCTCCAGGCAGCGCACGATGATTTTTTTTCCGTCCCACACTCCATCTTGAAAATAGTTCCGAGTCTCAATCACCCGCGAGTGCGCATCAATCACTTCCGAAGCGGACGCGACCAGTGAGATGGCAGGATCGCTTTCCATCAGGCCGGCCATTTGGCTGATGGCCGAAGATGAGAGCAGTTTGTCATCGCCGAAAATAAATTTAACGTATTCTCCGCGCGCCTGTGACAGGCACCAGTTCCAGTTTTGCACCATGCCGAGATTCGCCGGATGAACGTGAAAGCGAATGCGGTTGTCCTTGGCGGCGTAGCGGGCAATTACCTCGGCGGAATTGTCCGTCGAACAGTCATCGCTGATGAGCAATTCGAAATCCTGATAATCCTGTCCGAGGATGGATTCAATCGCCTCCGGCAAATACCGCGCATAATTATATGTCGGAATCAGGACGCTGGCTTTTGGGGCTATCATAGGACGTTTCTCGTTGGACAAATGCGCGTTCGTCACGATTGAAACTGCATCGCGTAAAGTTTTTTATAGACGCCGCCGCGCTCGATCAACCCGTCGTGCCTTCCGGTTTCGATGATGCGCCCCTGTTCCATGACGACGATCAAATCCGCGTGCAGGATGGTCGAGAACCGGTGCGCGATGCACAACGTCGTGCGGCCTTTCATCAATCCATCCAGCGCGGACTGCACGGCGCGTTCGGATTCCGTGTCGAGGGCGTTGGTGGCTTCGTCGAGGATGAGAATAGGCGCGTTTTTCAAAACGGCGCGGGCGATGGCGATGCGCTGGCGCTGGCCGCCAGAAAGCTTCACGCCTTTTTCGCCGATGACGGCATTGTAACCTTCCGGGTTTTCCGTGATGAATTCATGTGCGTGCGCATGTTTGGCGGCGGCGATGATTTCTGCGTCCGTTGCGCCGATGCGGCCAAGCTCGATGTTCCGGCGGATGGTTTCGTTGAACAAAATATTTTCCTGTGCGACGACGGCAATCTGGTTTCGCAGGTCGCGCGCGGCGGCTTCACGGATGTCCACGCCGCCGATGCGGATTGCGCCGCTTAACGGGTCGTAGAAACGGAGGAGCAGGTTGGAGAGCGTTGTCTTGCCCGCGCCGCTTGCGCCGACAAGCGCGATGAGCTGCCCGGATTTGATCTGGAGATTGATGTCGTGAAGAACAACTTTGTCGCCATAAGCAAAACTGACGTGGTCAAACTGGATTTCCGCGCCGGATTGCAATGGGCGCGGCTGCGCGGGTTCCGGCACGGCATTTTTGGTTGCGAGCAGGGCAAAGGCGCGCTCGCTGGCGGCGCGCGCCTGGATGATCTGATTTTGCAGCCGCGTGAGATTTTTCATGGGCGCATACATCATGAAAACGCTGAGGATCAGTTGCATGAACTTGGTGGGGTCTGGGTGTGATCCGGGCGAGAAAAAAATCAAATACGCCAGCAGTAATCCCACGCCGCACGCGCCGAAAAACTCGATGAGCGGCCCGGGAATTTCGTTCGCGCGCACCATGCGCATATAATGTCCGATGGATTTGCGGGCGGTGTTGCGGAACTGTTCGGCCACGATGTTTTCGAGGCTGTATGCCTTGACGACGCGGTGGCCGGTGAAGGCTTCCATTATGATTTGCGTCAAATCGGCGGATTGCGTCTGCGTTGCGCGGCTGGAGAGGCGGACTTTGCGGCCAAAAATGATGATTGGAATGATGCACAACGGCAGCGCCACCAAGGTGATGATCGTCAGCTTGGGCTGCTGCCAGAGCAGCATGGCCAGCAAGCTCAAGAGAGTGATCGGGTCCCGGACGATGACGCTCGTTGCGTTGCTCAAAATCATTTGCAGCGCGCCCGTGTCATTCATCAGGCGCGCGAGGAGCTTGCCCGTGGGATTTTCCGTGTAAAAACCCGTGGACAAATTCAGCAGGTGCGCGAACAGCCGTGTGCGCAGATCGGTCACGGCACGGCTCGAAACCCATTGCAGGCAATAAACGTCCAGATAACCGAACACGCCGCGCAAAAGCATGATGAATGGAATTGCACCGATGAGCGCCGCCAATGCCCACGGATGCTCATGCAGGTTGCTGGTTTGCAGCGCCCCGCGCGCCGATTCAAACCAATCTTGCATGAAGCCGGGCATCCGGCGGATCGGCAATTGCACGGAGGTGGCTGAATCTGCCGTTGGAAATACCGCGCCATACACAAACATGATCGTCAAGATCAACAGTGGCGAAATCAGGCCGCTGATGATTCCCGCCGCCACGCCCATGAACAGGCGCACGCGATACGGCCTCACCAGTTGCCAGAGCCTGCCTAGAAAAACGAGCATGGTTTCGGCAATTATGCGCGCACACGCCGAGCAAGGCGAGCAGTTTGTCGGCCTTCAGCGGACAAGGCGGTAATGTTTTTTGTTGAACCGCAGCCCGAACCATTGCTCGAGTCTCAACATGACGCGGTGTTTTTTTTCGCGCGAAGTCAGCTTGTGATCCGGGTCGGCCTGAAAAATCCCGTCCGCCTTTGGCAGCCATTTCTGCACGGCTTTTGGATGCGTGCCTTCAAATAATTTGAGCGTGGCCGGATCAATTTGCGCGTAGTCAACGGACGCCGAAGGCTTCAAATTTTTCTCCCAGTATTTTCCGATGGCGGAAACTTTCAGGTTCATCTGTGCCTCGCTCCGCGCCCAGCCGTAATGATAAACCGTCGCGCCCGTGTGCGCCGCGCGCGGATGGCGCGATTTTTTGTGTCCGGCAAGCACGTTGAAAAAAAGCGCCTCGGACGACCACGCGGGAATCGTATTGCGGATGATCCGCACCTCGCTGCGATACCAGCGCGGCGACCACGCGAAGGTGTTCACGTTGCCGTAAAAATGCAGGTAGTCGAACGCCAGCGCCTCGACACGTCCGTCATCCAGATATTTTTCCATCGCCGCGCGGATTTTCGGCAGGTCATTTTCGTGGATGACCTCGTCGGCTTCGAGGTAAAACGCCCAGTCGCCAGTGCAATTGAACAGCGCGATGGATTTTTGCTGGCCATAGACAAAACCGCCCACGCTGTAATCGCCGCGCAGCCGTTCGTTCCATTGCGTCGGAATAATGCGGATTTTCGGATCGCCAATTTCCAGCAGCAATTTTTCCGTGTCATCGTCACACGGGCCGAGCGCGACGACAAATTCATCCACCAGCGGCAAAATGGAGCGGATGGATTCGGCGAACGGATAGCCGAGCTTCCGCCCGTTCCGCAAAAATGTGAAGCCGCTGATTTTCATTCGCAGGTTTTTTTCATCGCGCGGTTCAATGGTAGTAATAACGGATTTTCCCCGCCACGCGCAATTCCAGCAGCGTGTGTCCGTGCCACAGCCGCTCGAAAATTTTTCGCCAGTTGCCGGCCGTTTTCCGGCGGATCCGGTTCCAGCGCCGCTGCGCCCAGTTGATTTTCCATTTCCTGCGAAAATATCCGACCGTTTCCGCGCGCGTCGAGCCGCGCGCAGTTTTGAGAGCCTTCTGCGTCACGCTGCCAAAATGATGGATGTAGGTGCAGCCGCTGACGGCCATCTTGATGCCCGCTTTTTGCGCCCGCCAGAAAAAATCCGTGTCCTCGTTCCCGCCCTTGTTGAAATTCTCGTCAAAATTCCCAATCACCTCGAACACACTTCGCGCGACCATGAAGCAAACGCCAGAGGCGGTTCCGCGCCGTTGCACGGCCTTCATGCTGGCGACATATTCGTGGGCGTAAAGGGACAGGTCATAATCCAGATCGCCCTCGCCCATGCCCGGACTTGCGATGTCCACGCCGTTTTTTTCCGCGAAATTCAAGAGGCTTTCCAGCCAGCCGGCCGGCACGACCGTGTCATTGTTGAGAAAAACCGTCCACTTCGTTTTGCCGGCCTCAAAACCCTGGTTCCACGCGGCTGAACACGCACGGTTTTCAGGATTGTGAATCACGCACAACTTCGGTCGCGTCGCCAGAAATTCCGCCGTCCCGTCCGTCGAGGCGTTGTTGATGACGACAATCATCGAATCGTTGCAGCCCGCCGCGTTGAGGCTTTCAAGGCACTGCCGCGTGAAATGCAGTTGGTTAAAGACAGGAATGACGATGGTGACGTCCATGATTTTTCAGTGGGGGCTTAATCGCCCAGCAATTTTTTCAAATGCTCGCGCGCAGCGGTCTCGCGTTTGTTCGTCTCCGATTTTGGCGGCCAGTTGCGGCGGATGAAATCAAAATACTCGCAGAAATTTCCAGCGGCCTTTTCCAGAACCGGCTCCGCGCGACGCTCGCGGCATTGCTGCGCGATGCGCGGATCGTAATGCGTGCAATTCAGGCAGACGCGCAGATCCGCGCGGCATTTCATGCACGTCTCGCCGCGCCCCGGCTGGCCGCCCAGCGTCCAGGGTTCGCCGCAATTGTGGCAATGACGGGTCATTTGCATTTACGATTTGTGATTTACGATTTACGATTGTGCCTGGAAAAGCAATCTCATCGTGCATTAAGAATGAAGATCGGATTATTTGGCGGCACGTTCGACCCGGTTCACATCGGCCATCTGCTCGTCGCGCAGGCGGCGGTGGAAGAACTCGGGTTGGACAGATTGTTTTTTGTTCCCGCCGCTCAATCGCCGTTCAAATCTGAAAATCAAATTGCGCCGGCGCAAATCCGTCTGCAACTGCTCCGGCTCGCGCTCGTCGGAAAAGTAAATTGCGAAATTGACGGGCAGGAAATCCGGCGCGGTGGAATTTCCTATTCAATTGAAACCTTGCGCGACTACGCAAAGCGATTTCCGGCGGCAAAACTTTTTTATCTCATCGGCGCGGACAACATTTCGAAATTGAACGAATGGCGTGAAGTGGATGAACTGGCAACGCTCGCGGAATTTGTGGCCGTTCCGCGACCGGGAGAATCACAGGCGCCATTTCCGAAACCATTTCGCGGGAAAATTTTGATAGGTTTTCCAATTGAAATTTCCTCGTCGCAAATCCGCGCCCGCGTCAAAGCCAATCTGCCGATTGAAAATCTCGTGCCGCCGTTCGTGGCCGGCGCAATTTATTCGGCCAAACTTTACATTTGAATTTTATCCGTGTTCATCCGTGCCCATCTGTGGTTAAATTCTTCAGGTAACTATGGATTCAAAAAAACTGGCGCAGCTTTGCCGCGATTTCGCGGAGAACAAAAAAGCGGAGAACATCGTCATACTCGACGTGCGCGATCTGTCGTCCGTGACGGATTATTTTGTGATCGCGTCCGGCACGAGCGAACCGCATTTGCGCGCCATCGTGGACGAGATCACCGACCGGCTGCGCGACGAGCATGATCTGCGCCCGCTGCGCAAGGACGGCTCGATGCAGGGCGCGTGGGTGATCCTGGATTTTTTCGACGTGATTGTCCACGTCATGCGCTCGGACGCGCGCGAGCGTTACGACATGGAAGGACTTTGGGGCGACGCGGCGCGGGTGAAGTCGAAGAGCAAACCGGCCAAAATAAAATTAAACAACCGTCAAGCTTCGAAGAAGCGAATTAGGAAACCCGGAAAATAGGAATCAGAAATCCGAGTTGGTTTCAGATTCTTTATTTTACTCTCAACCAAATACTCAGAAACAACAAAACGCTGGCAACGACGATCAAATACGAAAGCCAATAAAATTTGCGATTTAAGTTTGGAAGTTCGCGCGGGCCAAAAGTCCAAAAGCGGTGTTGCCGGTAAAGCGGTAATCGCGCAAAGAAAAGCAGAAAAATTCCCAAAGAGCCTATTCCTAACGCGACATAGAATAAAATAAGTGCGCTTTCAGTTTTGAGAAAGTTCAACAATAAGAGTAAGCAAGTCGCCCCAACCGCAATTATTGGAAGAATGAGATCAAACTTGAACAATGCAGCCAAGTCTGCTGGAAAATTCCAATCTGATTTTTTCTGTTTATTCACGATCTTTTCTATTGAGCCTTTTGCGGGATTTCATTTGACGCCTTCACCATTTCATTCACGAGCTTTTTGAAATCTTCCAGACCAGTTGAAGGAATAATAATCGTGTCGCGCCGTCCGCCGACGTCCTCGGTGATGCGCAAAAATCGTCCGCGCGGGTTTTCCTTGAGCGTGAGGACGAAAGTTTTGCGCTCAATCTGAATCGTCTCGGATTTCAGCGTGTCCTCCAGCACCTGCGGCTTGGGCTGGCCGTAACCTTGACTCTGGCCTTGATAAGGCCGCCGTCCGAATGGTGATGGTCGTTCGTTTGAGATCATGGTCTGCTGCGAGTTTCCCAGCTAAACCGAAAATCCGTCGGCAACGGCAATTTGTCAACTGGCAAAATTCATAAAATATTCGCAGCAAGTTCCGCCAGTTCCGAGCGCTCGCCTTTCTGCAATTCGATGTGCGCGGCGATGGCCTGGTCGCGGAAACGGCTGACGATGTAATTGAATCCGTTCGACGACGAGTCCACATACGGATTGTCAATCTGATACGGATCGCCGGTGAAAATGATTTTCGTCCCGTTGCCGACGCGAGTGATGATGGTCTTGGCCTCGAGCGGCGTCAGGTTTTGCGCCTCGTCAATGACCATGAACTGGTTGGCGATGCTGCGACCGCGGATGTAACTCAACGCCTCGACGACAATCGCGCCGCTTCGCATGAGGTCGCCACTGCGGCGATGGTCGTGGCCCATGTTGAGGTCGCTCAACATTTCGAGCGCGTCATGGATCGGCTGCATCCACGGCGCGAGTTTTTCCTCAAGCGAACCCGGAAGAAAGCCAAGTTCCTTGCCCATGGAAATGGTCGGGCGCGCGACGACGAGCCGGCGGAATTCGCGGTCGAGCACGGTGCGTTTCAATCCGGCGGCCATCGCCATCAAAGTTTTTCCCGTGCCGGCCTTGCCCATGAGCGTGACGAGCTTGACGCGGTCGTCGAGCAGCGCGTCGAAGGCGTAATGCTGCTCGCGGTTGCGCGGCTTGATTCCCCAGACGCCTTCGCGGCAGTCAATGATCGGAATCAATTTCGTTCCCGTCGCGTCAACTTTCGTGAGCGCGGCTTTTTTGGGATTCGTTTCGTCGGTGAGCGTGCAGAATTCGTTCGGAAAATATTTTTTGCCGCCGGGAATTTCCAGTTCGCCGTTGGCGCGGAACGCGGCGATTTTTTCCGTGCTGACGGACATCTCAATCATGCCGGTGTAAAGGTCCTGGATGTGGACGCGGTCGTTCTCATAATCCTCGGCCTGCAAACCGAGCGCATCGGCCTTGATTCGCAAATTGATGTCCTTTGAAACTAGAATCGCCGGATTTTTAGGCTGAGTTTTTTGGATTCCGGAGGCGAGCGCGAGAATGCGGTTGTCCACGCTGTTGCCGTTCAAGATGTGGCTGTCGCCGTTGCCGTTTCCATTCTTTTGAAACGCGACTTTCAGCTTTCCGCCGTTCGGCAGGTTCACGCCTTCGCTCAAGCTGCCTTCGCCGCGAAAGCCGTCGAGCATCCGCGAAACCTGCCGCGCATTCTGTCCAAGTTCGCTGGACTCGCGCTTGAAGCGGTCAATCTCCTCGATGACTTCGATGGGAATCACGACGTGATTGTCCGCGAAATTGAGGAGCGAGTTGGGGTCGTGAAGAAGGACGTTGGTGTCGAGTATGTAATTTTTCACTTGGGCAGTTGATCGAATTTGATTGTCGCCATGCGGCGATGCCATTTCTGGATTTGTTTGTGGCGCGCGGGCAGTTTGTAATGGCCGGAGTAGAGAAAATTTCCGAGCATCCCGAACAAATCAAAATCCACAAAATGAGGCCGGTCATCGAGCAGATAATCTTGGTGCGTCAAAATGATTTCAAACGGAATCAGCAATTCTTCCAGCCGCTTGAGCCAGGTTTTTTGATCCTTGCGCCATTGCTCGATGCAGCCGCGCCCGAATTTCCGTTCCTTGAACCGCAAGAATTGCAACTGCTCCGCCGCCGGGACATTTTCCTTCCAATAAATGTCGTTGAGCCGGAACGTCGCTCCTTCAATCTCGCTTTCGATGAAACGCCAGAGGACGGATTGCACGCCGCGCCATTGCTTCGGAAAAAGGCCAAGTTCCAATTCTTCATCAAGATATTTGGCGATGACCTGCGAATCGTCGGCGACTTCAAAAATCACATTTTTACCATCGCGAATGATCGGCACGCCATAATAACGCTGCTTCGTGAGTTTCCAGATCAGCGAGCGATCCTGATTCGGGATGTTTGTGATTTTGAAGGGCGCTCCGGAAAATTCAAGGATGCGCCGCTGGACAATGCAGAACGGACTCCACGGAAATTGAATCAATTCAATCATTTCAAAAAATCGTCGCCGACCGATGCGTGCAATTTAAGACCCGTCCGCGGACGTGACAAGTGCAAACACCGCTTTACACAAAATTGTAACAGCGTTAGATTCGCCACATGGCTGAATACGACGCGACCGAGTTTATTGACACCGATTTTCAAGCGCACAAGTCGCCGTCACCTTTTGCGCCGACCAACGACCCGCTCCGCGCGCCCACGCGCGAGGACGTGGACCGCAAAGTTGTCGAGGCGCAGCAAAAACTCGCCGAGCTGAAGCGCGCGCAGGAAGATTTGGAACGCGAACGCGCCTCGCTCGAGGAATTGCGCCGCCGCCAATTGGAATTTCAAAACGGCCGCCAGGAAATGGTTCACAACCTCACGCGCGGACTCGGTTTGCTCGAAGAAGCCGAATTCAATGCGCGCCGCGATTCCGAGCAAATGATTAAAACGCTCGCCGATTTCCGTGGTGCGCTTGAAAAAATCCAAAATGTCCGCGACGAAACGTGGACGAAGGAAAATTTCCAGATGGAATTGACCCGCGCGCTGACTGTTGTTGAAAACGCGCGCATGGAATGGAATTCCGCGCGCCTGAAACTGCCCGCGCTCGCCGGCGAAACCGCGCAGAAAAAATCCGAGGCCGAATCCGCGCCGCAGCCGGCCGTTTCACCGTTCGCCAATTTAAGTTTCGGCGAGCTGTGCAAAATCGGCCTCGCGATGACGTGGCCGCTCTTAATCGTGGCGTTGGGTGCTCTCGGCATATTTATCGCAATCCTGTTACGCCGGTGAAATTTTTGATTTACGATTTTTGATTTATGATTTGGCAAAAGTCGTCCGTGCTTGGCAAAAATCATCAATCATAAATTGTTTGTCGTATGGCGTTCGCGAAAAAAAAGGTGAATCCGGCTGACTTGATTTCCGCCCGCGCCCGCGCGCTCAACAACCAGATTTCCTCGCT